>Ga0210406_10001408_pt1 | contig 29310 bp, 25 predicted proteins | sample IncBWC30MmetaG_FD_155454 | JGI IMG/M metagenome (GOLD analysis project Ga0210406, IMG submission 155454) | Forest soil microbial communities from Barre Woods Harvard Forest LTER site, Petersham, Massachusetts, United States - Inc-BW-C-30-M | ecosystem: Environmental > Terrestrial > Soil >... | reverse complement strand
TTCCTCGGCGTAGTAATTGCTGCGGCCGTTGGCGAATTCTTCGCGATGGTACTCAATTGCTTGGCTCGCGCTCAGCGCTGGTGATATTGTCAGCATCCCGATCTCCTAAAAATATTCGTGAGCCTGTTCCGGGTCCTTGTCCGGCTCAGGCATCTGCTCCGTTGCAACGATCTGTGGCGGCTGCGTCGCGTCGGTCGTCGGCGGTGCGGGCTCGGCCGGTGCAGGCAGAGAACGGCGGATAAATCCTGGATGGTGCTTCTCGGCCGGAATGAACGGCATCCGTATCGGCACGACAAAATTCCCGTGGCGCAAATACGCGTGAAGCGACGGCAAGCCCATAATCTGCGGCCCCATGACCAGCGGCTCACGGACAATTTCGCACTGGAACCCGTCGCTGTTGCGCGTGCCGGAACCGTGGTTTTCGGTGCGCGATGCGCGGTAGCGTTCGATTTCGACTTCGCCGATGGCGTCGGATATCCATCGGGCCGCCTCGGGCTCGCTGGTACCCATAAGAATCTTGGTCGCGGCCATACTGACCATCGCTTGCGCGATGCGACCGTATTTAACGTCCTGCTGCGCCTTACCCTGCAGGCTGACCACGATAGTTGCGTATGCCTTACGTGCCTCAAAGAGTGCATGGACGAGCTGCTCGATCCTGGGTAGTGAGGCCAACTCGTCGAGAATGAAATAAGTCTGCCTGCGAGGTTCTTCGTCGTTCATGATGCGCAAGAGTAGCTGCTCAATCCAAAGCGTGATGAGGGGCCGCAAGCGGCCGCGTAACATCGGCAAAGATGTCAAAAAGATCCATCCCTGTCTGCGTTCGGCCCATTTGCGGGCGCTCCAGCGTGGCCGGCCCGCCTCATCGGGCAAAAACTCGAACATCTTGGCCGCTTGCGTCAGGGTGCCGAAAACCCCGCTGCGTTGGCCCGGAGATTTTTCCGCAATTTGAGAAATTACGGGTGTGCCTCTCAACAGGCGTATCATTTCCTCTTCATCGCACATCCATCGGTACAATTGCGCGGGGGTTGGGTTGAGTTTCAGCAATTCAACCAAGACTTCGCGGGCAGCCGTGAAGAAAAATCGCTTATCGAGCGGCGTCTCGTCCGCGATCGGAAAGACCGATTCCGCGAGCATGTCGGCCTCAGCCGGGTGGCCGATCTCGTCACCTGGCATCCATGCTGGACAGCGGCCGTCAAGTGGGTTGAGAACGATGTCGCCCCGGCCGGGATCAAAGTAGTGACGGACGTACTCGCGTGCCGGGTCGTAGATGATGGCCGACGAGTCTCCGCGTTCCGCAATCTGATTCAGAATCTGACGGATCGTCGAGCTTTTGCCGGTACCCGTGTCGCCAAGCAAAAGTAAATGTCGAGGCTCGGCGGCGCGTGGGATGTGTACGCAATTGCTTGAGCGTGGGAAGAGAAAGCGCTCTGTCACGCTCTGGTGGAGGTTCAAAAAACCTAATCCATCAGGGCGGCCCATCAGCTTGTGATATTGACGCGCGTTCACCAGTTGAGGGCCTCTCAGCCGGCGACCATATTTGTATTCGAGATTGAGTTTCAGGTCGCGCGGTAGCGCGAAGATGATCCAAAACGCTCCAACTGCGAGAGCGCAGTAGGCTGGAAAGAGACCAAAATTCAAGCCCGACTGGACGCGATAGATTTGGTTTGCAAGAAAACGATGGAGTTGGTCGCCGGACTTGATGCTGTTGGTGTCCGCGGGAAGTAGGTTCCATTGCTTCCAGCCGGCAGCCTTGTCTGTGCTCGCGATTGCGGCGAGCCAACTTCCGTTCGCCTGTTCCTCCATCAACTCAATGTCGGCGTCGGTCGCCAGCCATTTAGAACGTCCCTTCACCAGAAAAATACCCTGGTATTCGCTGGCGCGTTTGTATGGTAAGGCCCAAGTTTCGACGTAGGCGGGAAGGTAGTACCTCTGCAGGGAGGTCCACTTGTGTTGGTACTGGAATGCCGCACCCACGCCGAACGCAACCAGCAGGACATCAGGTATTGATTTAGACCATCCCCACCGTTTCGGCCAAGAGCGAGATTGCTGCCTGCCAAATGGATTCATTTCGAGGTATCCTCTCCGGCTAAAAAGGCTCGCGCCGTGGCCGTCTTTACGCTGTCCGCGTGGCTGACTAATTTCTTGTACTCGTCCGCAGTCCAGGGCTTGGAGCAACCCAAGCCATAAAGCCCGTTGACGACTATCGTCCGGGTCGCGATCATCTCAGCGAGGATCAGTTCGTCGCGCTCTGGGGCAAGTAGCCTGGCACGCATCCACTCACTCAGACACAAGCCGCGTGAGGCGGCTTGTGTCTGAATGGTCTCGTATTCCATTTGAGAAACCTTAGTGTTTACGGAGATAGCACGGATAACTCGGGATCTCGACATATCGTCACCGTCCGTGTTGCGCCGCAAGCCTGGTCCATGCGCGTGCATATTCGGGGTGTTGAAAGGCCGTGTCAAACAGCGTGCGGATCTGGCTCCACTGATCAGCGGTAATGCAGATCGTGATCCCGTGGCCGCGGCCCCGCCAGTAAATGCGGTCCGTGTGACGAGCGGTGTAGACAAAAAAATATTTACCCTGCAGGCCGTTCGCGATCTCTGTGTCTAGCGGCTCGGACAAGACTCTCCGGAACTCCGCGATCCTTGGGTACGATTCGAGTGGATACATTATGTTGATCACCCCTAAAGGCGCATCCATCTCCAACAAGACGCTCAGATCGTACCCCGGCGTCAGATGCGCGAGCAGGCGTAGTCCCTCGTGCTCGAAGGTAGGCAGATATCGGTCTGAGGGATTCCAATAGTAAGGCTCGTTTGCCTGCGCGTTATGGGCCGAATCATTCTCGCTGTTTGTGACCATGATTTCTTGTCTCCGGTTTGCTTCATACAACTCTGTTAAGTGGCGGATCTGTACAGGTCCGTCGAGAACCTATTCAGCCCCCAACATGGGGTGACGTGTCATCGTCATTAGCTTGTAGCTGGGTTATCGGGTACCTCCTTCGATGAGTCGAACCAACTCCGACTCGCGAATCATAGTTCTGCTGCCGATTTTCGTCTTCGAGACGATACCCTTGGAAATCCAAGCGTAGAGCGTCCAGGGGCTTAGACCACCCAAGCGCTTGCATGCCTCCGGGACCGAATACAGTTGTTCCAATTTGCCTCCTTTAGCACCATTTTGTGCGGTGCTGAGGACGATAGTCCGGTACTCGAGATATAAGATCAACAAGAATTTGATAGCGCCAGCTTTGTCGTTTGTGCTATCACATAATAATGGAGATCACGCTTAGGATCGGTACGGCTACATCGAGTTCATTAGAGGAAAGGCTGAAAGCATTTATTCCGGTTCTCAATGGCGAATCTCATTACGGACCGTCGCTTGTGGTCACCAAGGATTTGCGGACACAGATGGTGGCGCGTATAAGACCATCCCTAGGAGGAGTTCTTTGCGATGAAGAAGTGGCGCTGAGGGATAGGCTGAGATCGCTAGTCGATGCATGGATCGACTCGGGGATCGGCGACCAGCAGACCGAATGTCCACGAGACCGAAGTCTGAACGGAAGCTTTGCACAACCTTCGAGGGAGCCTGAGATTCTGAGAAACGTTGCAAATGGAGTGTTGTCCCGCCATCCTCCCTTCCTCAGTGCTCTCGATAATGGCTCGATTTCGCTGGATATGAGTGTTGGACTTGGGGTATACGGCAATCTGAGTCGTAACCCTACCGTCAATCACAGCAAGGCTGAAGATGAAGCCGACAGGCTGTTCACGTTTTTTATCCTGTCGGAAGAGCGATTCAAAATCGCTAGATGCAGGAGATGCGGTGTCTACTATTTCCTTTCTCGCCCTCGCGCGATTTATAAGCGCGGCTCTTTCTGTCGAAAATGTAAGAGCGCAGAGTGCGCGATCAAGCGCACCAAGGAAACGCGAGAGAGGGAATTTAGCGAACTTATTACCGCTGCTGCTAGCGCCTGTGGGGAGTGGGAAGTGCTGTCTGATCGTGTCAAAAGAAAACACAGCGACAGGAAAGGCTATGTAGCGTGGAAACTCCAAAAGAGGAAATTCACCGTAAAGCGAAATTGGGTCACCCGTCACATCGAAGACATCGTATCGATGAGGCAGCAAATGTAAGGCGAGAGCGCTAGCGAAATTTAAGCGACGAGGGGTGCAGTCAAGGCGACTGCGGTCAAAACGTATAACCAAAAGTGAAGATTCAGTCCACTGTTGTCGATGGGGTGTCAATGTCAATTTTTAAGCGGGGAAATGTCTACTGGTACCACTTCATCTTCAATGGGCATCACATCCAGCAAAGCACGAAGCAGGGCAATCCTCGCGTTGCCCGTCAGATCGAAGCTGCCTACCGGACTGCGCTTGCGAAGGGCGAGGTGGGCATCACTGAGCGCAAGAAGATTCCCACTTTCAAGGCAGCAATGGCCCACTTCCTGAGTTGGTCCAAGCAGGAGCATCAGATGGCTCCCAGTACGGCGGAGCGCTACCGCTACAGTAGCTTTGCGCTCCTCAGCTTCTTCGGCGACAAGCCGCTCGATAAGATCACGCCAGAAGAGGTGGAGCGCTACAAGACCTCACGTGCAGCGGAGTTCAAGACGGTCCGCGGTAAGGATAACAAGCGTATCCCGACCAAACAGCGGCTACGGCCAGCCACGGTCAATCGTGAATTGGCGTGTTTGCGAGCAATGTTCAATCACGCAATCAAGGGCGATATCCCCCTGAGGAACCCCATAAGCAAAACTGCGGCGAAGGTTCTGCGCGAAGACAACGAGCAGACCCGCGTTCTCACTTATGACGAGCAAGGAAAGTATCTCGCGATGGCAAGTCCGATGTTGTTCGACGTGGCAACGCTGATCCTCGAAACGGGTATGAGGCCCGAAGAGGTCTACAGGATTCAGCCAAAGAACGTTCATCTGGCCGAAAACTACCTATTCAATCCCTACGGGAAGACGAAGGTGGCGAAGCGGCGCATCAAGCTCACGGCTACATGTAAGAGCATACTTGCCAGCCGGCTAGCAAACTGCGATGCTTTCCTATTCCCCTGCAAAACGGACGTCACGCGGCCTCTCCCCGGAATCCAGAGCGCCCACGCACGGGCCTTGCGCGAAAGCAAAGTGGCTAAGTTTCGCCCCTACGATTGTCGCCATACCTGGGCTACCCGCGCCGTCGAAGCTGGAATCGACCTCGTGACGCTGGCAGCGATGCTAGGCCACTCAAAGATCGGCATGGTTCTCCGCTACGCCCATCCGACGCAAGAGCATCAGACGAACGCGATGGACAAGTTGGAGAAGTATGTCAGCGAACAGAAGATCGCCCATGCGGAGCGCACGACGCTACAAACGTCTTGCGCCCTTCAGTAGTGCTTGCCTCAGTGCTGCCCACAACTAGACATATTTTTCTGCGCGCAATTGAGTCTAGTGGGGCAGATGATCAAAATCAGGAACGATAGGTTGATCTGCGCTCTGCACAAACGCAGAGGTTTTCTGTTCTGAAATGGGTAATGCTTGGTTGGGGATGCTAACCCCCGATATTACGACCTCTGGAGTACCACCCGCAGACAATTGGATCTGATTCAGGCGCACCGCAAATGGCAGAGGATTGGCTGCGGTAAACGACAATGAGCTATCAACTGCGTGGCAGAGTGACACTGCAACACCTTCTTTGCCGGCAGCTCCACCATCATTGTTAGCGGCGGGCTTAGTCGCTCCGGCACCGCTAGATCCCCCGTTGTTGTTTACGTCGGCTTTTGCCAAGGCCGCCGCCGCGTTTACAGCAGCATTCTGAGGATTGTCTTTGTTATCCTTCTTGGCAGAATCCCCGCTCGTTGCCGCTGGCTTCTTAGAAGCACCATCCTTGACTGCGGCTGCTCCATTTGGATTTGCGTTTTGGCCACCGGTGGCGGGCTGACTAACATTTCCGCACTTCGCTACCGATCCGCCTCCACCAAATGACGCTGACAGGCTCGTGTTGTCGACCGTTGAGACCGACATAGCTTTCGCGCTATAAACTTCTTGGACAACATAAACCTTTGAATCTTTGTCAGCGTTAAGCAAGCTGATTAGCTTCTGCTTTGTCTGGGGCATTAGGATAAGGGCATCCACGTCTTGACTGCGGTAACGTGAACCTCCGGTGTCAATTTGATCGAGTTTCACTTTCTTGGTCGTGTCGAACGAAAATCCAATTGGGAGCGGAATTAACTTCGCTAACCCGCTCATTGCAGCGCTAATTCCGACCTCTTTTCCTATCGTTTCCGAAAGTACGATCGCCTGAAAGTCGGTGGACATGCCTGAGGTACTTGACTTAATGGAATCGTATGGATCGAGGTAGTGGCTTGTTCCTTTCTTTGGAACAATAAATATTCCCCCAATTGCGATATAACTGCGAGCCGGCTCGATCAGGTTTAATCCCTGATGGCCAAATATCTTCATGATCTCCTTTTGCGGGTCATCGCACCCAACAGCAAGTACGAGGGCGAAAGTGAGTACGACGAATGTCTTTTTGATTCTAAGCTTCATAGAAGGCTCCTCATTGAATGGCCAGAATTACACCACCTGCTTCGATCGTCTTGCCGTTTAGCAGGTCCTTTAGATTTTGCGATGTTGCCTCTGAGCGAGTGACCGTGTGAGTAGACACATCTGAAATGGTGACTGGACCGTCTGCCTCCGAGATAGCGAGGTTATAGCCGGCAATTAGCGTAGGCGCTGTAGTTGTTGCTTGGGAGATTTCACTGATCTGTTCACCCGCATCCTTGAGCGCCCTTTGATAGTCGGAGTAGTCTCCCAGGCCACCACTTTTCTTCCATTGTGCCTTTGAGATAGGTGCCTTAGGGGGGTCCATTTTGTTGGCGAGCGAATAGTAATATTCCAGTCGGTCGGTAGCGTCTTTTTTGGCTTCCTCTTCGTAAGCTGCGCTATTTTGCAACTTCTTCGACGAGGTGACAGATGGTTTGCCTATTTCCGCGTTAGTCCTTAACAATAAGCCCCCCTCCGTTGTCGTACTGGGTTCCTGGGGCGACCCATTGTCCAGTGAGGCTACGTAGGTACTAAGAGACTCCCTACTGATAGCCCACGCGACATAATCTCCATGGTCAGAAGGTTGGATATCGTTGGTTGCTTTTGTCGGAGGTATTTTCGTATATGCAATCTTTAACGGAGTAAAGCTGCCTAGGAGGGTGTTCAGATCGTTCCAACGCGAGACAATCTCAACATTTGTCATTTCGGTTTGTTGCAGTATCGCCGAGGAGTTCCGAATCAGGCTTTCCGAAACTAAGAAGGAACAGCCCGTGGGCTCAGCACAGCGAAGGCTCTCACCGGTAGAGAAACGAACTTCCGCAGCAAACGCGGGGTCCTTGGACTTCACGTTCATTTTTTTGATCTTTGCTCTAGCTCCATCCAGAGATCGCCGTTCTGCGTTATAGGCGAGGAATTCCTTTTTGTCTTTTTCGAGGAGAGTGGGGCTCATCTTAGCCGGCGTAGCCTTGAGCGAATATGCTAGCTCCAGCTTCTTTTCCAAATAATCAGATATTTCATCAAGCGTCAAAATCCCATCGGGTTGCGGCCTATCGACGCAATCCCAATCTTCATCCAAAGCACGCGCGAAGAAGAATCCGAAGGCGCTGACAGCCGTCCCGGCTAATTGATATGCTTCCGGATCTCTCCCCGAAGCAGTCGACGTTAAAATCGCCACTTGCTCGGGGACGATTCTTCCTTCAATACTCTCGATCCTTTGGATTCCGCCGTCGTCCACGAGGACTGTCCTATTTCCTTGCGCTGCATTTCCTGACAGACAAGAATCCAAAACAATGAAGTAGTTGGGTACCTCGTGGATGGCAGAACGAGTTCTATTTAGCTCAAGAGTCCCCAAAATATCATCGACTCTGATGCCTTCATCATTCGCGATTGGACGGTCGTAAACGGATAAAATTACATCTCGATTGCTCGGTGTAACACCACCGTGCCCTACGTAATAGATGACCCCAATGTCCCCCTGTCCCATTTCGTGTTGCATCTCTACTAACGCTTTCATAATTGCTTCTTTTGTGGCATTTTTGCCCGCCAGATATGGAAGAGCGGAAGACTTAGCAAAAGAAGGCAGCGGCGCGTAGTTGAGTTTTTCCAGCTTCTCATCTACTAGCTTTGCAGTATTGTCAACGTAGTCTCTGTTAGCCGATTGATCGAACTGATTCTCACCTACTCCAATTACCAGGCGGTATTTTTTGTGATCAAACACCTCCTGAACCGCATCCGGTGGAGGGCTCTTGTAGGGGTCGTAGGGTATATGGGAACATCCTTCGATTAGCCGTGGATCGACAATTGGAGTTGTGCCCGAAGATAGTGGTTGACTAGACTGTTCAGCCGCAGTTGGGGTCGGACGGACCGCTATTTGCGGCGATTGATTTTCCGAAGAACGGATCACTGTTGCGGACGCAGGTGCCGCGATTGGCGGTTGCTGAGCAACCGCAGGGAGCATCGAGCAAGCAGCCCAAGCAAGACTCGAGTAACGCACAATACAGGTAGAGATACTCGACGTCATGGCAGCTACCCTTTAGAAATTTTTGGGGCCCGTTAAGAGAGGAAGACCAAAAAATATATCCGAAGTCGTCGGTGGTCAAGCGCATACTTTTGCACATCAAGGTGAGCTTGCAACATGAGCATGATATGCGGCCGGTGCGTTTTCGCGATACTAAGGGCGTCGATGTCGTGGGGGCAGAGCAAACCGATCAACATGATGATATGGCGCTGCGATTGCAACTAACGGTCTCAGCGGTCGCAAGTCTCGCAGCGGGGGGAAGGCGGCACTCCAAGACACAGTATCCGCTACATATTTCGCTACAATGGCGATTCGAGCGCCAATCAGCATTACATGTAAGTTATGGATAATATTGGAGCACCGGATGGGAGTTGAACCCATGAATACTGGTTTTGCAGACCAGCGCGTTAGCCACTTCGCCACCGGTGCCCTCATTCGCTACACAACAAAGTCGCGTGGCGGGATGTTCAATAACATCAGGTCTTTCTCATTTCACCTGGGTTCAAACTACTTCGGCTGCGCCACCGTGCGGAGATACGGCTTCACCGTCCTGTAGCCGGGGAAAATCTTATCCGCATCTTCGTTGGAGACTGCACCGGTGATGATCACGTCCTCGCCCTGCTTCCAGTTCGCCGGCGTTGCAACCTTGTGCTTCGCCGTCAATTGCATGGAGTCCAGCACGCGGATAATCTCATCGAAGTTGCGCCCCGTCGTCATCGGGTACGCAAGCGTCAGTTTGATCCGCTTGTCAGGGCCGATCACAAACACTGTCCGCACCGGAGCATTGTCTGCAGGTGTGCGTCCCTCGCAGCTCTCCCCCGCATCACTCGCAAGCATGTCGTACAGTTTGGCGACCTTCAATTCAGTGTCGCCGATAATCGGGTAGTTCACCGCCGACCCACTCACATCCAGAATGTCCTTGGCCCACTTGCCGTGGTTTTCGACGGGATCAACGCTCAGTCCAATAACCTTTGCGCCGCGCTTGGCAAAATCACTTTCCAGACCAGCCACCGCCCCCAGCTCCGTTGTGCAGACCGGGGTGAAGTCCTTCGGATGAGAGAAGAGAACAGCCCAGTTGTCGCCGATCCATTCGTGGAAGTGGATCGTGCCATGAGTAGTTTCCGCCGTGAAATCAGGAGCAATATCATTGATACGGAGTGACATAGACTTCGCCTTTCTGGGAAAAACCCAACATCTCCTGTTGGGATTGAGAGAACTAATTCTGCCTCACGTGAAAAACCCACCTGGCTCGTTGGCTCTGGGTGGGTTCTGTGCTGCTCGAAGATGCTTACTTCGATTGGCTCATCCACACACCCGCGCTGGGCTACAGCAACAGCAGAGGGTAGTGGTCGTGTTGGGCGTCATCTTCATAACGAATCTTTTGTACCGCTTGCCAGCTGAGCTAGCATGAAGCAGGTTTGCTTCATTGCGGTCTATCGAAACCATACGTCCGAGGAGCTTTCATGTCAACTGATGCCCCCTACAACTCGCCTGCAACTTTAGCCGCAGCTCCCGCGACCGCTCACTGCGCCTACGATTTCGCCCAGGTCGATGTCTTCGCCGAGGCCCCCCTTGAAGGCAACGCCCTCGCTATCTTTACCGATGGACGCGGCCTCACCACCGAAGAGATGCAGGCTCTCGCGCGCGAGACCAATCTCAGCGAGACGACCTTCATCCTCCCTCGCCCACCCGAGATCGAACGCGAGCGCGGCGTGCAGGTTCGCATCTTCCTCACCACCGAAGAGGTTCCCTTCGCCGGCCATCCCACCCTTGGCACCGCAAGCTGGCTCTATTGCAACCATCCAGTCCTGCGCTGCGCAGAGCAGATCACCCTCGACCTTGGCATCGGGCCCATCCCCGTTCGCTTCACGGCGCCGCAGCCCTGCGAACAAGGCGTCTTCGGCACGATGAGGCAGAAAGACCCAACCTTCGAAGAAATTCGCAACAGCAGAGAGGATCGCGACGCGTTAGCTACGGCCCTCAACCTCTCCGCCGACGATCTCGATCCAAACCTTCCCCCACAGGTCGTGTCTACTGGCATGGCCTTTTGCATCGTGCCGCTCCGCTCGCTGGAGGTCGCCGCGCGTTTGCGGATTTCTCCTCAGGTCGCACGCGCTTATCTTGATCGCATCGGGGCAAAATTCTTCCATTGCATCACTCATGCTCACGCGAACTCAGGCGCAGACTGGCACGCCCGCATGCAGTTCGACACCGGTGAGGATCCTGCCACCGGCTCGGCCTCAGGCTGCACCATCGCCTACCTCGTTCGTCACGGCGCCGCCGCAAGCGGTCAGCCCATCGTCATCGAGCAGGGAATTGAGATGCTCCGTCCTAGCCGCATTCACGTCAGTGCGACGATCGAACACGACTTTGTGACAGGAGTGTTCGTCGGTGGGCGCACAATTCCCGTTGCAAGCGGACGCTTTTTCCTGCCATGATGCACCCGATTTCAACAGGTGCCTCTCGTGAATCTCCAATGAATTCGCGCAATTTCATGCAACGGTGGATGCGCAAGCCCTAATATCGTGCATCTTCGCTCTAACTTCGCCGTTGCCAAGTCAACCAACCCTTCGTACTGTTGGAAAGCGTTGACGACGATGTTGCATGCAACGTGCCGCGTTGTTGAAGATGAAAAATTGCTTTCGCCTGTTTTCAGACAATCTGAGTTGAGAGAAGCTTGACTGCCATTGCAGTCGCGACTCCCCAAGCGCAACCTCGCTGCCTGCACAAGCACTGAGGTCGAATGCCAGTTCTTCCGGCATCGATCCTCACTGTATCCGCAGCAGAACGATCCCTTGCCTTCTGGAGCCGCGTGGCAACCTGCCTCGGCATAAAGCCTCTCTCGAACCCCGCGGTTCGGCAGCCTCGCTCGTCGGACGGATGGACCTGGTCCCTGTTGGAGCAGACCGGAGAGCCTCGCTCTTCGTCTTCCGGTCTCTCGGAGCAGAAGACCCATCACGCGCCGAAGGCCATACGGCCGGGCCACGGGGCTATTTTTGAACACCACCAGATGGTGCGCCTGCAAACCAGCAGACGCGTCAGGCTGGCCTATCGGCTGCGAGCCACCATAAGGTGGCGTCCGGCAGAAGCGAGACCGCATGCGCCCCAAGAAGACGATCCTCTGCGTAGATGACAACGAACAAGTGCTCTCCGTCCGCACTTTCCTTCTCGAAACCCGTGGCTACCGCATCATCGCGGCAAATACCGCACAGGAAGCGCTGGAGGTCCTCGAGCGATCGCTTCCTGGCACACTTGACCTGATCCTGTGCGATCTTTTGATGCCGCAGATGGACGGCAACGAACTGGTTCGCCGCGCCAAACAACTCCATCAGGGCCTGCCCGCGATGATTGTCTCTGGCACCGTCAACGCCTTCGATCGCGCCCTTCATGCCGATGTCTTCCTGCCTAAGGGCGCCAGCTCTCCCGCCGAGATGATCGAACGCATCCGCGTCCTCGTAGCCCGCAAACGAGGCCCCAAAAAGGCCCCCGCGCCCACATCTACGCAGCCCTCGGATCTACCTTCCTTCGCGCACGCTACAGCCAGCTAGCGAGCCGAGTGCTTTTTTAGGGGCCTTTTGTTCTGCGCGAGAAATAAAATTGTCATTCTGTGCGGAGCGAAGAACCCCTTGTCTTTCGTTCGAGGCGACTTGGCACACGGTTTGATCGAACGAATTCGAAGCGAATTAGCCAAAGTTACTTCAAGCTTCGACTAACCCATACTTCCGCTGCCACTGCTGTTTTAGCCGTGCCCAAACTGCATCTCTCTCTTCACGCGACACAGCGGGATCGGGCGACTCAGCAAACCGTTCCGCTTCAGCCTTCGCCAGCTCCAGTACCGCACGATCACGAATCAGGTTCGCCACTCGAAACTCCGGCAACCCCGCCTGTCGCGTACCAAAAAACTCTCCCGGCCCACGCTGCTGCAGGTCCAGCTCCGCCAGTTCGAAACCATTCTGCGTCCTCACCATCGCATCCAGCCGGCACTCCGCCTGCTCGCTGACCTTCCCGCCCGTCATCAGGATGCAGTAACTCTTCGCCGCGCCTCGTCCCACGCGCCCACGCAGTTGATGCATCTGAGCCAATCCAAACCGTTCCGCATGCTCAATCACCATAACCGAAGCATTCGACACATCCACGCCCACTTCAATCACGGTCGTCGCAATCAGCACATCGATATCGCCGCGCTGAAATCGCCGCATGGCCACCTCTTTATCATCCGCGCTCAACCGCCCATGCAACAACCCCAATCGCAGCCCGGCAAGCGGCCCCACACGCAGCTCTTCATACATATCCGCCGCGGCCCGCAACGCCTTCTTCGGCTCAAACAACTTCTCCGTTTTTACGGAAGCCCTCCCGCCTTTGACCTTCGGCGTCCCTGCCCTTTTTTTGTCATTCCGCAGCGCAGCGGAGGAATCTGCGGTTTTCTTCCCAGCCGCAACACTCAAAGCCGAGGCCTCCTCAACCTCATCATCACGCGCAAAGTCCAACTCCGGCTGATCATCCTTCGCACCTTCAATCACCGGATACACGATATAAGCCTGACGCCCCGCCACCACCTGTTTCCTGACAAACTCCCAGACATCCTCAGCCCGCTCCTCCGTGGTACGCCGCGTCACAATCGGAGTCCGCCCCGGCGGCAACTCATCGATCACGCTCGCATCGAGATCTCCATACAAAGTCAACGCCAGCGTCCGTGGAATAGGCGTAGCCGTCATGACAAGTACATCCGGATCCAGCGCACCCGGCTTCTTCATGAGTCGAAATCGCTGCTGCACCCCGAATCGATGCTGTTCATCCACGATCACCAATCCCAGGTTGTCGAAGTCCACCTTGTCCTCGATCAGAGCATGCGTTCCAATCGCCAGATCCGTTTCTCCGCGAAAGATCCTCCCCCGCGCCTCGCGTTTGGCCGCCTCATCGAGCGAGCCCGTCAGCAGCGTCACGCGATACGGCCTGCCCGTCCGCGGCGAAAGCACATCCCCCAGCAACTTGCGCGCCGACAAATAGTGCTGCGTAGCCAGAATCTCCGTCGGCGCCATCAACGCCGCCTGGCAGCCGTTCTCAATCGCGACCAGCGCAGCCTGCATCGCAACGATCGTCTTACCCGACCCCACATCGCCCTGTAACAGACGCCGCATCGGCTGCGGCCTGCGCATATCATTCGCAATCTCGCCGAGAACTCGCTTCTGTGCGGCCGTGGGATGAAAGGGAAGCACCTGCTTGATGGCCTCGCGCACCTTTACATTGGTCACAAACGCCGTGCCCTCGCGCTCTCGCATTCGCCGCCGCTTCAACTCCAGCCCCAACTCCAGATAAAACAGCTCCTCAAAGATCAGCCGCCGATGCGCCGGTGTCGCCGCCGACATCAACTCCGTCATGGGAGTCCCAGCCTCAGGAAAATGCACCGCCTTCAACGCCTCGAGCCGCCCAGGAAGCTTCAGCCTTTTGCGTAGCGCCCCAGGCAAAGTCTCAGTAAAAGCCTCATGCCCGCGTTCTTGTTTTGCTTCTGTGCTTCGTTCCTGCGGTTGTTCGTTCTTTTGTTTGTCATTCCGTAGCGCAGCGGAGGAATCTGCTTTTATCTCCTCCACTCCAAGCTCCTCGAACAAACCCCAGATCACCCGTCGCAGCCACTTCGACCCCAGCTTCGCCCCCCAAACCGTCGTCCCGCCCAGCGACTCATATACCGGAACAATCCGCCCCACCTCCAGCATGGAAAACTCCGCATCCGGGCCACCATGAGCAGGCAGAATCTCAAACTGCGGCTGAATCATCTTGAACTTCCCCGCGCTCGACCGCGAAGGCTCCAGCTTTCCATACAGTGCGACCATCTGCCCCACGTGAAATTTATCCCGCAGATAACTCCCCCGAAACCACATCGCCTTCACCGTATTCAGCCCCTGCCCCACAGTCATCTCAAACAGCGGCATATGACGCGTCTGCAGCAGCACACTCCCCCGCACCTCGCCGATCACCGAAGCCGTCGTCCCCGCCTGCAGCGCACTCATCGGCACCGGATTCAACCGGTCCTCATACCGAAACGGCAGATGGTAAAGCAGATCCTCTACGGTCTCGACGCCGCGTTTGGCCAGTTCAACCGCAACGCGTTCGCCCACCCGCTTCACAAACTTGATCGGAGTAGAAAGTTCCAGCACACACCGATGCTATCAACATCGAATCCATGTTTCCTCGACATGATCGGCGATAACCCGCAGCGCCACAACCAACAGCGAACTCCCCTGCTAAACTGACCTTACCCTCACCAATACGAGAACCCATGTCCATCGTAGATCTGCAACATGTCCGCAAAGCCTACGACACCAAGATCGCCGTCGCAGACCTCAGCTTCACCATCGAGCCAGGCAGCATGTTCGGCCTCCTGGGCCCCAACGGCTCCGGCAAAACCTCAAGCATCCGCATGATGATCGGCATCACCGTGCCCGACTCCGGCACCGTCAAGCTCTTCGGCCAGCCGTTTCGCCGAGACCTCCTCAACCGCGTTGGCTACCTCCCGGAAGAGCGCGGCCTCTACAAAAAGATGAAAGTCATGGACCAGCTCATCTTCCTCGGCGAACTGCACGGCCTCGACGCCACCACCGCCAGCAAGCGCGCTCATCTCTGGTGCGAGCGCATGGAGATCACCGAGGCCATCCCCAAAAAAACCGAGGAGCTCTCCAAAGGCATGCAGCAGAAGATCCAGTTCATCGCCGCACTCCTCCACGAACCCGACCTCATCATCATGGACGAACCCTTCAGCGGCCTCGATCCCGTCAACGCCGCGCTGCTCATGGACACCCTCGTCGACCTCCGCAAGCAGGGTAAAACCATCCTCTTCAGCACCCACCGTATGGACCAGGTCGAAAAAATCTGCGACGCCATCGCCCTGATCTCCCGCGGCCATCTCGTCCTGTCCGGCGGCATGCGCGAGGTCAAGAGCCGCTACCCGCGCAATCGCATCCAGGTCTCCTTCGAGGGCGACGACTCCTTCCTACACCATCCCAGCGTCGAAACCGCGAAGAACTACGGCGGCCAGGCCGACATCAAACTCCACGGCCTCAACGGCGCCAGCCCTGACGCCCAGCCGCTCCTCGCCGCCGCCATTCAACGCGGCACCCGCATCTCCCGCTTCGAAGTCATGGAGCCCACCCTCGAGGAGATCTTCATCGAAACCGTAGGAGAAAATGTCGATGCATAACGTCTGGCTCGTCGCAAAGCGCGAGTACCTCGAACGCATCCGCGCAAAAAGTTTTCTCATCATGACCATCCTCATTCCGCTTCTCATGGGCGGTCTCGTCTTTGGTGCTGCCTTGGCGAACGGACGTTCCGGCTCCAACCTGCACATCGCAGTCGTGACCCAGGATCCCCGATTCGGCGCCGACCTCAAATCCGAGCTCGAGAACACAAAGCACGCCGACCGAGACAGCGCAAGGCAGGGAGCCACCAAGGTCGACGTCATCTCTCCTCCGGCCCCCGACACCCGCGCTCTCCTCGACAACCAGCTCAGAGATCGCAAGCTCGACGGCTACGTCTGGGTCACTCCATCCGCCACTCCACACACACGCCCCACCTTCGAATGGGTCTCCAAGTCCAAGGCCGACATCCTCACCCCCTCTCTGCTTGGCCAGGGCATTCGCACCACGCTCACTCGCCAGGGTCTCGGCAACTTAGGCATGCCGGCATCCGACGTCGACTCTCTCCTCCAGCCCGTCGATCTCGTCAGCCAGGACAAGGACGCCGCCTTTGCCAGCGTCTACGCTCTCTTCTTCCTCATGTACTTCGTCATCCTCTTCTACGGTATGAACGTCGCCCGCTCCATCATTGAAGAGAAGACCTCCCGCATCTTCGAGGTCCTGCTCGCCACCATCCGCCCCGAAGAGATGATGGCTGGCAAGGTTCTGGGAGTTGGCGCTGTCGGCCTGACTCAGATCGGCATTTGGATCGTCGCCGGTCTCCTCATCACGAAGTTCGGCCTCCTCGCCGCAGGCGTCTCCTTTGCGATCACGCCGGTTCAGATTGCCTTCTTCATCCTGTTCTTCCTTTTGGGCTACCTCCTCTACTCCAGCGTCGCCGCCGCACTTGGCGCAATGACCAGCTCCGAACAGGAGCTGCAGCAGATGAACATGTTTCTCATGCTCCCGCTCATCGCCTGTTCGCTTGTCATCCTGCGCGTCGTCAGGGACGCAGACGGCGCCGTCGCCCAGGCCTTCTCGTTCTTTCCCTTCTGCACGCCTCTCATCATGTACGTGCGGATAGCCGTCCACCAACCCCCCGTCTGGCAGATCGCCCTCTCCATCGTCGATCTCATTCTCACCATCCTCGCAGTCCTCTGGTTTGCCAGCCGCATCTATCGCGTCGGCATCCTGATGTACGGAAAGAAACCCAATCTGCCCGAGATCCTCCGCTGGCTCAAATACAGCTAGTGTCCTGTCTCTAAAGCAGCAGCCAGGCCCCTACCATGCTCCCTGCTTCCCACCAGCCCACCACACAAGCCCGACGGTAAACGTAGGCTGACTTGGCGACAGCACTCCCGGCTTATTCGTCAGGAAGAACGGAACATTGCTCCAGTCCCGCCTGAACTCTGCTCGCGCAAGAAATCCCTCCCCAAACTTGTAGTCATAGGTCCCGGTAAACTCCTTCAGCGCCTGCGACGTTCCGCTGTACAGTCCATTCCGGTCGTTGAAGTACTCGAACCTTCCCCCAAGCGCCATCCGCGGATTCAACTGGTATCGCGCATAAGCAGCTCCGCCATCCACGAGCGATGGTGCCGACGACTCACCCGGAGCCGCGTTGGCCCACTCCCGCGAGATCACATAGTCGCCCTCCGCGGAAAATGTCAGTTTCGGCGTAGCAGTCCAGGTCACATAGCTGTCGAAGATATGCGCCTTGCCATCCGGCGCCGGATTGATCTGCTGCACACATAGCCCCGGCTGCAACGGCACAGTGCAATTCGTTGCAGGACCAACATCAGGATGGTCCTGTCCAACGTAGTAGTTGAAGTTCCACAAAATATTCTTCGTAGGCTGCGCCGTAAATCCAAACAACTCGTCCTTATAGGAGTTAGTCGGCTCCGTCTGGTTCGTCCCATTCACAATCCAGTAGTTCAACGCGAGCTTATCGTTCACCTTGTAACTGGCGCGGACACCCATATGGTAGAAGGGGAGATAATCGAAGTAGAACGATCGCGAATAGTTCACCTGGTCCTTCGTATAGTTCCCTTCGATTCCAAGCGAACTCGCCCACTTGCCGAAGTCCACCGTCAGTCCCTTGCCCAGCGGAGCCACGTAGGTCCCATACGCTTGAAAGATATTCCTGTAGATCTGCGGCCTCACCTCATTCGAAGGATTACCCTGCAGCGTCTCTGTCGCCTGCCCGAACTGCAGGTCGAGCCGCACTCCATACCTTCGGCCCTCGGCAACATTCGGATCCAGATCCAACATCACAACGGCCTGATTGATGCTGAAGGCGTTACTCAACACATCGTAGGCCCGCAGGTACTGGATGCGGCCAATCGGATGGTTGAAGTCATACTCGTAGTACCCGTCGAACATATAGTTCAACGTAGCTCCTCCGGGCAAAAACGTCGGCAACGCAGAAGCAGCTGGTGCATCTTTCGCCGCCGCCTGTGTACTTACCTCAGCAACCGGCGCGGCCTCCGTCACGCTGCTGCTGGAAACACTCTCCACACTGCTGCGAACGTCCACCGCCGGCAGAACCAGCGACGCAGGCTTCAGTGCAGCAGACTCCATGGACGGTTGAGTTCTTTGCCTGTGCAACTCCTCCTCCAGCGCGCTCACCCGCAGCGCCAGCTCGCGTACCGTCTTGCGCAAGTCGTCCTCATCACGGGATGCAGCCGCAGTTGTCGTCTGAGCCTGCGCCGCAAGGCCAGTCGGCAAGGTAACAAAAAGAAGAACGAGGAGTCGAATTAAGAAACGCATAGGGAGACCTCTCATAAAACGCGATTAAGCAAAGCACATTCGGTATCAAAAGATCGTAACGCGCGACTGCTGAAAGCCACCCCCGCCCCGGCGGGTGTATATCTACAAAAAGAAAATACTCTGGAAGAGCGAGGTTCCTCAGTGGCGGCGGAAGCAGCATCACCCATACTCTCCAGGACAAGTCCGCCTCGGGCCGACCGGAGAGATCTACTGGACCTTGCGGGGGCCTACACCCTGATCATGGCAACCATCTGGACGCCAAATCCCACCCAGAGAGTTCTCTATTGGCTCGCCTTCGCATGGATCGTCGCAACCACCTGGGCGCGTCGCGATGGCTGGACAGCACTGGGCCTCGGACGCAAAGGCCTGCGGGAATCGCTCTGGGTCGTCGGAGTTGCTCTCCTGCTCTCGGCAGCTGCGATCTTCATCGCCTGGCGAAGCCACACGCTGCACCGCATGCACGGACCAACGCCCATCTATATGCATGGATGGCGATACATCGTCTGGTCCATCATGCAGCAGTTCCTGCTGCAGAGCTATTTTCTGCTCCGGTTCTTGCGGCTGTTGCCGGGAAAGACAGCGCCCATCCTCGCGGCGACCGGCATCTTCGCGCTGGCCCATCTGCCTAACCCGATTCTGACCCCGATCACCCTCGTCTGGGGAGCCATTGCATGTGTACTGTTTCTGCGCTACCGGAACATCTACACCCTGGGACTCGCTCACGGCATCATGGGGCTGTGCGTAGCGGTGACCGTGCCAAACTCGCTGCACCACAACATGCGGGTCGGACTCGGCTATCTCCGGTACCATCCCCGCGTACAGAATCGCCGCATCGCCGATCGCCGTCTCCCTGAACACCAGGGCTCGCCGAATCAGCCGGGTGCCCCATATCTCGATTTTGAGATGTGGGCATCGTGCGAAGCACGAACGCTTTCTCTAACCCAGCCAAAACCGTGATCACTCATCACATCATCGCAGCCAAAGCGACCAAAGCGTATCGACGGACGCATGCGTAATAGCCGAAGCGCCCACTCTCCGCTCCTGACGCCACGCCCGCCCATAAAAGATTCCAGCCAACCCAGCAAGCACGACATATCGCCAGTTGAAGTGCACTGCGCGTTTATTGAAGTGCGAGAGCCCAAAGAGAACAGCAGTCGTCAACAGCGCCCAGCGTTGCCCAAGGCGTCGCTCCAGAAGGTTCTGCATCCATCCGCGAAAGAAGAGCTCCTCGGGAACCGCAATAAAGAAAAACGTGAAGATCCACCCCAGCACAACGTGAGGCAACGTTGGAAGGTAAGCATGGAAGCGGAGAAATCCAAGCCACAGTCCAAGCAGAATGGCGACAGGCGCATAGATCACGAGTTCGCGCCCACCAATCCGCAGATCGGACAGCCGAAGGCGAAGATCGAAGCCGACACCCTCCAGCCTGCGGAGTGAGAGAAAGCCGTAAATACCCGCGTTTAGCAATAACATCTTGTTGAACACACCAAGATGAGGCGGCCACGCCGGCTCAAACCAGCGCAAATCCACCGCGAGACCAAGAACAACAAGGACAAGAAAGTCGCGCCAGTCTCCGCGCTGCGCCGGATCCGCGACCCCAGCGCGGTAAAGCAGCCAAGCGACCAACACCGGCAGCAGAAGGTAGAGCGCAAACCATCCCCACCGGAACTGCCCATAAGAGATGGCAACCATCGCATACGGAACGCACAACACCGCCGGTCGAACGATACGTACGGCAGCGGGCAAGCGCCGCCCGGCCTGAACGTTGAGCGGCCAGAACGCCGCAAACAGAAACGGTAAAAGCGTAAGCAGCGCCGCGAACACAACCAGCGCGTGGATTGGAAATCCCATCATCAATTTCAGGATAGCGCCGGAACCACGCATCGTACGGCAGGTCTCGGTTATCAGTTCTCCCTTTCAGCTTATCCTTCTCCAACTGAGAACTGAGAACTGAGAACTGAGAACTGACAACTGACAACCCATCGCCCCACGCCACCGCAAAGGTAAACTCGATGTGTGGCCTCCACCTACACCCTCAAGCAACGCATCATCCTAGCCATCGTTCCTCGCCTCGCCAGCATCATCGCCCTGGGTATAGGTGCCACCCTCCGCTACGAGCACGTCTGCGAACCCGGCGCTACCGTCGGCTTCGACGTCACCCCTCCCGCCATCTATGCCTTCTGGCATCGCTGCATGCTCGCCGGCGTGTGGCCCTTCCGCAACCACGGGCTTACGATCCTCATCAGCCGCAGCTTCGACGGCGAACTGATCGCCCGCACTGCGGAGCGGATGGGCTTTCTCTCCGTACGCGGCTCGAGCTCTCGTGATGGAGCCCCTGGCCTGCGGAACATGCAACGCGCATACCTCGCCGGTCACTACTGTGCCATCACCGCCGACGGCCCCCGTGGCCCAGCCATGGTCGCCAAACCGGGCGTCGCCCAGCTCGCTCAACTCGTCAACACCACCGTCAGCGTCTGCTACCCCTATCCCCACCGCGCCTGGGAGCTTCGCTCCTGGGACCGTTTCCTCATCCCGAAACCCTTCTCCCGCGTCACCGTAGCCTGGACGCGCCCGGTTCCTCCAGACCTGCCCTCCGTCCAGGCCGCGCTCGATCGTTCCGTCGAACTGGCCCAAATCGGGAATAATGCGAAAAAATAGTTTGAAAAAGTGGCTTGTTTTTCAGCGCCAAAAACAACCATGCAAATCACCACAATCACACCACGTTTCACCACACAATTCACCACGATTTACCATGCAAATTTCACTCTAAATTGCGCGTATCCGATTTCAATTTCGACCTGCCCGAAGAGCTGATCGCCCAGTCCCCACCGGCGATTCGCGGCTCCAGCCGCATGCTCGTCCTCGATCGCGCCACCGGAAGCTACCAGGACAATTTTTTTCGCAATTTACCCGAATTCCTTCGCCCCGGCGACCTCTTAATCCTCAACGACAGCCGCGTCATCCCCGCACGCCTCTACGCCACAAGAGCCGGGCTGCACACCCAGCACAACTCACCAGAACCAACCGGCCGCATAGAAGTCCTGCTAACCCAGCAACTTGCCGAGAACGATTGGACTGCCCTCGTTCGCCCCAGCCGAAAAGTCCAGCCCGGCGAACGCCTGCTCTTCCACGCCCCGGGCGAAATCAAACCCGTCCTCGAAGCCGAAATCCTCAGTTCTGGAGAGTTCGGCGAACGCACCCTGCGTTTCTCCACGACACAAGACTTCCACGCCATCCTCAACAAAATCGGCCACATGCCGCTCCCACCCTACATCCACCGCGACGACAGCCCGGAGGACCGCGACCGCTACCAGACCGTCTACTCTCAACAAGTTGGCTCTGCCGCCGCCCCCACCGCCGGCCTTCACTTCACGCCCGAAATTCTCACGCAACTCAAGCAGAAGGAAGTGCAGATCGAAACCATCACCCTCCACGTCGGCCTGGGAACGTTCCAACCCGTCCGCGCAGAAAGATTGGAAGATATTCACCTCCATGCAGAGCGTTACACCCTTCCTGCCGCTACCGCCAAAGCGATCAACACCGCGCTGCAATCGGGAAATCGCATTATTGCTGTAGGCACTACCACGACCCGCACCCTCGAGCATTGCGCCCAGATCGCCTGTGGTGAACCTCTGAAGGCTCATTCCAGCCAAACCAATATCTTTCTCAGCCCGGGCCACAAATTTCAGATCGTCCGTGGTCTCCTCACCAACTTTCACCTCCCAGAATCCACCCTCCTCATGCTGGTCAGCGCGTTCGCGGGAGCCGAGTTGGGCAGGGAGAGGGTACTGGCCGCGTACGCCCATGCAATTCAGCATAAGTACAGCTTTTTCAGCTACGGCGACTGCATGCTTCTACTTTAGATTCAATCAGATTTATCCCCGCTGCTCGTTGAACCGTGCTTTACGCGCTACCATCAAACAGCTATGGCACAAGCACCCAATCTGTCCTCGAACCCTGACGCAAAGCCTCCCATTTACCTGCTCGACAGTATGGCGTTCATCTTCCGCGCCTACCATGCGATGCAGCGGCAACGGCCGATGTCTACGCGCACCGGTATTCCCACCGCCGCGACCTATGTCTTCGTCAACATGATCAACAAGCTTCGCAAAGACTTCCAGCCCGAATACCTTGCAGCGATCTACGACGTCGGCGCCCCAGTCCATCGCAACGAACTCGCCACGCAGCTTAAGGACGTACGTAAGTTCAACATCAAGACCCAGGCATTCGAGACCGTCGAATATGGCGGCTACAAGGCGAATCGTACTGAGACCCCCCCCGACCTCATCCAGCAGCAGCCTTACATCCGGCGGGCTCTTGAGGCCTTCCGCATTCCGATCCTCTACTACGAGGGGTTCGAGGCCGACGACGTCATCGGCACCCTCTCCTGCAAGCTCTCCGCTCTCGGTCACAAAGTCTTCGTCGTCTCCTCCGACAAGGACATGATGCAACTCGTCAACGACGATGTCGTCATCCTGAATCCCACAAAAGACAATCTCATTCTCAACCGCGCCGGCGTCGAGCAAAGCCTCGGCGTCCCTCCCGAGCGTGTTGTTGATGTCATGGCCCTGCGTGGCGACTCCATCGACAACATCCCTGGGGCACCCGGCATCGGCGACAAGGGCTCTGTCGAACTCATTCAGCAGTTCGGCTCCGTTGAAGCAGCGCTCGACCGTGCCGACGAGGTCAAGAAGAAGACCTACCGCGAGTCGCTCCAGAACAATCGTGAGAACATCCTGCTCTCGAAGGAGCTCGTCACCATTCACACCGGCGTGCCTATCGAGTATTCGCTCGAAGCCATGCGCACCCAGCCTCCTGACAACGCTGCCTGCCGGGAACTCTTCAGCGAACTTGAGTTCACGACGTTGCTCAAGGAGCTTGCGCCAGCAGTCGACAACACCGCTATCACCTATAACCTCAAGCCCACTTCGACAGAACTCGCTCAGCTCCTTGCTCAAGCTCGCAGTGTGAATCCGAACACAGGGCTGCCTCGCGGACTGGCTATCTTCCTCGCCGAAGATGCCCGGGCGGTCTCGGAGGAGATCGCCGTCGAATCGGATCCGGAAGGCGCGGATGGCGAACCTGGAGCCGCCGAGAACATGAGTCTCTTCGGTGTGCGTCCGGACCCTACGATCCCGTTTACTGGAACGGCAGTGCCGGATGCGGCCTGTACCCTCGGGCTGGCGGTTGCCGATTATTCAGCGCTGGAGGCGAATCTCGACGAGCCTGGCGTGCGAGAGGCCCTCGCCGATCCAAAGCTTCCGAAGGATATCCACGATCTCAAGGCTGTTCTACGTGCACTCGCACCCCACGGCGTCACGCTGGCAGGTGTGCGCGATGACGTTATGCTGCTGAGTTATCTCGTCAATCCGACCCACGGTTCTCACACCCTGCCGGATATCGCAGCACGCACCACCAGTCGGGCACTTACACACCAGCCTACGAAGGATAACCCGGCTGATCCCAAGAGATTGCCTGAGGCTGCTGCAGCGATCGTTCGACTTGCTTCTGCGCTTGGGAGACAGATTGCTGAGGCGGGCTCCTTCGAGCACCACATCCTCAAGGACGACCCGAGCCTCGGCGGGGCTATGACCAAGGAAATGCTCTTCGCCGCGCCAGTCACCTCTAAAGCCGGAGTCGCATCACCATTACTCGATGTTTACAACACCATCGACAAGCCGCTTGTACCAGTCCTTCTGCGGATGGAGCAGGCCGGTGTCCGCGTCGATTCCACGGTTCTTGGGGAGATGTCCAATCGCCTTGCCGTCGAAATAGACAACCTTGCCGAGCGTATCTATAAGCAGGCTGGCGTCGCAATGGGCGCTGATTCCGGACATCGTTTCAACATCAACTCCCCCAAGCAACTCGGTGATGTCCTCTTCAACAAGATGCTTCTTCCCAAGCCTATGAAGTATGGCAAGGGTAAGGTCGTTTCGACTGCGCAAGATGTCCTCGAGGAGCTTGCCGAGCAACATCCTGTGCCCGCGCTTGTGCTCGAATACCGTCAACTTGCGAAGCTCAAGTCCACCTACCTCGACTCACTTCCACAGCTCACCGACGCACAAGGTCGGGTTCACACGACATTCAATCAAGTCGGAACTGCGACTGGGCGCCTGTCGTCAACGAATCCGAATCTCCAGAACATTCCTGTTCGCACGGCGCTTGGCCGAGAGATTCGTGCAGCCTTCATCCCGGCTCCAGGCAATGTCCTGATGTCGGCCGATTATTCACAGATCGAGCTGCGTTTGATGGCTCACTTCTCGCAAGATCCGTTGCTGCTTGATGCCTACAGGACCGGCAAAGATATCCACACTCTTACTGCGAGCGAGGTCTTTGGTGTCGATGCCGCAACCATGGATAAGGAAACGCGGGCTCGCGCGAAAGCTGTCAACTTCGGTATCGTCTATGGCATTAGCCCGTTTGGGCTGGCCGCGCAGCTCAACATCGATCAGAAGACCGCGAAGCAGTATATCGAGACGTACTTCGATCGCTACAAGGGTGTTCAGCGGTTCATCGAGGAGACCCTCGAGACCGTACGGCGGGATCAGTCGGTCAAAACTTACTTTGGTCGCATTCGTCCGATCCCAGATATCCAGTCACGCAATCCGAACATGCGCGGCTTTGCGGAGCGCACGGCGATCAACACCCCACTACAGGGAACTGCCGCGGACCTCATCAAGCTGGCGATGTTGAAGATCGATCAGCTCATCCGCGATCGCAAGCTCAAGTCGCAGATGACGCTGCAGGTTCACGATGAGCTTCTCTTTGATGTTGTGCCAGAGGAAGCGGAAGAGCTTCGTGAACTTGTCAAACGAGAGATGGAGCATGTTGCCGAGTTCTCGGTCCCCATCGTTGCTGATGTGGGAATTGGCCAGAATTGGCGCGATATCAAGTAATCGTTTATTTATGTCGATGATCTGCTCTACCATGCCTGCATGCGACCTGCTCTCTTTCTCGCTCTCTTTCTCGCCGTACCAGCTTTGGCCCAGCAACATGCTCTGCTTCTCTGGCCCGATGGCAATCCTGAGCCCTCGAAGGTCGTTGGGCCTGAGATCGATCCGAGTACGGATGCCAACCGCATCGTTTCCGGCAAAGTGACCGTTCGCTTGACGAACGTCAGTAAACCGAGTCTTGCTGTCTACTCTCCGGCCCCGGCGAAGAACAACGGCGCTGCTGCGCTCGTCTTTCCAGGCGGAAGTTACATCAGGCTCTCTTACAATCTTGAGGGAACTGAGGTCTGTGATTGGCTCAACTCGATCGGCATGACCTGCGTTCTGGTGAAGTACCGCGTCCCGGAAGACGGTCACTTTCCCGACAATGTTGAAGATCTGGAGGACGCGCAACAAGCGATGCGGCTCACTCGTGACCACGCCTCCGAGTGGCACATCGATCCGAATCGCATCGGCGTTATCGGCTTCTCGGCTGGCGCGCATCTGGCTGCTGTTCTCAGCACTCATCCCGACTTTCAGGGAAAAAATATTCCAGTATCTACCGTCGACGCTCGCCCCGACTTCCAGATGATCCTCTATCCTGGCTGGCTGAACGGCTCTGATGGCAAGGTGAACCCATCGCTTCAGCCCACTCCGCAGATACCGCCGACGTTCCTGCTGCAGGCTGAGAACGACTACACGGCTCACGTCGAGAACGCTCTTGTCTATTTTCAAGCTCTCAAGGATGCGAAGATTCCTGCGGAGCTTCATCTTTTTACGCAAGGGGGGCACGGGTTTGGGCTGCGTCCGACGGAGCTGCCTATCTCGCATTGGCCTGCATTGGCGGAGACGTGGCTGCACACGATCCATATCCTGGGACCGCCTGGAGCGGTGGGACGACCGTGATCAGGGGAGCGGGAGCTGGGTGGTTGTGCGGGTGTGCCAGATGTCGAGGAGGGTTGAGGCCAGGGTGAAGAGGACGGGGCCGAGGACGATGCCGATGGGGCCGAATACCGCGATGCCTCCGAGGATGGAGAGCAGGATGGTGGCGGTGTGGGCGCGCAGGTGGGAGCCGACGAGGATCGGGTAGAGGATGTTATCGATGGTGCTGACGATGAATGCTCCCCAGAGGCCGAGGAGGGCGGCTTTTCCCCAATGGCCGGTGAGGCCGAGGTAGATCGCTACAGGTCCCCAGACGAGGAAGGAGCCGAAGGCGGGGATCATGGCGCAGGCGGCGAGGGTGAAGGCCCAGAGGATGACGCCCGGAACTCCGAGGACCCAGAAGGCGAGGCCGGCGAGGACGCCTTGTACGGCGGCCATGGTGAGGCGGCCGAGCGCTGTGGCGAGGATCGTGTCGCCGACCCGGGTGAGGAGTTCCGTGCTCTCGTCTTCGTGGAGGGGAAGGAGTGAGCGGAGAGAGGTGAGGGCGAGAGCGCGGTCGCGAAGGAGGAAGAAGAACAAGAAGAGCATGACGACGAGTTGGGTGATGATGCGGACGGAGTGGCCGAGGAATCCGGCGATGTTCCCGCCGACGTAGGCGGCGGCGTTGCGGGCCGCGTTGTTGATGTCGATGGAGGCGGTGAACTCTTCGATGCGAGAGGCGAGCGCAGGACGGTTGGCGATGAAGCTGGTGATCTTTTCCTGGTGGGCTCCGTTGCGGAAGGCGTTGATGGTGCTGAGCGCCTGTTCCCCGAGCTTCTGGGCGAGGAAGAATGTAGGGATGATGACGGCAAGGATGATAGCGACGAGCGTTATTGCGGAGCAGAGGGAGCGGCTTCTGATCTTAGACGTCAACCAGTCATAGGGGCGCTGGGTGATGACCGCAAGGACGATGGCTCCGACGATGGCGGAGAAGAACGGGTGGAGGAGGAGAGCGCAGATGATGAGGACGCCGAGGGTGATGAGGAAGAGCGTGATCTGCTTCCACGATGTTCCCACGCGGTCGTCCTGCATTGGCTCTGGCTCCGTCTGGTTTGGATGCGGCTCGTTGGTTCGCACTTGAAGCTTCATCGATCACCACTGTCGCGCTGTACCGAAATCTTGGATTGATATGCGTTGATTTCAAGTGGTTTTCCAATATTTAACGGCAACATTGCTGCACTCAAACATTGGAATTTTGTAAGTAAATATTGGACAAACTTCAAGCTGAAGTACAGCGCGACATCTCAGCAGGCAAAGCTTGCGGAGACGCGAGTAGTTTATGAAGCTCTGCTCCACGACGGCTACTGGCAAAAGTGGCAGTTGACCTTCACAAAATGCCTGAGAACAGAGAAGCTGAGCCTCAGTTAGCGCCAACGATTGGACTGCGTCGGCGAATCTCGGCGAGACCTAGTACGACATTCGTTCGCGCAACGGCATCAACATACCTGCCATTCTTGCTCGACTTCTCGCCATCAAACTTCGTTGCTGGTATCGCTGGTTTGATCCGCGCCAACAGTCCGGTAAGATTGCCCAGCACAACATCGTCGATGGCACCTTTGACTGCCCCACATGCCGAATGTCCTAAAACCAATACCAACTTTGCACCGGAAACCGCACACGCAAACTCCATGCTGCCTAGCATGTCGTCGTTTACGACGTTGCCCGCAACACGCCCGATGAAAACGTCTCCAATGCCTACATCGAATACGATTTCGGCTGGCACTCGAGAATCAATGCATCCAAGTACAACGGCTGCCGGATACTGCCCCGCTGCGCTTGACCGTTTCTGAGCCAGGTAATTTGTAGGCACCCTCTTCCCCGTACGAAATCGCTCATTTCCCTTCTTCAATTCATCGATGACCTGTGATGGTGTCATGCTGTCGCGTTGCTCTTTTGTCAAGACTCACTCAAGCTGACCGCAAGCTGCATATGCAAAAAACCAAGTCGAGGACTGATGGCGCAGGCGCACAGGGCAGTGCTGAGAAACCTGCGGCGGTTCACAGTTCCGTTACCCACCGATTCGTAATGCGTTATTTTCATAAGCCTCCCCCTGATTTCTGAAATATATGCCGTCAAGACACATTGGTAAAACCTCGCAGCAGTTATTTCTGATTCTGGTTCGCCTTCACTAAGCTCTTAGCCCATCTCATAGCTGGAACGAGCGCCGGTTTTATTCCATCAGTTATCCGTCGCAGAGAACTAGCGCGAAATGGTCAACTTGCGAGTTTCGTAACAGTCTCGTTCCTGCCCGCAACGCCCACCCAAGAACAACAGCCAAAGCATTTTTCTGCGCTCCGCGCAAAGCAAGGAAACCAAGCCTTCCTGAGGGACTCGGCTATTATTGTCCAACCCCTGCGAAGGTAAAATCGGCCATGCTTCTTGTGTTTCGAAACGATCTCCGGGTTGAGTTGCCGCTAGTTTGGGGGGCTACTAGGGATACGGCAACGATTCGCGACAAAGTGGGCCATTTGGAGACTTTGCCGATAGAACTGCTCTACGCGCATCTCGATGTGTCCCTCATTTTCAATCACTTGGATGCTATGAACGGTGGTCCAAACTTCTCCTCTGTAACCCCGCCGCGCAAAATAGCGGCGAACTTGGTCAAAAGCTGGTCGGGTCGAGGACTGGCGCGGTATTCCGAAGGTCAAGCCTAGCTGTTTCTCCCCGTTTCCTCTGGGAGTGCCTCAATAGCCAAACCGTAAATCCGTTTCCAGCCCCCGCCACATCGCACCCAGCGTGCGGATTTCCCGCACTGGGCGCACCTGTTTGCTTGGTGTCAAGAGTTATGTTGCCTATCGTGCTGGGGCGACTTTCGCACCTGACCATCGAACAAGCTGGTAGTTGTTAAACAAACCCAGCCGGTCATATAGCCGCGCCTTTCGGCAAAGGATCCATATGGGGTGTTCCTAGCGAACGAGACGCTCGATGCCGGTGTGAAAGACGGCCACGCTGCCATAGATGCGCTCGCAGCTTGGTTGAAGTCGAAATGGGGCGGAG
>Ga0210406_10001407_pt1 | contig 29327 bp, 23 predicted proteins | sample IncBWC30MmetaG_FD_155454 | JGI IMG/M metagenome (GOLD analysis project Ga0210406, IMG submission 155454) | Forest soil microbial communities from Barre Woods Harvard Forest LTER site, Petersham, Massachusetts, United States - Inc-BW-C-30-M | ecosystem: Environmental > Terrestrial > Soil >... | reverse complement strand
GTCGTTCCTGCGCAACCTGGATGAAAGCGGTGTCATTCGCATCGGCGCGGTGGTGAAGCCGGGCGACATCCTGGTCGGCAAGGTCACGCCCAAGGGCGAGACCACGCTGACTCCGGAAGAAAAACTGCTGCGCGCCATCTTCGGCGAAAAAGCCGGCGACGTTCGCGACGCTTCGCTCTACTGCCCGCCGGGCATCGAGGGCACCATCGTCGACGTCAAAATCTTCACCCGCAAGGGCGGAGAAAAGGACGAGCGCCACAAGGCCATAGAAGCCACGCAAGTCTTCAAGCTGGAGAAAAACCTGGCGGACGAAATCCGCATTCTGACCGACGAGCGCCTCAAGCGCCTCACGGATCTGCTCGGCGGCAAAATTCTGCAAGCCGACTTGCACGACGAGAAGACCAACAAGCGGTTGTTGACCAAGGGCGTGGAGCTCACGCGCGACATCATCGAGAAAATCTCCACGCGCAACCTCAAGCGCCTGAAGCTCAACGAGAAAGATCCGCTGCTCATCGAAAAGATCGAAGAGATCGAGGAGATGACTTCGCGGCAGATCGACGTGCTACGCAAGATCACCGAAGAGCGCAAGGAGAAGCTCAAGAAGGGCGACGAGTTACCTCCGGGCGTGATCAAGCTGGTCAAGGCTTACATCGCCATGAAGCGCAAGCTTTCCATCGGCGACAAAATGGCCGGCCGGCACGGCAACAAGGGCGTCATCGCGCGCATCGTGCCCCAGGAAGACATGCCTTACCTTCCCGATGGCACTCCCGTCGAGATCGTTCTCAATCCGCTGGGCGTTCCGTCGCGTATGAACGTCGGGCAGGTTCTGGAGACGCACCTCGGCTGGGCCGCCAAGGAGCTTGGCAACAGCCTGAAGCGTTTGCTGAGCAAGGAAGTTCGAGCCGAGGCGCTGCGCCGCTGGTTCCGCGAGGTTTTTGCGGACACCGCGATCTGGAAGACGCTTGTGAAACTCAGCGACGACGACTTGCTCGAAGTCGCCGAGGGCTTCCGCGAGGGCATCCCGTTCGCCACGCCGGTATTCGACGGCGCGCGCGAAGCGGAAATCCGCCACCTGCTCGAAGTCGCGGGCCTGCCGCACGCCGGAAAGATCAACCTGTTCGATGGCATGACCGGAGATCAGTTCGACCAGCCGGTAACGGTCGGCTACATCTACATGCTCAAGCTGTCGCACTTGGTCGACGACAAGATTCACGCGCGCTCCATCGGACCGTACTCGCTGATCACCCAGCAGCCGCTGGGCGGCAAGGCGCAGTTCGGCGGACAGCGCTTCGGCGAAATGGAAGTGTGGGCGCTCGAAGCGTATGGCGCCGCGCACATCCTGCAGGAACTGCTGACGGCAAAGTCCGACGACGTGTACGGCCGCGCGAAAATCTACGAGGCCATCGTCAAGGGCGAGCCGGGCATCGAGCCGGGCGTGCCGGAATCGTTCAACGTGCTGGTTCGCGAGTTGCAGTCGCTGTGTCTGGACGTCGAATTGATGAAGCGGCAGAAGCCGCCCACGGAGAAAGCCGCCGATTAGAACAAAAGCCTATGCAGGGGCGCCCGCCGCGGCGGACGCCCCAGCTTGGCGACACGGAAAGATTAGCAGGATTTGGCAGTTAGGGTTCTCAGCCGGTCCAAAGCATCGGACCGCGGCCCCGGCGAAAGCTGGGGAGGGAGGAAACAACCTTGTATCGCAGCAGCCCTTATGATCGCGCCAGTTTGATCGCCGATTTCGATTCCATTCGCATCAGCCTGGCGAGTCCTGAAAAAATACGTTCATGGTCCCACGGCGAAGTCACCAAGCCGGAGACCATCAATTACCGCACCTTCAAGCCGGAACGCGACGGCCTGTTTTGCGCCAAGATTTTTGGCCCGGTCACCGACTGGGAGTGCCTGTGCGGCAAGTACAAGCGCATGAAGCACCGCGGCGTGATCTGCGACAAGTGCGGCGTGGAAGTCACGCTCAGCAAGGTTCGCCGCGAGCGCCTTGGCCACATTGAGCTGGCTTCGCCTTGCTCGCACGTGTGGTTCTTCAAGGGCTTGCCCAGCCGCATCGGCTACTTGCTGGACATTTCCATGCGCGACCTCGAGCGCATTCTGTACTTCGAAGCGTTCGTGGTCGTCGACCCCAATGAAGTCGCGGTCCTGCGCGAGCGCCAGGTCCTGCCGGAAGAGGAATACCGCAAGCTCGTCCAGGAATATCCCGGCCAGTTCGTGGCCAAGATGGGCGCGGAAGCCATCAAGGAATTGCTGCGCCGCGTTGAAGTCGACAAGCTCTCCGAAGAGCTGCGCGAAAAAATGAAGGCGGACCCCTCGCTCCAGAAGCGCATCAAGTTCGCCAAGCGCCTCAAGGTGCTGGAAGCGTTCCGCAAGAGCGGCAACAAGCCGGAATGGATGATTCTCGACGTGATCCCGGTGCTTCCGCCGGAGTTGCGCCCGCTGGTGCCTCTGGACGGCGGCCGTTTCGCCACGTCCGATCTCAACGACCTCTATCGCCGGGTCATCAACCGCAACAACCGCTTGAAGAAGCTCATGGAGTTGCGTGCGCCGGACGTCATCGTGCGCAACGAAAAGCGCATGCTACAGGAAGCCGTGGACGCGCTGTTCGACAACGGCCGCCGCGGCCGCGTTCTTCGCGGCACCAACAACCGTCCGCTCAAATCTCTATCCGACACACTCAAAGGCAAGCAAGGCCGCTTCCGCCAGAACCTGCTGGGCAAGCGCGTGGACTACTCCGGCCGCTCCGTTATCGTGGTTGGCCCGGAGCTCAAGCTCAACCAGTGCGGTTTGCCGAAGAAGATGGCGCTCGAGCTTTTCAAGCCCTTCATTTATCACAAGCTCGAAGCGCAGGGGCACTGCACCACCATCAAGCAAGCCAAGGAAATGGTCGAGCAGCAAGAGCCGGTGGTTTGGGACATTCTCGAAGACGTCATTCGCGAGCATCCCGTGCTGCTGAACCGCGCTCCCACATTGCACCGCCTCGGCATTCAGGCTTTCGAGCCGGTTCTCGTCGAAGGCAAAGCCATTCGCATCCACCCGCTGGTCTGCACCGCGTTCAACGCGGACTTTGACGGCGACCAGATGGCTGTACACATCCCGCTGTCTCCGGAATCGCAGGTCGAGGCGTCGGTGCTGATGCTCAGCTCGCGCAACATCCTGTCTCCCGCGCACGGTCTGCCTCTGGCCGTTCCGTCGCAGGACATGGTTCTCGGCATCTACTACCTGACGAAGGCCAAGCCCGGCGCAAAGGGCGAAGGCCGCGTTTTTGGCGCCCCCGAGGAAGTTGTCCTCGCGCTCGAAGCGGGCGAAGTTGAGCTGCTCACCCCCGTTCGTCTGCGCTATACCGGTGAAGTCATCGACCTCACCACGGCATATGACGATCAGGACGTTACGCACACTGTTCCCGTCAGGATGGAGCGCCAGTTCATTCAGACCACCGTCGGTCGCGTGATTTTCAATACGCACCTGCCGGAAAATTTTCCATACGTGAACGGCCTGCTCAAGAAGAAGGGCGTGCAGCAGCTCGTTTACTACGCCTACTTGCGCTTCGGTCTCGAAAGCACCGTCGTTCTGCTCGACAACATGAAGGAGCTTGGCTTCACTTACGCCACGCGCTCCGGCATATCCATCGGCATCGACGACATGGTCATCCCGGGGGACAAAAGCAAACTCGTGGAGGCTGCCGAGAAAGAAGTCGTCAAGGTTCAGCAGCAGTACCTCGACGGCGCTATCACGCACGGCGAGCGCTACAACAAGATCATCTCCCTGTGGGGCGACGTCACCGAAAAGGTCGCCGACGAAATGTTCAAGGCCCTGGAAAATCAGGACAAAGAGGGCACCATCAATCCGGTCTACGTCATGGCGGACTCCGGCGCTCGCGGATCGAAACAGCAAATCCGCCAGCTCTCCGGCATGCGCGGACTAATGGCCAAGCCTTCCGGCGAAGTTATGGAAACGCCTATCACCTCCAACTTCCGCGAAGGCCTCAACGTTTTGGAGTACTTCATCTCCACGCACGGCGCGCGTAAAGGCCTGGCGGACACGGCGCTAAAAACGGCCGACTCCGGTTACCTGACCCGCCGGCTGGTTGACGTGGCGCAAGACGTGATCATCAACGAGCGCGATTGCGGGACTACCGACGGCATTTACGTCGAACCCATCATCGAGGCTGGCGTCGAAGTTGAGCCGCTGCGCGACCGTATCGTGGGCCGCGTTTCTCTCGACAAGATCAAGGATTTCGAGGGCCACGTCATTGTCGACGTGAACCAGGAAATCACTGAAGAGCTGGCCAACTCCGTGCAAGGCGCGGGTATCGAGCGCGTGCGCATTCGCTCCGTGCTCACCTGCGAATCGCGACGCGGCGTTTGCGCGCTGTGCTACGGCCGCAACCTCGCTTCCGGCCGCATGGTCGAACTCGGGGAAGCCGTCGGAGTCATCGCCGCGCAGTCCATCGGCGAGCCCGGCACCCAGCTCACCATGCGTACGTTCCACATCGGCGGAACGGCCACCCGCGTTTCCGAGCGTTCCACTCTTGAAGCGCGCAACCACGGCGTCATCAAGTTCGTGGACCTCAAGTACGTTCAGGGCCGCGGCGGTATCGCCATCGCCATGAACCGCGCTGGTCTGATTGCCATCGTCGACGAGAAAGGCCGCGAAAAGGAGCGCTATCACGTGGTTTACGGCGCGCGCCTCCGCGTTGTCGAAGGCGAAAGCGTCACGCACGGACAGATCCTGGCAGAATGGGATCCGTTCACATTCTCGATCCTCACGGAAACCGCCGGCTCGGTAAAGTTCGACGACCTGAAGATCGGCTTGACGATCGAGGAGCAAGTGGACGAAGTTACCGGCCTCTCGCAGGATGTGGTTACGCTGCCGCCCGGCGATGAAAAACATCAGCCGGCGATTCTTGTCCGCGATTCCGCGGGCAAAGTTCGCAAGAAGTACCTGATGCCGTCGCGCGCGCACTTGATGGTGAAGGATGGCGACGACGTGCAAGCCGGCGACGTGCTCGCAAAAATCCCGCGCGAAACCACCAAGACCAAGGACATCACCGGAGGTCTCCCGCGCGTCGTGGAGCTCTTCGAGACGCGTAAACCCAAGGATCCCGCGGTCATCAGCGAAATCGATGGCGTGGTCCGCTACGGCGACATCGTCAAGGGTATGCGCAAAGTCTACGTCGAAAGCGAAGACCGCAAGACCACCAAGGAATATTCGATTCCGCGTGGCGTGCACATCAACGTGCAGGAAGGCGACCACGTCAAGGCCGGCGAAGCCCTGATCGACGGCCCGCTCAACTTGCACGACTTGCTGGCCGTGCTCGGAGAAAAGTTCACGCAATCCTACTTGGTCAACGCCATTCAGGAGGTTTACCGCCTCCAGGGCGTAAACATCAACGACAAACACATCGAGACCATCTCCCGGCAGATGATGCGTTGGGTCAAGGTCGAAGACGTGGGCGACACCACGTTCCTCCTCGAGGAGCAGGTGGACAAGTTCCGCTTCCGCGAAGAGAACGACCGTGTGATCGCCGACGGCGGCCGCCCGGCCACTGGACGCCCGCTACTCCTTGGCATCACCAAGGCGTCGCTCTCGACCGACTCGTTCATCTCCGCCGCCAGCTTCCAGGAGACCACGCGCGTCCTCACGGAAGCGGCGGTCGCCGGCAAGGTGGACTATCTCCGCGGCCTCAAGGAAAACGTCATCATGGGCCGCCTCATTCCCGCCGGCACGGGTCTGGAGCATTACCGCAGCATCCAGTTGCTGACGGAAATGCCCGCTCCCGCTCCGATCGAGGAAATTCCGGAAGCCGCTGAGCTTACCGCCGAAGAAGCTGCTGCGCTGGACTTCCTGCAGAAGGACACGGAAGCCGACGCCGCCACCGAAGGCTAAAGCCCCGCGCAGCCTGCGGCACGCCTGCGCCGCTAAACGCATTCCCGGCGTCCCTGAGATCTCTTGGGGACGCCGGTTTCCTTTTTGTGCGCTATTTGCAGGTATCGGTAAGGAACTCCAGCGGATTGCTCGTATTGCTGGTGGGTGAGAACCGTTCTTACAATATTAGCTAGTGTGCAGCCGTCCGCCCATTTGCCGGCCGCCACCAACTCCATGAGCGAAATCAGGAAAGCCGCCGCCGACGCGTCCCAGCGCTCATCGCCTGCCGCCGGCCGCACGGCTGTTTCCGATCGTCTCGCACAGTTCGAACGGCGCCAAAGCGAGCTGTGGCGCCTCACGTTTTTCCTGCTGCTCGTTCTTTCCGTTGTGTTCGCCATGGTTTCCTGGGACACCATCCGCTCCCTCGCTCACCGTTTTGAGGCTCTTCCCATCGGCCTGGTTCTCCTGGTTGTCCTTTTCGGGCTGTACGCCTGGAAGCGCACGCAGGAAATCTCCGAGCTCCGCGGCTTAGTTCGTGGCATCGAACAGCGCGACGTCATTCCTCCCAGTGAAAAGCAGCTCGACCAACTCTTCGAAGTCATCTCGCGCTCGCAACAGGGCTACCGCGACCTCATCGATTCCTTCGACGACATCCTCCTTGCGGTTTCTCTGGATGGCCAGATTCGTGCCGCAAACCGCAGCTTTGCAGATTTGGTGGGCGCCGCCTTTCCTCAGATTATTGGGCACCCTTTGAGCGAATTCGTCGAAGAGGCCACCGGCGACGGAGGCGAGCTTGCGAAGCGCGCCATGCCGCGTTTCCTCGAGCGTCGCAATTGGACCGGTATCGTTCAGGCCCGCCTGAAAGGACGCAATGCCGTCTACTATTTCGACTGCGTGGCGCACGCCATGCTTCGCGGCGATGACGTCCACGGCATTACCATCCTGGCGCGCGACATTACCGCGCAACGCAGAAATGAAGCGCGCTTTACGGAGCTCTTTGAATCGCTGCAAGAAGGCATCTACATCGCCACGCCCGACGACCATCTGATCGACGTCAACCCGGCGCTGGCACGCATGCTCGGATACGAATCCAAGGAAGAACTGCTGTCGCGCAGCTTCGCCGATTTGCTTCCGGATGAAGCCCAGCGCCGGGCCCTCCGCGAGCAAGTGGATAACCAGCCGATGGTTCAGGGGCGCGAAATTACGCTCACGCGCAAGGATGGCCAGCCGCTCGTGTGTCTGAACACCGCCGGGGCCGTCCGCGACACTAGCGGGCGCGTCGTGCGCTATCACGGCGCTTTGATGGATATTACCGAGCGCCGCGAGATGGAACGCCGCCTGTACCAACAGCAGGAATTTGCGCGCCGCCTGATTGATAGTTTCCCGGACTTGATCTTTGTGGTGGACACAGCGGGCCACTACACCTTCGTCAGCCCGCGCGTGAAGAACATCCTTGGTTATGAGCCCGAAGAAACGCAGAGCTTGGAGTTTGGCGGCCGCACGCATCTGGAAGACCGTCCTGCCCTGCTTGCCCTCTTCGCGGAGATTTTGGGCGGCCGGCAAAGTTTCGCATCGCTGGAATCGCGCGTTCGCAATAAGCAAGGCGAGTGGCGACGGCTTCGCAGCCATTTCAGCCCTCTTTTCGATGAAACCGGCAAAATCGATGGCGTAGTGATTTCCGCGCGCGACGTTACGGAACTCAAGCGCCTGGAGGAGCAGCTCATTCAGGCCGAAAAGCTTGCGGCGATGGGCCAGATGCTCGCCGGTGTCGCGCACGAGCTCAACAATCCGCTGACCGCCATTCTCGGCGTTACGGAGATGCTCCGTGACAGCGGAGACCTGCAGGAAAACACCAAGCGCCAGCTCGAGCTGACCCATCGGCAGGCTCGTCGCGCCGCGCGCATCGTTCAGAACCTGCTGGAGTTTTCTCGGCCGGCCGCGCCGCAAAAAAGGCCGGTGGATGTCAACAGCCTTATCGAGCGCACCCTGCAGCTCCAGGATCATTCGCTTCGCCGCAACAATGTTCAGGTCGATTTTCAGCCGCAGTCCGAATTGCCAATGGTGATAGGGGACGCCAATCAGTTGATTCAGGTTTTCCTGAATCTCATCAGCAATGCCGAATACGCCATTCGCGAAGTTCGCGAAACGGGGCGTGTTCAAATCCGCATCGGGCGTATCGGCGGACACATTTCGGTCACGGTTCAAGACGATGGCGTCGGCGTCTCGCCGGAAGCGCTTCCCAAGATTTTTGATCCCTTTTATACGACCAAGCGTCCCGGAGGCGGCACCGGCTTGGGTTTGAGCATTTGCATGTCTATCGTTCGCGAGCACGGCGGTTCCATCGATGTGGAAACTCTGCCGGCTGGCGGCACGGCATTCACCGTATATTTACCGGTCGCCCCGCCGGAGTCCTCCGATACCTCGCATGATGTCGGAATGTTGTCCGCTGAAGCAGGGTCACAGATGGGGGACATTCTGAAGGGCCGCTCTATTTTGGTTTTGGACGATGAGGAAAGCATCCGGACGTTGCTGGAAGAGGGCCTCTCTGCGCATGGCATGCGTGTCGACTGCGCGGCAAATTCCCAGGAAGCGATGGAATTGGTCACCAATCGTCCATACGACCTGGCTCTATGCGATGTGAATCTCTCGGGTGGCGGCCAGGGGCCAAGCGGCCGCGAAGCGGCTATTCAAATCGTCGCGTCCTCGCGCAGCGCGATAAAACCAGAGGTAGTCTTCATGACCGGAGATCTGGTCGAAGACGAGGGTGGCAAAAGCCACATTCACCAATTGCAGAAGCCGTTCCGCATCTCGGACGTTCTGAGCGCGCTGCGCGAGGCTCTTTCGCCCAGGCCCGTCAAGAAACCACAACAGTAATTGCTGCTGAAAGTTCACTCCGCGATTGAACGCTGCTGACGCACCGTTTGGGCGTGCCCGACGCTTCCGGTATGATTTAGGTCTGTGAATATTGTCCTAAGCGAAACGGAAGCCAGAGTACTCGGCGCTCTTTTGGAAAAGGAAATCACCACTCCGGATTACTATCCGCTTTCCCTGAACGCGCTGGTCAACGCGTGCAACCAGAAATCCAATCGCGACCCGGTCATGAACCTGGATGAAGACTCCGTTCGCGGCGCTTTGCGCGCGCTGCACGACAATTCTCTGGCGCGCTCCGTCAGCGCCTCTGATAGCCGCGTCACGAAGTACGAGCATCGTTTGCAGGAGGCCTTCAACTTTGATCGCCGCGAAGCCGCGGTCTTCTGCGAATTGCTGCTCCGCGGCCCGCAGACCCCTGGCGAGCTGCGCAGCCGCGCCGAGCGCATGCATCATTTTGATGACTTGAGCGAAGTGCAATCCGCGCTGCAGCACTTGATGAGCCGCGAACCGGCGCTGGTCAAGGTGCTCGCCAGGCACCCCGGCACGAAAGAATCCCGTTACCTTCATTTGTTGTCAGGAGATGTGGAGCCAGCGAGCTCGTCAGCCGTTCACGAAACGCCGGCGGTTGCCGGACGGGAGAGCGCTGACAGGGCTTCTCGCTTGGAGTCCGAAGTGGCTGAGTTACGCAAGGATATTTTGGATCTGAAGCAGCAATTCGCCGCGTTCCGTAAGCAATTCGAGTAGCGTCTGTTCTACTGTGCCGGCGCGCTCGACGCCGCCAGCACATCCAGTCCTGCGAGTTCTGCACGCAAACGAGCCGCTTCCGCGCGGTACGTGTCCGCTTCCTTGCGTAGCTTCACCGCGCCCATCGCTGGAGCAGCTCCGGCCGCAGCGCCGGACTCCGCCAGGCTCTCTTCCAGCCGCGCGTCCATTTCCAGGTCCACAATCTGCCGCTGCAAATTGGCGATCCGCACGCGCCGCGCTGCCTGCGCCTCGGCTTCCTGCTGCGCCTCCGCGCTTTCTGCCTGCCACAGCGCCGCGTCCGTGCCCTGCAAGCGCTCCGACAGTGCCTTCAGATTTTCAATCGCCGTCTTGTTTCCCTGGTCCGCCGCCATGCGATACCACGCCAGCGCACGCGCAAGATCCTGCGGAATCCCCAGCCCATACTGATTCAAATACCCAAGCTGATTTTCCGCGTTCGAGTTTCCTTGCCCCGCCGCTTTGTAATACCACGTTTCTGCCTGCACGTAATCCGCTTCCACGCCCAGTCCATGCTGATACAAATAGCCGATATTTTCCTGCGCATTGGGATTGCCTTGCGCCGCAGCTTTGTAATACCAGTCCAGCGCCTGCACGTAATCCTGCTCGACTCCCAATCCCAATTGCGCCATATAGCCCAGCTGGTTCTGCGCGTTCGAGCATCCGTGTTCCGCGGCGCGCTTGTACCATTCCCGCGCCTTTTCATAATCTCGCGCGCCTAAGAACCCGCGTTGAAAAAAGTAACCGACCTCTTCTTCCGCATCGGGCTCGGTTTGCTCCGCGGCTTTGCGAAACCATTCCAGCGCTTGCGAATAATCCAGCCGCCCGCCTTTGCCGGTTTCGTACAGCATCCCAAGGTTAAACTGCGCCGGTGCGTTTCCTTGCACCGCAGCCTTACGGTACAGAGTCATCGCCCGTCCATACGATTGCGGCACGCCCAGGCCTCGCTCGTACATGATCCCCAGGCGGTTCTCTGCCGCCGGGAGTCCCTGGTCCGCCGCCTTCCCATACAGTGCCACAGCCTTTTCGTAATCCTGTTGCACGCCCAGGCCGCGATAGTAGTGATTCGCCAGCGTGAACTGCGCCGCGCTGTCGCCGTCCTCCGCTGCGCCGCGCAGCAGGGCCAGTTCCGAGCCGCGCTCCTGCGCTTGCACCGGCGCCACGCAACGAACCAGCGCCACGATGCCGACGGCAGCAATGCCTTGCAATAATTTATTCCGTTTCAAGGTCGATCCCCCAGATTTCCAGGACAGTTGTCGAGGTGGGTGCTCTTGCGCGCTCGGTGTAACATGTTTAGTATCAGTAAGTTACAGGAGTTTGCCCTGCATCCGACTCAACGCCGATGCGCAGGCTATCGGGCCCCCACGTGCCGAGCCATAGGCCGCGAGTACCGAAGTAAGCTTCGTGTGCCCAAACCCGCACTTTGTGCCGAGGGACAGCAGGGATCGAAAGGTCGAGGATTTTTGGAGGATGGCCAGGTCGTTCTGAAAGCGCTCGCCGTTCCGGGGGAGATGAGGTCGCGGAAGGCTATTGAACCAAGCAAGGCAAAGGCTTGAGTGGCCAGTTCGATCCGCCGAACGCCTGGTTTTTGACAACTTTCAGAGCTACGCGGCGGCTACCGGTTGCGCGAACGTGACGTAGTGCCCGCCGGGTTCCTGGAATCCGACTTCGCGCATGCCGTAAAACGCGGTGCGCTCGGGCTGAACGATCTTGGAATTCTTCAGTGCGCTGACAACCGCGTCCAGATTGTCCACCTCGATGTACAGGAACGTCGGCCCTTTTTGAATCTCGGCAAACGACGGCAAATCCTCGGCCACGCTCGCATAGGTCTGGTACATGAGTTCCGTGTTGCCCTTTTGCAGGGCCACGAAACCGATTTTGCTCCGGTGCGGGACCTCGATCGCCTTCGTAAAGCCGAGCTTCTCCACCCAAAAGGGCAAGGCCGGCTCGATTTCCTTTACCAACAGGACCGGGGTGATGCGTTTCACGTTGATGTTCATGGTTTTCTTCTCCTCCGCAGGATGTAGCTGCTGCAAACTCAAAAATGCGACCGAGACCGTGGCGGCCCAAAGCGCTGCGTATCGGGCAATTCTCTTGTTGCTTTCCGCTGTAGTCTAAATTAGACTAGAGCAGTCTAGATTCGCCTCATTCCAAAGTCAAGGAGATTGTTTTATGCCTTCAGACCCTCGCAAACTATCCGATCTAATCTCCGTTGGTCCCGCCATGCTGCGCGATTTCGAAATCCTGGGCGTGCGCAGCGTTTCGCAACTCGCGCGGCGAGATCCGAAACGCCTTTATGAATCGCTTTGCCGTGTTGCTCCGCAGCACCAGGACATCTGCTGCCTGGACGTTTTTCGCGCCGCCGTGGCCCAGGCGCGCGACCCGCAACTTCCCGTTGAACAGTGCCAATGGTGGTATTGGAGCCGCGACCGCAAGCGCTCACAAGAGAACGCCCGCAGCGCGACGGACGCAAGGTAGCTGTGCGGCAGAAGAAACATTCCACATTGACCATCCCGGATCTCGTGCTCCTCAGCCTTCTGGCAGAGCGCCGCATGCACGGCTACGAAGCCAATCTGGAACTGGAGCGGCGCTGCATCCGCGACTGGGCGGCCATTTCTCGTCCGCAGGTTTACTATTCGCTGGATAAACTTGCCACCGCCGGCTTTATACGCCGAATGCAAAGCAGCGAGCCGGCTTCCGGCCCCGAACGTACTGTCTTCGAGACCACGCAGAAAGGCCGCGCCGCGACAGCCGCTGCACTCGAGCGCGAGGATTGGACTACCCAGAGGGATCATCCTGCGTTTCCTACCTGGATCGCTCTTTCCTGGCTTGCGCGTCCTGGGGTTTTCCAGAAACAGCTGCGGCGCCGCCGCAAGTTTGTTGTGCACGAGCTGGCTCGCGAGAGAGAGACGTTGCGCTCGATTTTGCAGGAGGTCGGCCATCCGTATCATGAGGCGGCGTGGATGGTCACGCTCATGATTGAGCAGTTTCGCACCGAGCTGAAATGGCTGCGCAAGCTCGAACGGGAGTTGCCGCACCGCACTCCCGCACGGCATCCCGCCTATGCGCAAGGCTTCCCGGAGGACGTAATCAAGGCTGCACAGCCCTAGGTGCAGCTTGGCAGGCAGCCCGCCTTGTGTTCTCCTAGTAGACGCGCAATGAACTTCAGTCTCCACACGCGACGTTTGCGACTGCCATTCACCCTCGGGCTGTGCTTCGCTCTTGCTGCCTTCTCGTTGGCCGCTTACGCCGCGTCCGCCCGAACGCCGCAGGGAGGCAATGTCATTCGCTTTGTGCGCAACCCCGATGCCGCGCCGGAGTTCAAGCTGGACGCGCTCGATGGCCAGCCGCTAAGCCTCGCTGCCGCGCGTGGGAAAGTGGTGCTCCTGAATTTTTGGGCTACGTGGTGCGGCCCGTGCCGTGCCGAAATTCCCGATCTGATTGCCTTGCAGCAGAAATATAAGGACCAACTGCAGATAATTGGGTTGACCGTGGATGACGATGACGCTGCGACGATCAAGCAAGTCGTCGTCGAAGAGCACATTAACTATCCCGTGGCCATGGCCTCTCCGGAAGTGCGGCTGCAATATGGCGGCATTGCCGCCCTGCCCACGTCGTTTATGGTGGACGCGCAAGGCCGCGTCGTGCAGAAGCACGAAGGTTTGCGCGACCCCGCGCTCTATGAAACGGAAATCCGCGCCCTGCTCGGCTTGCCGATCGACGCGCGCGTCGAAACCTTTGAGGATACCGGCCAAATTTTCCTCTCCCACGCGGATCGCGCCAGCGAGCTGCCCGGCGTGGATCTTTCCAGGCTAACTCCACAGCAGAAGCAAGTCGCTCTGCATAAATTCAACGCTGAAGGCTGCACGTGCGGATGCAAGTTCACCCTGGCGCAATGCCGCATTTACGATCGCAACTGCCCTATCAGCAAATCCAGAACGGGAAAGATTATCGCCGAGGTTTCCGGCGTCGCTCCGCGCAAAGGAACTTCGGAAAAATCTCCCGCGCCGAACGTCGCTTCTCCTTGAACCCCTCGCTTGCATCCTGACCAAGCACGGAATACACTCGCGCCCTTACGCGCTGGCCTAGCCACATGGCGCCGGAATGATGGAGGACACGATGGGAAGCAACAGCAAGTCCATACTGAATCGCAGAGCAGGTTTCCTATTCCTGGTGCTTGCCGCCGCGGGAATGCTTACGGTGCGCGGCGCGTTTTCCCAGGCGCCCTCGCAACCCAGCCGCCGCGCCATTCACCTGCCCGACGCCAATCCGCAGCTGCCATTCAGTGATGGCATTCTGGCCGGGAATACGCTGTACCTTGCTGGGCGCATCGGCCTGGACAAGTCGGGCAAGGCGCCTGCCGAAATCAACGACGAAATCAAGATTCTGCTCGACCAAGTCAAGGCCACCCTCGAGCAGGCTGGCATGACCATGGACGATCTGGTCTACGTGCAAATCGCCTGTACGGACCTTTCTCTCTTCGATAAATTCAACGCTATCTACCGCACCTACTTCACCACCAAGGACTTGCCCGCACGCGAGTTCATTGGAGCAGCCGCGCTGCTGCGTGGCGGCCATTTCGAGCTGCAAGCCATCGCTGTCCGCCACTAAGCAAACGCCGGTTCCCATGCCGTTTCAGATTGCGAAAGCGCAGCTTTGCGCCCTTTCGCCTGGCTGATATTTTATTGCCTAGGGAATGAGGACGCATGGTTGTTGCCCAAATAACGGCAGCCATCGTCTGCCAAAATCCGCCAATTGTGACCATATATGGTCTATTAGGAATAGTTAGCCAGGGCCGTGTGTCCTCGTAAGATACTTATAATAAATGGCTTACTAGATTAACGAGAATTTATATCTCGTGGCGCGGGAAGTGCACGAGCTACGGTCAAAGCGGAATCGGGGTTATGCTTAGAGTCACTACACAAAAGAAGCGCACCAAGGTCTTGCTCACCGTTGAAGGGCGCTTGGCTGGAGACTCCGTCTCCACGCTGGGGCAGTGCTGGCGCGAGTTGCGCGCCGCTTCCCCGAACGAAAAGTTCAATGTCGATCTTTGCGGCGTTAGCTTTATAGACGCGGCCGGGAAGGCGCTGCTGAAGGAAATCTACCACCAGGGTGGACATCTGGTGGCGCAGGGATGCCTGAATCAAGCTACCGTCAAAGAAATCACCGATGAGGCCGAAGGGAGAAGCGGGATAGAGGGCAAGAAAGACGCCAAGCGCTCTCACATTATCTTTTACATAGCGCTTTTTAGCCTGCTTCTCGCTCCCACGCTGACCCCCGGCCAGTCCCAGCGGCAGCAAAGTCCGCTGCCCGCTGAGGTTCCTGCCGGCGTGATGCGCTTGACGCTCGACCAGGCCGTGGCTCTCGCGCTGAAGCAAAACACCACCGCGCAAATTGCCGTCCTAACTGCGGCGCAAAGCGAGCAAGACCAGAAGATCGCGTTGTCGGCATTGCTGCCCCAGGCGCAGCTTGGCGTGACCGAACAATGGCAGCGGATCAACCTGATCGCGCAATTCGGCGGCACGCACATATTCCCGGGATTCCCTGGCCACATCGGGCCGTACGCCACTTTCTCCGCGGGCCCTTCCTTCAATGGGCCCATTTTCGATCTCACGCTGTTCCGGCGCTACCAGGCGTCGCGCAACGCCACGAATGCCAGCCGTGCTGACAGCCTTTCTACGCGCGAGCAAGTCATTCTGTTGGTAGTGTCGCAATATATCGGGACGCTGCGCTCGATGGCGGATGTGCAGGCATCGCAATCGCGCGTGGACTTGGCCCAGGCGCTTTACAACCAGGCCGCGGACCTGCAAAAGGAAGGCGTCGGCACGGGCATCGACACGCTGCGCGCCAACGTCGAGCTGCAAAACGAAAATCAGCGGCTGCTGGAAGCGCAGGCCACGCGCGAAACCTCACTGTTCGGGTTGAGCCGCCTGTTGAATCTCGATCCCCGCCAGCAAATCGAGCTGGGCGATTCGTTGAGTTTCTTTGACACGCCGCAACCGGATGTGGAAGGCAGCATCGAAGAAGGTTTGTCCGCGCGGCCCGAATGGAAATCGATACTGGAGCAAATGCGCGCCGCGGAAAATCAGAAAAAAGCGGCGTTCGCCGAGCGCCTGCCCTCCGTGCATTTCAGCGGAGACTGGGAGCAATTCGGCACTGACCCGCCTTCGGTGATCCCGACCTATACCTACGCGGGTGCGGTCAGCGTTCCCCTGTTCACCGGCGGGCGCATCCGCGCTGAGACTGTTCGCGCGGATCTGGATATTCAGAAGTTGCGCCAGCAGCAAGCCGACTTGCGCAATCAGATCGCGCTGGACGTGAAGACAGCGTTGATCAATCTGGGTTCCGCGCGAAGCCAGGTGCGCGTCGCCGATCTTGGCGTGCAGCTTTCCAGGGAAGAAGTCGACCAGGCCCGCGACCGCTTCAACGCCGGCGTGGCCAACAACATTGAGGTCATTCAGGCTCAGGACTCTTTGGCGCGCGCCAACGATAACCAGATCGCCGCGCTCTATCGCTTCAATCAAGCGCGCGCCGATTTGGCGCGGTCCATCGGCCAAATGGAAAAGGTTTACGCGAAGTAACCCGGGGAGACGATGAGCGTTGAGATCGAAGTTGGGTTGGAAAATGCGGCGAGAGTCAAGGGGGCTCCAGAGGAGATTTTCCTGGAAGAGCCGCCGGGATTGAAAAATCCCAAGGCGCAGAGTTTGCTCGTGGTTGGCGGGCTGGTGTTACTCGCGGTGGTGATTGGACTTTTCGTTTATTACCACAATCGCGAAACCACCGATGATGCGCAAGTCGACGGGCACATCACTCCCATTGCCTCAAAAATCTACGGCCGCGTTGCGGAAGTCCTGGTCACGGACAATGAGCCGGTGAAAGCGGGCCAGGTCCTGGTAAAGATCGATCCGCGCGACTATCAGGCCAGTTTGGATCAAGCCAAGGCCGCGCTGGCGTTGGCAGTGAGCGAAGCAGCGTCCGCTGGAGTCGATATACCACGCACGCGCGAGAATGTCGCCAGCGGCACTTCCAGTGCGGATGCGCAATTGGCCGGCGCGGCAGCGGACCTCGAACGCGCGCAAGTCACGTACGACCAGGCGCGTACCTCCGATCTGGCTTTCGCTCGGGACAATATCGAGAAGAGCCGGGCTAATGCGGAGCTGGGGCAGGCGGACCTGGCGCGCTATAAGCCGCTGCTCGACAAGGGCGAAATTTCCAAGCAACAGTACGACGCCGCAAAAGCCAACGCCGACGCCACGGCCAGCGCTCTGAAGGCCGACGAGGAAAAACTCGCGCAGGCCCAGCGTGCGGTCGATATCGCGAAAGCGCAGCTGCTCGCGTCCGGCGCACGCGTGGAGCAGGCCAAAGCCGGTGTTTCCGCGGCGCACGCCGACGTGCGGCAGATCAGCATGCGCACCTCCGACGCGCAGGGGAAAATCGCCAAGGTGCAGCAAGCTCGCGCGGCGCTGGAAGCGGCGGAACTGAACCTTGGATACACGCAAATCGTCGCGCCGGTCAATGGCGTCGCCACGCACAAGCAAGTGGAGCCCGGCCAGATCGTGCAGCAGGGCCAGGGACTGCTGGTGGTCGTGCCACTGCAGGACGTTTGGGTCACCGCCAATTTCAAGGAAACGCAACTTCGCAAGATGCGCGCGGGGCAAAAAGCCTACGTGCACGTGGACACGTACGGAAAAACTTTCCCGGGCCATCTCGATTCCATTGCCGGAGCGACCGGAGCCATGCTGAGTCTGCTGCCGCCGGAAAACGCCACCGGCAATTACGTCAAGGTTGTGCAACGTATTCCGGTGAAGATCGTGCTCGATCCGATTCCTCCGGAGAAAGCGATTTTGCGGCCAGGAATGAATGTGGACGCGACCATTGTGACTCAGTGAGGCGATGAGCGGAGTGCAGACGGAATAACGTGAAGTGCTCGAGCGTATTAACGAGAAGGAGCGAGAACCAGAACCGCAGCCATGCTAAACAGGATCCTAGCCAGATTGCGAACGCCGGAAGGGAACATCAATCCCTGGGTGATCGCCGTTACCGTGACGCTGGCGACGTTCATGGAGGTTTTGGACACCTCCATAGCCAACGTGGCGCTGCCGCATATTTCCGGCAATTTGTCGGCGGGCGCGGACGAATCCACCTGGGTGCTGACGTCTTACCTGGTATCCAACGCCATCGTGCTTCCGCTATCAGGCTGGCTCTCGTCCCTCATCGGGCGCAAGCGTTTTTACATGTCTTGCGTGGTGGTGTTCACGGTCAGCTCGTTTCTGTGTGGTTTGGCGCCCAGCCTGGGCGTGCTTGTGCTGTTCCGCGTTTTGCAGGGCGCCGGGGGAGGTGGGTTGCAGCCCAGCGAGCAGGCGATCTTGAACGACACGTTTTCGCTGGAGAAGCGGGGCATGGCTTTCGCGGTCTACGGAATCGCCGTGGTCGTGGCCCCAACAATTGGGCCATGGCTGGGCGGTTGGATCACCGACAACTTCTCCTGGCGCTGGATTTTTTACATCAACGTGCCGGTGGGAATCATCTCACTGTTGCTGACTTCCGTGCTGATCAGCGATCCGCCGTACATGAAGCGCGCGAGCCTCAAGAGCGGGTTCCGCATCGATTACATCGGCATCGGATTGATCAGTCTGGGCCTGGGCAGCATGCAGATTATTTTGGACAAGGGCCAGCGCGACGACTGGCTGTCGTCGGATTTCATCCGTGTCTTCTTTGTGCTGATGATCATCGGCATCGTGGCCGGAATTTTCTGGGAGCTGCGGCAGAAGGAACCGGTCATCGATTTACATATGTTGAGGAATCGGAACTTCGCGATCGCGACCACCGCCATGTTTTTCCTCGGCTTTGTGATGTATGCCAGCACGGTGCTGATACCGCAATTCTTGCAGCAAATGATGGGCTATACGGCCGAACTTGCTGGACTGGCGCTTTCGCCGGGTGGCGCGGTGATCATGTGCATGATGCCGGTCGTGGGCTTTTTGGTGTCGAGAGTGGACACCAGGTTGCTGATCGGATTTGGTTGCATCGTCGTGGCTTCCTCTCTTTTCGTAATGGCCGGGTGGAATCTGCAACTGGACTACGGTCACGCAGTACGCGCGCGCATGTTGCAGGGCCTTGGCTTGGCATTCCTGTTTATTCCTATCAACGTCTCGGCGTTCGCGTACGTGCCGCGGGAAAAGACCAACATGGGTACCGGCATCATCAACCTGGCACGCAATGTCGGAGCCAGCATGGGGATCGCCACAGTGACAACGATGTTGGAGCGGCGCACACAGACGCATCAGATGCGCTTGGCCGATCACGTGAACATCTTCAGTGCGGCGTACCAAAACATGCTGAATGGCACGCACGTAAAGCTGGTTGCGGCGGGCTCCAGCGCGGCGCACGCCACGACGCAGGCACAGCAAATGATTTATGGCACGTTACAGCGGCAGGCAGCCATGCTGGCCTTTATCGACGATTTCAAGATGCTGGGCGTCATATTCTTCGCGATGCTCCCGGTGCTTGTGCTGTTGAAGAAGCCCAGCAAGCAAGCTGGCAGCGCGCCGGTGCATTGAGTCGTCGACGCGGAATGTGCGTCTAATGGGTTTTGAATTAAATGGGGGGACCAAATGGCAACGCAAGTGGCAGTAGGATTGCAATTCAATGAAGAAAAGCTGATCCGCGCCAGCCAGCGTGGCGATTCGCAAGCGGTGGAGGCGCTGTTCCGTCGCTATCACCGCCCGCTGTTTCAGACCGCGCTGCGCGTGCTCGGCAACGCCGAGGACGCGGAAGACGCCCTACAGGACGGCTTGCTCTCCGCGTACCGCAACCTGAAGCGGTTTGAAGGCCGCTCGCAATTCTCCACCTGGCTGACGCGCATCGTGATCAACGCAGCGCTGATGCGCCGCCGCAGCGCCAAGGCGCGGCCGGCCGTTTCGCTGGACGAGGCGCCTCGCGAGGACGAGTTGCCCGCTGCCGAACGCTTCGCCGCCAATGGACCGAATCCCGAGCAAGTGTTTGCGGGGACGGAACTGCGTGAAATGATCAGCGAGAATCTGGACGAGCTCTCGCCGCTGCTGCGCACCGCGTTTGTGCTTCGCGAAATGGAAGGCTATTCCACCGGCGAAGCCGCGAAGAAGCTCGGCGTGACGGAAAACACGCTGAAGGCTCGCCTGTGGCGCGCACGGCACCAGCTTGCGGGTCGCCTGGGCCGCCGCTTGCGCCGCATCAGCGATGATGTCACCGGCCGCAACGGCAACGGCAGCATGATGGGCGAAGAAGCCTGCAGCTACTGCTGACATCACAGCGAGACAGAGGCAAGGGGAACAGGGGCTGGCATGCGCCGGCCCCTCTCGTTTTCAGTTGCGATTTTGCGCCGCAGCGTACACACCCAAGACACGTACTTCGCGCGTTGCCTTGCGCAGGTCGGCCAAAGCGTCCTCCAGGCACGAGGCAGGGGCCTCCAGATCCACAAAAAACTGATATTCCCACGGTTGACCATGAATGGGCCGGCTTTCGATCTTCAGCAGATTGACGCGATGCCGCGCCAAGGGTTCGAGAGAGGCAAGCAACGACCCGGGCTGGTGTGCGAGGCGCATCGCGATGGTCATTTTCAAGATATGCGACCCTGACGCAGCCACCGCGGTTTTGAGCGCAAAATCACGAGTAGGCTGCTTCAAGGCGTGAAGGAGAACAAAGCGCGTAAAGTTCTCTGTATTGTCCTGTATTTTCTCGGCGAGAATTTCTCCGCCGTAGCGAACTGCGGCGCGTTTTCCAGCGATCGCTGCATGAGACTTGTCGCCGCGGGCAATAGCCTCGCGTACGCTGCCGGCGGTATCTTCCGCAGGTATTCGCTTGATGAGGGAATGTTGACTGAAGAAGCGCTCGCATTGCGCCAGCGCCATAGGGTGCGACGAAACAGAGCGGATGTCAGCCATCGAAGTTCCTGGGCAGGCGATCAAGCTCATCTCGATGGGTAGAATCGTTTCCGAGCTAATGACGAACTTGCTTTCCAATAGCAGGTCGTAAACTCGTGCGACCGACCCTGCTAGTGAGTTCTCTACAGGGACCAGCAGGGCATCCGCCGCGCCTTCACTGATCGCACGAAACGCCGCCTCAAAGGTTGGTCGGGGCACGGTAACAATATCTTCGCCTAGCAATTGCACCGCAGCTGCTTCGCTGAAAGCACCGCCTTCACCCTGAAAAGCGACTCGAATTCTTTCCGCTTGCAATGAGCGCTCCATTCTCTTGTCCGTGCGCCACGTCTACGGTCCGCCTGCGCTGGCTGCGCATCCAGCAGTTTGATTGGGGACGGCCATCAAGTATGATTCGCGCAGCTTCCGGAAACAAAGTGGAATTTACGGACCGAGGAGCGGAGAGACGAAAATGGGCTACGTCGATAGAAATCTCGTGCCGGGAGAGACGCTGTTATATCGAACCCGCCATCACTGGCTGGTGCTGCTCGGTCCGGTACTCGCCGGCTTGTTGCTTGCTGTACCGGGCATCGCGCTGTTGGTGGAAGCCATTGCCACGCACGACTCCGCGGGGCTGGTGGTCGGCAGCGCCACGGTCAGTCCGCAAATGATGGCCATAGCGGGGGCTATCCTGCTGGCAGCGGCCATCATTACGTTCAGCTATGGAGTCGCCAAGCGCAACGCAACGGAGATGGCGGTCACCAACCGGCGCGTGCTTATCAAGACCGGCATTGCCAGCCGGCGCACGCTGGACTTGATGTTGTCGCGCGTGGAGAGCATCGGCGTGGTCGAAACCGCCTTCGGCAGAGTGCTGGGTTACGGTTCGGTGATTGTTCGGGGTACGGGTGGCACGCCGGAGTCGTTCTTGATGATCGCACACCCGCAGGAGTTCCGCCGCGCCGTGCAGGAGCAGATCGGCGACCCGCAAGCTCCTCCCGCGCAGTCTTGACCGATCAATCGTGCCATTGAATTCCTAGCAGGCAGCGGCGGTATACTATGCCGATGGAACCGAAAAGAGCCGCAGCAATCAGGCCGGCACCCGATGAGTACGCGTCCTCCTACGAAGCCTATATTTCCAAGGTCAAAGGCAACGACATTGTGGGCATCCTGGAAGCCCAACGGCTGCAAATGGCGCAGCTATTTGCCGCGCGCAGCGAACGCGACGGCAATTTCCGCTACGCGCCGGACAAGTGGACGGTTAAGCAGGTGCTGGGTCACGTAAACGATAGCGAGCGCATTTTCACGTACCGCGCCTTGCGGATTGCGCGTGGCGACCAGACCCCGCTTTCCGGCTTCGAGCAGGACGATTACGTGCGCGGCGGAAACTTCGCGGAGCGCACGCTGGCGGGCTTGGCCGAGGAGTTCGCGTTGGTGCGCGCGGCCACTATCGCGTTTTTCAAGTCCCTGCAGAAAGAAGCCTGGCAGCGGCGCGGGGTGGCCAACAAGAACGAGGTCAGCGTGCGCGCGCTGGCGTTCATTGTGGCCGGGCACGAACTGCATCACCGGATGATTCTGGAGGAGCGCTACTTCCCGGCGATTCCTCGCGCGTGAATCCCAGCCTGGCGCTGGATCAGAATGCGCGTGCGATCCACATACCGGCCAGGCAGTGGCAGATCGCCGCGATGTTTCATGCGCGTTGCCGCGTTGCATCTGGCAACCACAACCGTTTTCTCTTCCCAGGAAGTTCCGGCGGGCCAGACAGCGCAGCGGTGCGGTGGTTTCCTGGATGGATGCAGCAGGCAATAGAACAGCGTGACTGCCGTGGCGATCAGCATTGCGGCGAAGAGCAAACCAGCGGACTGCGCCGCGACCGGATTCTCGAATTCCTGCTCGATCAGATAGCTGCCCAGCGCGAGCAGCGAGAACGCCAGACTGAACCCGATTCCCGCGAAGGTGTTAAGAAAGTGGCCGCGGGCCGATAGCGATCGTCGCGAGCCGGGCCCAGAAGCGAAACCGAAGAGATAGCCGTGCACCGTCTACTCCTCGCGGGCGGTGACCTTGGCCGCTTCTTCCAGGTGGAGAAAGTCCAGATAAGTGAAGACCGGCGACGTGTATTTCTTTTTCATTGCCGCGCCGCACGAGCAGCGGGGATTCTTGCCTTCCGCGCGGGCACTGCTCTCGACCAGCAGTTCGCATCCGCAAGCCGGATTTGTGCAATGCCAGCGGTCTTCTGCTTTCATGCGCATAGTGGGCTCCTTGCTGCGCGGGGTTTGCCTGCGCTCCGCCGAAGGGTCTGTATTATATGCTATTAGTAAATACAAATTCAAGTATACTTTATGGTTGAAAGCGAACGCGCGGCGGACCCTGGCAGTGGCGCGGTTACAGGACCGGCTCGCTCCAGTTTTCCAGGGTTTCCTTGACCTTGTGCAGGAATTGATGGGCGATGGCGCCATCGACCACGCGATGGTCGTAGCTCAGCGTGACGTAGCACATGGAGCGGATGGCGATGGAGTCGTTGATGACCACCGGGCGCTTTTCAATGGCGCCGAGGCCGAGAATGCCGACGTTGGGCTGGCTGATGACCGGCAAACCGAAGAGGCCCCCGAAAACGCCGGGATTAGTGATGGAGAAAGTGCCTTCCTGCACCTCTTCGGGCTTCAGCTTCTTGGTGCGCGCGCGTTCGGCAAGATCGTTCAAATTGCGCTGGATGCCGAGGAGGTTTTTCTCGTCGGCGTTCTTGATGACCGGGACGATCAAGCCCCATTCGAGGGCTACAGCGATGCCGATATTGATTTCCTTGTGCAGGATGACGTTGGTACCGTCGAGCGAGGCATTCATGGTGGGGAAGGCGCGCAGGCCGGCTACGGCGGCTTTGACGAAGAAGGGCATGAAGGTCAGCTTGGTTTCGTAGCGCTTCTCGAATTCGTCCTTGGCCTTGGCGCGCAACGAGGCCACTTTGGTCATGTCGACTTCGTCGACGGAGTAGACGTGCGGGGAGACGTGTTTGGAGGCAATCATGTGCTCGGCGATGCGCTGGCGCATGATGCTCATGGGCTGCACTTCGTAGTTGCCGAAGTACATCTTTTCGCGCGGCACGGCGGACTCGAAGGCCACGTGCGTCTGGCCGCCCGATGTAGCGGACGGCGGCGGGGGCGGGGGCGGGGCAGCGCCGCGCTGCGTAGCCGGAGCAGCCGATGGAGAGGCCGCGGCGGCGGGCTGGGCAACTTCCGCTGACGGCTGGGTGCCGCCGGCGAGATACGCCTCGATGTCTTGCTTGCTGATGCGGCCGCCGGCGCCGGTGCCCGGAACAGCAGTGAGATCGATGCCGTGCTCCTTGGCCATGCGGCGGACGAGGGGCGAGCTGTGGACGCGCTCTCCGGCCGGGCGCGCGGGCGCAGGACCCGGTCCCGAGGCGGCAGCAGGAGCAAGCGCCTGGGCGGCGGGCCTGGGGGCTTGCGCTGGCGTCACAATCTGGGGCTTGGCGGCGGCTGGCGCGGGAGCGGCAGGTCTGGTGGGCTCCGCGGCTTTCGGTGCAGGAACCGGAGCTGGAGCCGCCGCTTTGGCGGCGCCGTCGCCGGCGGCGTCGATCACGCCGACCACGGTCTGAATCGGCACGGTCTTGCCTTCACCGACCTTGATCTCTTTCAGCACGCCAGCGGAGGGCGAGGGAATTTCCGCGTCGACTTTATCGGTCGAAATTTCAAAGAGCGGCTCGTCGCGCTCGACTTTATCGCCGGGCTTCTTGAGCCACTTGGTGATGGTGCCTTCAAAAATGCTTTCGCCCATTTGGGGCATTACGATGTCAACTGCCATGTGCGTTCTCCTCTAAACCTGCTCGATCGAAGAGCGTGCCACAAAAATCCATACTGGGCCTAGTAGCGCGCCAGCTCCTTCGCTGCGGCGAAAACCTTTTGCGCGTTAGGAAGAAAATAGTCTTCCAGTGTCGGCGCGTACGGCACTGGCGTGTCGAGCGAAGCAACGCGCATGAGCGGGCCGTCGAGGTCGCCGAAGGCTTTTTCGCACAGGATGGCGGCGATTTCGCCGGCGATGCCGCCGGTCTTGGTGTCTTCGTGGACGACCAGGACCTTGTTGGTCTTTTTCACCGACTGCAGAATCGTTTCCTCGTCGAGAGGCAGCAGCGTGCGCAGGTCGATCACCTCGGCTTCGATGCCTTCTTTCGCCAGGGCTTCCGCGGCTTCGAGCGAGGTGTGCATCATCGCCGCATAGGAAAGAATGGTGAGGTGGCGGCCTTCGCGGCGCACCGCGGCCTTGCCGATGGGCACGGTGTAATCCCCGGCGGGCAGCTCTTCCTTGATGCGGCGGTAGAGGAACTTGTGTTCGAAGAAGAGCACGGGATTATTATCGCGCACCGCGGCCTTGAGTAAACCCTTGGCGTCGTAAGGGGTAGAGGGGTAGATGACCTTGAGGCCGGGCGTGTGCACAAAATACATTTCCGGGTTCGCGGAATGAAACGGGCCGCCGTGCACCCCACCGCCGGAAGGGCCGCGCACGACGATGGGCGCCGGCGCGTTCCAAAGATAATGGCCCTTGGCGACGAAATTGGTGAGCTGGTTGAAGCAGCAGGCGATGAAGTCGATGAACTGCATCTCGCAGATGGGGCGCAAGCCGAGGTAACTCATGCCGCAAGCCGCGCCGATGATGGCGCTTTCGCTGATGGGCGTGTCGATCACGCGTTCCCAGCCAAAGCGCTCAAGCAAGCCTTCGCTGGTCTTGAAGGCGCCGCCATAGACGCCGACGTCTTCGCCGATGACCACCACCGCGGGGTCGCGCTCCATCTCCTCAAACATGGCTTGCTTGATGGCTTCGAGAAACGTCACCGGGCCGCCGCTGCCATTCCCGCTCGCCGCATTGCCATTGGGTTTGCCGCTGGCCATCGATTATCTCCGCTTGCCTTGCGTGCGCCGGCGAAGCGCCCCGGCTCCGCGAGCGCTGGCCACTTTCGCTGACTTCTTGCCGACGGTCTTGACCAAACTCTTGGGAGTGGGGCTTCCTTCGTTCTCCGCTTTTTCCGCCACGTTGGCCGTATCGCCAAAATGAATCGGCGCTATGCCGCCGCTCGAGCCTTTGCCGGTGCCGAATCCTTCGACGGTCCACACCGCGGAAACGCTGGAGCGCGGTGGCATCAACTCGCGCTTGTCGCGTTCCCACTTGGGCTGAATCTGGTGACAGGCGTCGCCTGTGCAGTACACGCCTTCGGCTGCGAATTCCGCGGGGGGCATAGGAGAATTTTCGGCGAAGTCGCGCTCTTTCTGGAGCAGGGCGTCGATTTTGTCTTCGATCTCTTTTTTGACCTTGGCGTCGAGTAGCTTTTCCGACGTCAGAAATTTCTCGTACAGCAGGATGGGATCGCGCGCTTCCCAGTAAGCGCGCATCTCCTTCGGAACATATTCGGCGGGATCGTGCTGCGCATGGCCCAGGCGGCGGAAGGTTTTCGCCTCGATGAGGATCGGGCCTTCACCGGCCCGCGCGCGATCGACAGCTTCTTTGGCCGTCTGGTACATGGCCACCACGTCGTTGCCATCCACGATGTAGCTTGCAATCCCGTAAGCTTTGGCGCGGTCGGCGAGATTCTCGAGCGGCACCTGGCGACGCACGGGAGTCGAGTAGGCCCAAAGATTATTTTCCAGAATGAGCACGAACGGCGCCTTCTGCGTAGCCGCGAAATTCAACCCTTCGTGGAAGACGCCAGTCGAGCTGCCGCCGTCGCCGATCCAGGTCATGGCCACGATTTTCTGGCCGAGATAGCGCCCGGCGATGGCCACGCCGGCCATCACGGGAATCAGGTCCCCGAGCATGGAGATGGGCGAGACGATGTGCAGGTTGTCCAGGTCGCCAAAGTGGCTGGTGCCGTCCTTGCCTTTGGTGGGCGAATCGTACTTGGCCATGTGCTGCATGAAGACGTCGCGCGGCGGCACGCCCTTGACCAGCAGCGCGCCGATGTTGCGGATCATGGGCGCCAGCCAGTCTTTTTTCTCTAGCGCATAGGCGGTGCCCACGGAAATGGCTTCCTGGCCGAGGCTGGAGTACAGTCCGCCGACGATTTTATTCTGGCGGAACAGCTTGACCATGGTGTCTTCCACCGCGCGGTTCAGGCGCATGTAGTAGTACAGGTCCAGATATTGCTGGCGCGTCAGGTCCTTCTTCCTGCGTTCTCCGGCGATGGGCCTCACGGTGAGACTCGTTCCTGCACAGCGAGGATTGGCTGTGCCACTGGCGCGGTGACATTCTGCGATGCTTCCGTCTCGCGCAATCTTTCAAGCAAGGTGTCGAGGGATGCAGGTCGCATGTCCAGGCTGAAGACTTCGCCGAGGTGTTGCGTCAAACGCGCGGCGACTTCGCGGGAGTCGACGCGGTGGCCCAGCAGCTTCTCCAGCGAAGTGGCTTTGCGACCTGCGATGCCGCAGGGAACGATGAGGTCAAAATAGCGCAAATCGGTGGAGACATTGTAGGCGAGCCCGTGAGAAGTAACCCAGCGGCTGATGTGCACGCCGATGGCGCCTAGCTTTTCCGCCGTCTCCGTACCGCTCTGTGCTCTCTGCGCACTCTGTGGTGAATTCTTTTCGGCCGCGATCCACACGCCGGTTTTCCCAGCCTCGCGAGTTGCGGCTACGCCGAAGTCGCTCGAAGCCCTGATCATTACTTCTTCCAGCATACGCACATACCAGACCACGTCGCGGCGAATGGCTGCTAGATTCAGGATCGGATAACCGACAATTTGGCCCGGTCCGTGATAGGTGACGTCCCCGCCGCGGCTGGTCTCATAAAACTCGACGCCCTTCTGCCGCAGAACATTTTCGCCGGCCAGCAGATGCTCCCGTTTGCCGTTGCGTCCCTGCGTGATCACGTGCGGATGCTCGCAAAGCAGCAGCACGTCTTCGATCGCGCCGGCTTTGCGCGCCGTCACGATGCGCTTCTGCAAAGCGCAGGCTTCGGCGTAGCCAATGAGGCCGAGATCGATAGTGAGGCAGTTGGTCATTCTCGGACTAGACGTTGATCTGCAATCCGCGCACGGACGCGAAAGCGTCGCCCATGCCTTCCCACACCGTGGGATGCGCGTGCATCATGTTCATCATATCGTCGATCGTGCCTTCCAGGTGTAGCACCGCGGCGGCTTCCGCGAGAATTTCCGTGGCCAGCGGCCCGATGATGTGGATGCCCAGCACTTCGCCGTACTTGTCCTCGGAAACCACTTTGATGAAGCCGCCGTGGCTGCCAAGGATGGTGGCCTTGCTGTTGCCTACGAACGGGAACTTGCCGGTTTTCACCGAGTAACCGGTATCGCGCGCCTGCTTTTCGGTCAAGCCGATGGAGCCGATCTGCGGCTCGCAGTAGGTGGCGTTGGGAATGCGCTCTTTGACGATGGCCGGCGCGGGCTTTCCGGCGACGTGCGTAACCGCAGCGATCCCTTCCATCATGGCTGCGTGGGCCAGCAGTGGAAGGCCGAAGACGATGTCACCGATGGCGTAAAGGCCTTTTTCCGCGGTTTCCATGTAGGGGCCAACGTGCACGGCGCCGCGCTCGATCTTGGCTTTTGATTTCTCCAGACCGCAGTTGTCGGTCATGGGCTTGCGGCCCACGGCCAGCAGCAATTTTTCCGCTTGCAGGGTTTGGCTCTTGCCGTCTTTGTCCTTGAAGGTGACGGTGACGCCTTTGGCGTCCTTCTTCACCGAATTCACCATGGCCTGCGTGAAGATGCCGATATTCTTCTTGCGGAAGGTTTTGTCCAGTTCCGCGGAAATTTCCTCGTCTTCGACGGGAACCACGCGGGGCAAAGCTTCGAGAATCGTGACCTGCGTGCCGAAGGAATTGTAGATAGAGGCGAACTCGACGCCCACCGCCCCTGCGCCGACGACGATGAGCGTCTTGGGAATCTCCGGCAGCTCCAGGATGGAGCGATTGGTCAGGATGGTTTTGTGATCCGGCTCGATGCCCGGCAGCGCGCGCGCTTCCGAGCCGCTGACCAGCAGAATGTTGGAAGCTTCGATCTGCGTGGTCTTACCGTCCTTTTCGACGCTGACGCGCCCAGGCCCTTCGTAGCGGCCCCAGCCCTGCACCCACTCGACTTTGTTTTTCTTGAAGAGAAACTCGATGCCCTTGGCGTGCTTTTTGACGATCTTGTCCTTGCGGGCCAGGATGTTGCCCCAGTTGATTTTCAGCCCGCTGACCTCGAAGCCCAGCTCCGCCGCGTCCTTGAAATGATCGTAAACCTCGGCGTGGTGCAGCAAAACCTTGGTGGGGATGCAGCCGACGTGCAGGCAGGTGCCGCCGAGGAACGGATCCTTCTCGACGACGATGGTCTTCAGTCCCAGCTCGCCGGCGCGGATGGCCGCTACATACCCGCCCGGACCGCTGCCGATAATTGCCACGTCGTACTTTGCCACGCGCAATCTCCCTTCCGGAGAGCCAGAACCTGTCACCGTGCCAATGGGAACCAGTCTGATCGAACGCTTGCGGCCGGACCTGAAGAAGAAGGACCGTATCGCGATGAATCAAGAATTTTAGCAGCCGCCCGAGCGAGCCGCAACTTGAGGCCTACCGAATTACTGCAGCAGCGATGGCCGCAGCTTGGCCACCCAGACGGCCAGGCCCTCTGTGGGCACGGGCTCGATCCCCGCTTCGCCGAGCGTGTCCAGCACGAAGCGGTGGCGTTCGTTTTCGCGAGTAAGCCGGACATCGGTGACCGCGGCAAATTCGGTGTGGTAGTTGGCCTTATCCGCAATGTGTTTCACGTTGTACGTCAGGGACTTGGCGTCTTGCGGGGCGCGCGTCACGGAAAGCGTGTGAATAAAACCCCGCGTGCCGTTGCGGCGGTAGCTGTAATCGATGCGTGCGGGATCGCCGGGAAACGTGAATTCCGCCACGCGCACCGATTTTTCGAGGCGGTCCCAGATGCGCGCTTGCCGGAAG
>Ga0210406_10001406_pt1 | contig 29341 bp, 23 predicted proteins | sample IncBWC30MmetaG_FD_155454 | JGI IMG/M metagenome (GOLD analysis project Ga0210406, IMG submission 155454) | Forest soil microbial communities from Barre Woods Harvard Forest LTER site, Petersham, Massachusetts, United States - Inc-BW-C-30-M | ecosystem: Environmental > Terrestrial > Soil >... | reverse complement strand
CAAGGACTTGGACAATACTTTCAACTCTCCAGCGGTGTATATCACAATCAGATCGACAATTTGATTTCGCTCGTCCGTGTCCCCGCTGACCAGAACTTCCAGTACCAAAATGACGGCAGTGCGCAAGCCATGGGAATGGATGTGGGGGTCAGTGGACATGCCCCCAGCGGCTTGCAGGGCAAGGCGAGCTTCGATTACGTGAATGCTTATAACGACAATACCGGGCACGCCGCGCTGGGCAACTCCCCCGGCCCCATGGCGAAGTTGAATGTGATTATCCCGCTGGCTCCCCAATGGTTGTTTGCGGGAGTTGAGGGGCAATTTTTGGGAAGACGCCTGACACTCTTGCAGAATTCCTTAAGCAGCTATCAGGTCTTCAACCTCACCTTGCTGGGACACACGGTCGGAAAACACCTGGATGTGGCGGCCAGCGTCTTCAATGTTCTGGATAAGAAATATTTCGATCCTGGCCGCCCGGAGGAGCCGGAAGATGCCATTCAGCAAGATGGACGAAGTGTCCGCATCAAGATTACCGGCCGGTTCTGAAGAAACATTACGCTGCGCTATCGGTCGACGAGCGGGCGTTTGATTTCAGGACGGAGATGCGACGGAAGTAACCGTGGTTCGAGAGCAACATGCAGATTGTGAATTTGATTCCGTTTAAGGTTAAGAGCACGCCGAGTTTACGGCAAGTTCTATGGGTGCTGGGCGTGGTGGTGCTGCTCCTCGGCGGCACCCGCGCGCAATCCCCGACTGCTGGAGAGTATCAAGTCAAAGCCGCCTTTCTGTTCAACTTTGCGAAATTTGTAGAGTGGCCGTCGAGCAGTTTCGCCAATGCCTCCGCGCCGCTTCGGATTTGCGTGTTCGGGCGCGATCCGTTTGGAGATGAATTACGCAACATTACCAAGGACAAGACGGTGAACGGACGCAGACTCGAGGTCGATCAAGGGATGGATCTGCAGGCGGCCAGAACTTGCCACATTCTCTTCATCGCTTCCTCGGAAACACCGCGACTGAAGGAGATTTTTGAAGGCCTGCGGGGCACCGAGGCCTTGACCGTGGGCGACACGAAAGGTTTTGTTGAGCAGGGCGGGATGATCAATTTTGTGCTTGAACACGAGCGCGTGCAGTTCGAAGTGAACCGCAAGGCGGCCGAGGATGGTGGCTTGAAAATCAGTTCCAAGCTATTGGCAGTGGCCAAACTTGTAGTCGGGTAAGCACCATGAGGGAGCAGCTTTGATGCGTCATTTTGGGGATTTGTCGATCCGACACAAGCTTACCGCTCTGTTCATGGCGATCGGCGGCCTCACCGCGTTGGCGGTTTCCTGCCCCATGGCCATTTATGACGTGCTCACATTCAGGCACGCGGTGGCCCAGAATCTAGCCGTCTTGGGCGGTGTTCTGGCGGGCAACAGCACGGCTGCCCTGACCTTTCGGGACGCGGACGCGGCTAGAGATGTTTTGCGGGCTTTGCACGCCGAACCCAATGTGACTGCGGCCTGTATCTATACTGCGGACGGCAAACCCTTCGCCAAGTATGTCCGGGATGCGAAAGAGGCAGAATTCATTCCGCCCTCGCCGCAAGTGGAGGAAAGCCACTTCAAGAATGGTCACCTGGTTCAGTTCCGCAAGATCGTGCTTGCTGGCGAGACCGTGGGCACGCTCTATCTTGAATCCGACCTGGGAAGACTGCACGCGCGATTGCGGGGGTACGCCTTCACCTTCGTAATGACTCTGCTGACCACATTCTCCCTGGCCTTCGTTCTGGCCTCGCGTTTTCAAAAACCGATTTCTCGGCCGGTTCTTAACCTGGTTGAAACCACCAAAGCTGTTTCCGGCCGGGGCGACTATTCGATCCGGGCCGAAGTCCTCAATCGTGATGAGTTCGGCCTGCTGGCGGTCGAGTTCAACGGCATGCTGGAGCAAATCGAATCGCGTGACCTGGAACTGCAACAGCATCGGGAGAACTTGGAGGAGCAGGTTGCTCATCGCACCGGTGAGTTGCTGGCGATGAATACGGAGTTAACCGTGGCCAAGGAGGCGGCGGAAGCGGCAAGCCGTGCGAAAGGCGAGTTTCTCGCCAACATGAGCCATGAGATCCGTACCCCGATCAACGGCATTATGGGCATGACTGAATTGGCTCTGGATACGGAATTGAACGACGAACAGCGGGGTTATCTGCTCCTGGTGAAGTCCTCTGGCGAATCGCTGCTATCGGTGATCAATGACATCCTGGATTTCTCCAAAGTGGAGTCGGGCAAGCTGGAACTGGAGCTGCTCGAATTCAATCTCTACGACTGCGTTGGCCAGACCATGAAGACCCTCGCACTGCGAGCTCATCAGAAGGGATTGGAATTGGCGTACGACGCCGATTCCGAAGTGCCCTCCCAACTTCGCGGCGATCCCGGACGCCTGCGGCAGATTCTTGTAAACCTCGTGGGCAACGCCATTAAGTTCACGCAAAACGGAGAAGTATTGGTCACAATTGAAAGTCGCTCACTGGATGCTGAAGAGGTCGAACTCCATTTCAAAGTGAAGGACAGCGGCATCGGAATTCCTGTAGAGAAACGTGGCCTCCTGTTCAAGGCGTTTTCCCAGGCTGACAGCAGCACGACCCGCAAATACGGCGGCACCGGCCTGGGGCTGGCTATCTCAGCGCGCCTGGTTCAATTGATGGGGGGAACGATTTGGGTAGAAAGCGAGGAAGGTATGGGAAGCACTTTTCATTTTACCGCACGGTTTGCGGCAGGTGAGCTGAAGCCCCAATCCACCTCCCCGGCGCTCGAAGCGGAACTAACGGGTCTTTCGGTGCTGGTTGTCGACGACAACAAGACCAATCGACGAATCCTCTGCGAAATGACACGCGGATGGGGAATGAGGCCTAGCGCCGCGGAAAGCGGTGCCATCGCATTGGCGGCCCTGGAGACGGCGGAGGAAAAAGGAGATCCTTTCCGAGTCATTCTGATCGACGGGAACATGCCAGTCATGGACGGGTTCGGATTAGCCGAGAAGATACAGACGAGAATCAGGCGCAACACCCTCCCGGCTGAAGTCACCATCCTGATGCTGACTTCCGGCGGACGGCCCGGCGAAGCTAACCGCTGCAAGCAATTGGGGATCTCCGCCTATCTACTCAAGCCGGTCGTCAAAGCCGACTTGCTGGCGGGCATTCTCACGACGCTAAGTCACCAGCAGGAGGACGCGAGAGATACCTCCGCACTGATTACACGCCATACTTTGCGCGAATCAGCCCGCAAACTAAGGATCCTGGTCGCGGAAGATAACACGGTAAATCAAGTAGTGATCATTCGCGTATTGCAGAAGATGGGGCACACTCCGGTGCTGGCGCAAAACGGTAAGGAAGCGCTGGAGCTCGCCTCGGGAGAAAAATTCGACCTTGTTTTCATGGATGTTCAAATGCCGGAGATGGACGGGCTAACCGCCACAGGAGCGATCCGGGAGAGAGAAAAGAAGAAGAGCGGAACTCACCTGCCCATCTTCGCGATGACGGCACACGCTATGAAGGGCGACCGGGAACGCTGTCTGGAAGCCGGCATGGATGGCTACATCACCAAACCGGTGCGCTTCAGCGATATTGAGCAAACGCTGGCAGGCTTGCAGAGTACATCGGTAAAGCCAGCCAAGCTGATGGCGGCAGCATCCTGGAGCAAAACAGAAGCTCTTGATCGCATCGGAGGAGATGAGGAACTGCTCCGTGACCTATGCCAGATTTTTCTGGAAGAGTCTCCGAAATTGATGGAGAAACTGCAGCAGGCTGTGGTGGCTGGAGACTCCGACGGCGTCATGAGGGCGGCCCACAGCCTTAAGGGCGAGTCCAGCTACCTGGGCGCGGGCGGCACATCACAAGCAGCCCGGCAACTCGAAGAGATGGGACGCAGCCAGGACCTTTCCCGCGCCAGGAAAACGCTCGCAGTGTTGGAGCGGGAAATCACGACTCTGCATCTCGACTTGAAAGATGTGGCGGGAGCGCACCATGAATAAGATTCCTCCGCAACTGGCCGAAGAACTGGGCGATCGAAAACCAGATACGGGTTCCAAAATCTCTTCGCTCAGCACGGTGCTGATCGCCGAAGATGACCCCATTTTTCGCCGTATTCTCGAGAGCTGGTTCAAACGCTGGGACTACAGTGTCACGTCCGTGGGAGACGGACTGACCGCATGGAAAGTCTTACAAGGGGAGGATGCTCCACAACTGGCGATTCTCGACTGGATGATGCCGGGGATGGACGGGATTGAGCTCTGCCGCAGAATTCGCAGCCGCGATCAGGGTCCGTATCGATACGTTCTCTTGTTGACCGCCAAGGACGACAAGTTGGATGTGGTCGCAGGTCTGGAAGCCGGCGCGGATGATTACTTGACCAAACCGTTCGACGTGGATGAGTTGCGCGCCAGGGTAAGGGCAGGCAAGCGGATTCTCGATTTGCAGGCCGCCTTGATTCGCGCCCAGGGTGCTTTACAGTTCGAGGCGGCTCATGATCGGCTCACGGCGGTTTGGAATAGGGGGGCCATCCTTGATTTGCTGGCGGGAGAGATGGAACGCAGCCGCCGAACCCAAGATTCCTTGGGCGTCATCATGGTAGACGTTGATTTCTTCAAGAACGTTAACGACAGGCACGGTCACTTGGTGGGAGATGCCGTATTGCGGGAAGTGGGCTGCCGTTTGGCTTCGGCACTTCGCAGCTACGACGCGGTAGGCCGGTATGGAGGAGAAGAGTTTCTGGTCGTCGTCCCCGGGTGTGACGCAGCGAACCTGGTGGTTACGGCAGAACGGCTACGGCGGAGAATCGCAGATCAACCCGTGGACACGGCCGCAGGGCCGGTTTCTGTCACCATCAGCCTCGGGCTTGTAGCTGCACAGGCGAACCATTCAGGGTTGGTTGACGCCCATGCACTTCTACGCAACGCTGACCAAGCCCTCTATGCCGCCAAGAATCGAGGCAGAAATCGCGTGGAAATCGCTCCGGCTTCCCTGGCTCAGCAAACCGACTGATCATGAGCTGACGAAAAATGCAAAGCTGACAGGTCTGAGTTGGGAGACTCGGAAAGGCTTAACAGCGGTGTTAGTGCGGCGATAGCACGTTGGTGGGTCCGCCTGGCCCGGACGGGCCATTCACAAAATTTGGGGAAAGATTTATTTTTCTAGTCGAGCAGTTCTGGGGGAGGGCTGCCCGGGCGCCCAATGACTTGAAAGAGTCGGGCGCCCGTTTTTATTTAGGTATTCATCAGCGTCGGTGCGCTCAGAGTTTCGCAACTCTTAAATTCGTCGCATTCCGTCCCAATAACGAGAACGGTTGTCTCACCAGATCAGTAGGTTGAGATGGTGAAATTCACGGTGATACGAGCCTCGGTTTCCACCGGTCGGCCACCCTGGTAGTAAGGCTTGAAGTGCCACTGTTTCACGGCCTCTCGGGCAGCCTCCGAAAGAATTGCCGGCCCGCTGAGGACTTGTATCTCTTGAATGCTACCCGCCTTGCTGATCAAAGCCTCCAGAACGACCGCGCCCTGGACTTTCATCTGCTTCGCAAGCAGCGGATAGCTGGGATCCACGCGAGAAACCACTTGTGCAGTTCCGGTCGAGAGTTGGACGTGCGCCGCGGCGGGACCGCCGTCCTCGATCTCGGGCGCAGCGGTAGTTTGGGGCGAAGGGTTCGCAGCGCTTGGTTGCATGTCTAATTTGACGGAGCTGTCCCCGGGGTTGACAGCTCGGTGCTGATTGCCGGCCACAACCTCAACCTCAAGAGGAGGGAGTACGGCGCGGTTCGTCGCCGTGATGACGGGCGACGTGGAATCCTGGGTTTCTGTCGCCTGCGCGATGGCGGCCGGTCGCTTTGCTGTTGGCCGCAGGTGAACCGCTGGTGCTACCGGTTTCGGCGGGACGGCGGGCTTCGGGGCGGCCGGCTTCACAGTCTTGGCCGGTGTAGTTGCGGAGCTACTCTGGGGTGGGCTCAGCTCCGTACTTTCGGACTCAGCGCTTGGGCCGGGCGGAAACCAGAACTGGCGGTCCTTGATCAAGACCGAAATCAGCGCCAACAAGAGCACTCCGAGAGCCACGAGCATCCGGCGGCGTTGCTGCTGCTCGAAGGTCGATTGTGGCAGAGGGCGGCCAATCTCCGTACCGCCGCCATTCTGCTCCAACATAGGCATAGTGCGAACTCCACTGCCTGGGGGACCTGCGACCTGCTGCTTAGTATGCCTCGAAATAGCCGGTAAAGCTAGCGGCGGACGCCAACTCGCCTGCCTGCGTTTTGCCAATCTGTTGAAACGGGCTGGATGGCTCAGCAGGCCAAATGCTCGCGGCTAAGCTTCAGGCCATTTAGGTTACCAAGAACGGTGACCGCGATGGACTCGCTGAGGAAGAACTCATTCGCAAGTTCCTTTACTTCTTCCGCGGTGACGCTCTCGATCTTTTCGATCAGCTCGTCCATGCTGTAGAAGCGATCGAAGTACATCTCCTGCCGAGCCAGGCTGGACATGCGCGCCGTCGAGGACTCCAGCGACAGCATCAAACTCCCCTTCAGTTGATCTTTGGAACGGCGAAGTTCTTCCTCGGGAACATTTTCCGATTTGAGTTTGCGGAACTCAGAAACAATACATTGCACCACTTTGCCTGCTGATTCCCGCGACGTCCCAGCATAAACCGAGAGGCAACCGGTATCGCGGTACGGATTCAGATCGCTGTAAATGGCATACGCAAGTCCCTGGCGTTCGCGGATGTTCTGAAACAGGCGCGAACTCATGCCGCCGCCCAACAGCGTATTCAGAATGTAGGAGGCATGCCGCCGTTCGTGAGCGATGGGATGGGAAGGCACGCCCACGCAGATCTGTACCTGCTCCAGAGACTTCTTGTTGCGCATGACGATGCCCGGGACAATCTTTGGCTGTGGACTGTGAAATCCGTTCTTGACCGGTTTCATATGCTGGAAGTGCTTCGCGACCAACTCCACAAACTGCTCGTGCTTCAGGTTGCCCGCAGCACAAATAATCAGATTGCCGGGAGTAAATCGCTTGTCGTAGAAGTCCAGAACCGGATCACGCTCGAACGTCTTAACACTGTCTTTCGTGCCCAGGATCGGCTTGCCCAGGGCGTGATCCTTCCAGAAGTTTTGGGTAAAAATCTCATGAACCAGGTAATCGGGGCTGTCTTCGTCCATTTTGATTTCTTCCAGGATCACGCCTCGTTCGCGACTGATGTCCTGGGCATCGAATGTGGGGTTCAGCACCAGATCGCTCAGAACATCCATGGCGATGGGCAGATGCTCGTCCAGCACCTTGACGTTAAAACAGATGCATTCCTTTGCGGTAAACGCATCCATGTTCCCGCCGATGGAATCGACTTGGCGGGCTATGTCCTCCGCGGAGCGATGCTTCGTGCCTTTAAAAACCATGTGCTCGACGAAATGGGAGATGCCATTCCATTGCGCGTCTTCATCGCGCGATCCACTCTTGATCCAGACCCCGATCGAGGCCGAGCGAATATGCTGCATCTGCTCGGTAATGACGGTCAGCCCGTTGGGCAGCAACTCGCGCTGGATGTTACGTACTTCTTGAACCATTTAACTTTTTCCTGTACTTGCGCCGCCACTCAGAACAGGGGCGGGCCTTTACTATTGTTACACACCCCGGCGGAGCTGTGCGAAAGCAACTTAGTGCTTTATAATCAACGCGATATGCTTAACTCAGTGAATTGCCGATTCCTCGGAACCTCGTCTGCGGGCAGGCACTGGTCGTGGAGCGTCCATCAAATATGAGGAGGGTTGACGACCGACGCGGGATGCGCTTCAGAGATGCAACGCCCAGCCTGCTGGGTATCCAAGGGGAAACGCTACGCTAGACTGGGATGCTTAGCGCGTTTCAAAGTTTTCTTGCTTTTTCGGATCTTCTGTACACTCGAGTTTCTTCATGGAGTGATTAATGCGTCTCTTGGTAATCGCATCTCTCCTGTTATTTGCGGGCGTTTTCCAGCAGCCTGATCCAAACGTCCGTCCCAAAGAAACCAGTACAGGTACCAAGTCCACGCAAGACGATCCCTATGATGCCAGACACGATCCTCTCTACCGGGCCTACCTCGGGATTTCCATTCTAGGCGTCATTGTAGCGCTTGGTGGGGTGTTGGCCATTTATCGCCAGACTAAGGCAACGGCGCACGCTGCTCAGGCGAGTTCTGAATCCGCCGCGGCAGCAGCGCGATCCGCTAAGGCGACTGAAGACAGCGTTAAACTTCAGGAAGTTTCCCTCAGACAATGGCTGAACATAGGTAATTGGGAAGTATGGCTTGACAAGAAAGATACCAAACGCCTCAGAATACGGTTTCACATTATCAATCCGACGAATCTGCCCCTTGACTTGGAGAAGGTTAATCTTGAAATTTCGATTCTGAGTGCGCCGCCGAAAAAAGAAGAGGAGGTCGTCAAGAACATTTTGGCTCCGCAGAATCCGCAAATTGTGTACACGTTTGCAGACCTCGAAGAGAAATGGATGGAAACGTTGAAGTCATCCCAGCCGCTCGTCATCAGCGTCAAATGCGTGGCGTTCTTCGTGGACGTCAGGAACAAAAATTGGGAGCAAACCTTTGAAAGGTTCGTTGTCATAACCAACAAGATATTGGGCAGCGCTGGTGAGCCAAAGGAACCCTCCCACGTAAGAGAGATCCGGAATAATCTTCGCGCTAGCGAAAAAGCATAGTCCGGTCACGGCAAGCCAGAATATCCGGACGTGCGGCGTAAATTGTCGCCCCCCCAAACACCCGGAACCAACGCGTATGATGGACAGTGGTTGAACCTCCGATCCATGATTGAAGAGAAACTACGTCCGCTTCTGGGTCTCACGCTTCGCGAGTTGACAGATTTCGTCGAGAAGGCAGGCCAGCCCTCCTACCGCGGGCGGCAATTGTTTGAGGCTCTATATCGTCAGCGCGTGGGGTCCGCGGAGAAAATCTCCACGCTTCCGCAGGAGTTTCGCCAGAGCCTGATGCAAACCGGGTGGTCTCTCGGGATTCCATCGATTGAACAGAAATTCGTGTCGCCCGATGGAACCGTCCGGTACCTGATCGGCTTCGGCGATGGGCAGAGCGTAGAAACCGTCTGGATGCCTGAGGGTGACGATGGGGAAGCAGGAGACGGAAGCGAGGCTGGCAACGAGATCGAAAAAGGAGGAGCGTGGGCTCGCGCTACTATCTGTGTTTCCAGCCAGGTCGGTTGTGCCGTGGATTGCCAGTTTTGCCTGACCGCACTCCTGGGCGTAAAACGTAATCTGACCGCTGGCGAGATCGTGGGACAGGTCTGTGCCGTGCTCAGGGACCAGGGTGTTTCTCCGCCACAGGAGCGCGTAAACGTTGTCTTCATGGGCATGGGCGAACCCTTTTTGAACTACGACAGTTTCATTCGAGCAGTCTGCCTGCTGGTGGAGGGAGTTGGAATTCCCGAATCCCGCATGACGGTTTCAACTGCGGGGATCGTGCCACGGATCTATGATCTTGGCGTTGAGCCAGTGCGGCCGAAGCTGGCCATATCGCTGAATGCGCCCAACGACGAAATAAGAAGCCGGCTGATGCCGATTAATCGCAAATGGAGTCTGCAGAAGTTGGTGGCCGCTGCGCGTGATTTTCCCCTACGGAACCGGGAGCGGCTTACCTTCGAATACGTTCTCCTTGATGGAGTGAATGATTCCGCGCAATGCGCCCGTGAACTCGGCGAACTGATTCGCGGGGTCCGCGCGAAGGTAAACCTGATTGCGCTGAATCCGGGTCCGGGAATTGCTTTTCAAACTCCCGCCTACAGCCGAGTAGAGCAGTTTCAGAAGATACTGATAGCCGCGGGCGTGCCCACGTTTATTCGTCGTCCGCGCGGACGTGACATTTACGCCGCCTGCGGCCAGTTGAAGCGAACCGTGGAACTGGCCACCTCGTAGGCACGCTTTACTTAGAAAGCTCCGTGGGTCGCGGCCTTTACTTCGTGAATCAATTCAGGCGACTTAAAGCTCTCCGAAACCGAGACGGTGCCTTGCGCTGTATCCAAAACAGCGGGTAGTTCGATGCGGAAAATCGCTCCTCCCTCCGGCCGGTTTTGGCAGGTGATCTTTCCATTGTGTTCCTGAATGATGCCGTAGCAGACGCTGAGCCCTAAACCGGGTCCCTGACCGACCGGTCGCGTGGTGTAGAAAGGATCGAAAACCCGCTCCGGTTCCTGCATACCCGGTCCATCATCAGAAAACTCCAGCAATATTGAGGCATCCTGCAATCGTGCGGTCACGGTTAGAGTGCCGCCCGTATCTGTGAGGGCGTGGAGGGCATTGTTGGTGATGTGCAGGCACACCTGTAGAAGTTGGTTGGAGTCGCCCAGCACGCGCGGCAACTCCCTCGCGAAGTTGGTGTGTACTTGAACATTGGGGCCCCGCGATTGAGGCAAGCAGAGCTTGACCGCGGTCTGTACCAGGGCGTTGATATCTACCAGCGTCTTTTCCGCCGGAACCTGCTTGGCGAAACTCAACAGACTGGAAACCAGAGTCCGAGTCCGACGCACCTGATGCTCAATTTTTTGCATCAGCAATCGCTGCTCGCCGCTGAGTTCGGTCGCCGCCAGCAGGTCTGAGTAACCCATCATGGCGGTAAGGGGATTGTTTAATTCGTGAGCGGCGCCGCCTACCAACTGCCCAAGGGAAGCCAATTTCTCCGACTGCACCAGTTGCGCCTGCACGCGTTTGAGGTTGCCAAACGATTCCTGAGAAGCATTGAGCAATTGCAAGAGTTCGCGGTCCAGCAGATGTTGTTTGAAGAAAACCAACGCGCCCATGACTAGCATGCTCGATAAAGTTAGCACCAGCCGAAAGGTCCGTACTCTTTGTGGGATGCCAACGTCGAACAAGGACCACAGGGCAAACACAGGAAGTGAAAAAATAGCGACCATGCCCAGCCTCGCCACCCACACTCCATAGCTGCCCGATACTCGGGACGGCTGCTGCTTGCCGGGGGAATGGAGTGCGACGATACCAATCACGGCGAACCACGCCATGGAGATGACTAGGGGCACATCGTACAAGCTTCCGGTATTGTAAGTTTTTCGCGCGATTGCCCAGTTTGCCAGGTAAGAACTTAACGAGTATGTGAGTCCCGCACCAAACCAATTTGCGTAGATGACCCGCCAGGAACCTTGGCTGCGAGTCCAGAGCATACCCACGCCCGCGAGAAAGACTATTTTCTCGGTCAGATAGAGGATGTTCAGGTTGTGATCGTAGCTGGGCTCATACGCGTGCACATACTGCCAGGGAATCACGGCAAACAAATAAAGATATAGCCACCAGACTAGCAACAGGGCAAAATCAAGTGTTCCCAGGCGACTGGTGCGGTCGTTCGATTGCAGATGTGGCTGCATGGCGAGGGCCGCCGTCATGGGAACGAGATGAAGGAAAAGTACTACGTCTCCGCCGAAAGGATTGGGGAAGTCTTTCCGCAGCAATACCTCGAAGTACATCCACAGGCCCTGGTAGGACATCCAGAAAGCCATACCCAGCATCATCAACGCCCAGAACAATCGGATTCTGCCGCGGGTCGCAACAACGCTAGGCAGCAGTGAAATGGTAGCAGCAAGCAGCAGAATGAATTGCGTAATGTCGCTCAACGCAACCCGCGCGAAGCCTTGGCGCAGCAACAGCGAGGCGACGGCCTGGGCGCATACCAAGGCAGCAACGCCTGCGATCAAGAGCTTAGGGCCTTTGGACATCTTCATCCACTAGTGATTCTTAGGCACAATACACCAGAGCGAAAGTTACTCAAGTAACCAGAACCGGGACTCGCGATGCTTCAAAATCATCTTCTTCGAGCTTACTCTATTTAGAATGTTCGTATTAGCTACAATCGAAGGAAGTTTCACTTGCTCTCCAGCCGCATTACAAATAATATCCGCGTGACACCATTCCCGGTACGCGGTCGTATTCAATTGCCATTCCAAGCACTGCGAGATCGATTTCTGTGGAGACTTCGTTCTCCCATGGGCTCCAGCGAGATTCGGCGCACTGAGCGCTGGCTGGCGACGGCACGGGTTTCCCTCGCTTTGGCTTCGCTGGTAGCGATCTGGATGGATCCGGCGGAGATTCGCCTTTCGCCTTGGGCGTACGGCCTCTTGGCCTTCTATATTATTCAGGGCGTCTTCATCATACTTTTCTTGCGCAAACGGCAGGAATCGACGCCGAGCTTCCGCCTGCTGGTTCACAGCGCCGATGTGATTTGGCCAGGGCTGATTTCCGTTTTTGCTACCGGGCAAAATAATCTTTTCTTTTTGTTCTTTGTCTTCGTGCTGGCGGGTGCTGCGTATCGCTGGGGTTTATGGGAGACCGTGGGAACCGCTATTGCTGCGGTCGTGTTGCTTTGGATCGAGAGCTTCAGCTTGATTCAGCTGAATTTTGCCGGTTGGGTCAACGGCTTGCTTTTAGGCCATAAATTACACTTGCCAGTCCTGCAGGTGAATATTACTGAGTTCGAACCTAAGCACCTTTTCATGCGCTCGGTCTATCTCCTGGTGCTTGGCTTCCTGCTGGGATACCTGGCCGAGCAGCAGAAACAACTTCGGGCGGAGAAAGCTGTAATTGCCAGAACCATTGGGAAGGCCAGAGTGGAAGCTGGACTCACTGGGACGATTCAGGAGATTGCCGGCGAGTTGCTCTCAATGTATGGAGCTAAACAATTAGTGATTGCATCCCAGGAAACCAGCAATTATCGCGTGTTTGTGGGTGAACTGCGTTATTCCGATGGGGGCGGTTCTTTTCGGTGGCTCGACCCCTCGGCAAGTGACCGCGAGACCTACCTGTATGAGTCCCCGGCAGTGACCTGTTATGTGCGGCGGAGCGGCAGCCGAAGCGAGTCGAATTTTTCGACCCGTGGATTAGACCGGGAAGGCGGCAGAGTCCGCGATCTTACTACGGAATTTATCGGGCCGCTCGCGAAAAAATATGACTTCCGAAGTCTGATGACGGTGTCATTTGTGTTTGGACGAGAATGGTCGGGACGAATCCTTCTGCTGGATCCTTCCTTAACTGGCGACACTGAGGAGGAGTTGCGTTTCCTGGAAGAATTAGTTCGCCAGGTTGGACCGGCCGTCTACAACGTGCTTCTGTTGCGACGTTTGCGACTTCGGGCCGGAGCCCTGGAGCGCGCGCGTTTCGCCCGCGAGTTGCACGACGGGGCGGTGCAGTCGCTCATAGCTGTCGAAATGCAGGTCGACGTGCTGCGACGTCAATCACCTGGCAAACCCGCTTTGGTGACGGAAGAACTTGGCAGGATCCAGGGGTTGCTGCGCGAAGAGGTTCTTAAATTGCGGGAACTGATGCAGCAAATGAAAACGCTGGATGTAGATTCCAAGAAGCTTTTGGGATTACTATCGGACACGGTAGAGAGATTCCAGCGGGAGACCGGAATTTCCGCGCGATTCCTTTCGGACCTGGATGAACTGAATATGCCGCAGCCAGTATGCCGGGAATTGGCCCGCATTGTGCAGGAGGCGCTGGTCAATGTCCGCAAGCACAGCCGGGCCCGGCAGGTGCTGGTGCGTCTAGGTTCGCGCAATGGCGCTTGGCACGTAGTGATCGAAGACGACGGTTGCGGCTTTCCATTCGCAGGACGCCTTGCACAAGCCGAACTTGACATCCTGGGAAAAGGACCTCTGGTCATCAAAGAGCGTGTGCGTTTAATTGAAGGCGAACTCACGGTAGAATCAAATCCGGGTTCAGGGGCACGTTTAGAAATCACTGTCCCGCAACGCCGGGAAGCAACCTATGGATAACAGACGATTGCAGCCGACTCGCATCGTGATTGCCGATGACCATCCGATCTTCCGCGATGGTTTGCGGCGGCTTCTGGAAACTGAACCTGACCTGAAAGTGGTTGGGGAAGCATGTGACGGCTCGGAGGCAGTCAAGCTGGCAAAGCAACTCAAGCCAGACATCCTACTCCTCGACCTCGCCATGCCTCGCCATCCAGGGCTAGAGGCGCTGCGTGAAATGAGTTCTGCTTCGAACCAGAATGCGGTTCGAGTGATACTGCTGACCGCAGCCGCCGAGAAAAACCAGATTGTAGAGGCTCTGCAACTCGGGGCTCGTGGAGTCGTGCTCAAGGACTCCGCTACCCAACTTCTTCTGAAAGCCATTCATACGGTCATGGCAGGAGAATACTGGGTTGGACGCGAAAGCGTCTCCAACCTGGTGCAGTACCTCAGAACGCTGGTGCAGTCCTCAGGGGAAGAGGCCAGGCAAAAGAAATTCGGCCTCACGCCCCGCGAATTGGAGATTGTTTCCGCGGTGGTCGCCGGCTACTCCAATAAAGAGACGGCCGAATACTTCAAGATTAGCGAAGATACGGTGAAACACCACCTCAGCAATATCTTCGACAAATTGGGAGTTTCTACCCGCCTCGAGCTAGCGCTCTTTGCAGTCAATCAGTCTCTGCCCTTAAAGCCAATCGCCTGAACCGCATGGCACTTTTGTGCTATAGGCTAGCACCGAGGAGCCATTGCCCGGCCCTGCCCACAAAATTAAAGTTTAAGGGACAATTGATATCAGGGACATCTCTGCTGATGTCAACCTGATGAGCAATTCCTCTCGATTCGCGTGAGGAGTACTTAGCTGGGAAAGAGGAGGAGCCCCGTGGCAAGATTCTTTCAGCATCTGTGGTCTGACGAGCGAGGGCAGGACGTCGCCGAATACGCGGTCATGCTGGCGGTTGTTCTGGTGATCGTGGTGGGCACGATCCGTCTGATCGGTGGGAACGCCAATAACGTCTTTTCATCCGTCGCCAGTTCAGTCGCGCAGTAATTTTGAAGCCAGACATTTGAAGCACAATCTCCCACGATGCGGAAACGCCCGCTTCATCCTCACGTAAAAGCCAGCCTCTGAAATTTTCAGCTCATTCAGCAGTGGACGATTTTGGGACTCTTGATGCCACGTGTGGCGTTGCGAGTATCCACCACGAGCTGCGATTCGCGAACGATCCTCGCGTAGTCGTAGTCGGAGTGATCGGTCACTATGAGCACGCAGTCGTACTGCCCGAGATTCTCCAGCGGCGCGCACTTCATCTGCAGATCGTACTTGCGGCCTTTGCCTACGGTCGGGAAGTAAGGGTCGTTATAGCTGACCTGAGCGCCATCCTTTTGCAGCAGTTCGATAATTGTCAAGGAAGGCGACTCGCGCAAATCGTCGATATCTTTCTTGTAAGCCAGTCCGAGCACCAGGACCTTGGCGCCGTTCAAGGCTTTCTTGTGTTGATTAAGAGCTTTGCTCACCGATTCCAACACGTGATACGGCATGTTGGTGTTGATCTCGCCAGCCAGTTCAATAAAACGTGTGCGGAAATCCCACTCCTTGGCCTTCCACGAAAGATAAAAAGGATCCACCGGGATGCAATGGCCGCCCAGGCCGGGCCCGGGATAGAAGGGTTGAAATCCGAAAGGCTTGGTGGCAGCGGCGTCGATCACTTCCCAGATGTCCAGCCCCATGCGCAGCGATAACAGTTTCAACTCGTTTACCAGCGCAATATTCACGCACCGGTAGATGTTTTCTAACAGCTTGGTCATTTCGGCCGCAGCAGGCGAGGAAACCCGCACCACTCGAGCGAAAATCGCGCCATACAAAGCGGCGGACAGGTCAGAAGCTTTCGTGTTAAGGCCGCCGACGACTTTCGGAATATCTCGCCGCGCCACTGTCTGGTTCCCCGGGTCTTCCCGCTCCGGCGAAAACGCAACGTAAAACTCTTGCCCATTCGAAGCATCACCGCGCGAAGCCTTGAGCCCATGCCGATTGCCCTTCTCCAAAATGGGGATCAACACCTCTTCGGTCGTGCCGGGATACGTTGTGCTCTCGAGGATCACCAGATGCCCTGCACGCAAATGGGGAGCGATGGACTTCGCAGTGTCAGTGATGAAACTCAAGTCTGGCTCGTGATATTCATTCAACGGCGTAGGGACGCAAATGATAATGGCGTCCATCTCGGTCAACCGGGAATAGTCGGCGGTGGCGCTGAAGCCATTTTTTTTCGCTGCCTGAATATCGGTCGCTGGAATGCGAAAAATGTAGGAGCCTCCCTGGTCCAGGATGGAAACCTTGCGGGCATCGATATCGAACCCGGTTACTGAAAACTTCTGCTCTGTGTAGAGCAGAGCCAGCGGCAGACCTACATAGCCAAGCCCTATTACCGCGACACGTGCTTGTTTCTGTTCAATCTTGTTCTTCAGTTCGGAAAACAAAGCAACCGGCATTGATTCGATTGTCATGATTAAAGTGGGAGGTCAACGTGGATTTTAGCATGTTGTTCCTCGAAGTCTTGCGTAGCCGGGGCACAAGGGTTCTAGGACTTGAGGGCTGAACTGTGACCGGTCTCGACATTTCGCGTAGTCTGGATCTTCGGTCAGATCAATCAACTGCACTACGGTGAGTGAATCCAACGGCTGGAAACGAACTTATGCAAACGTCCAAACTCGCGCTGATCGCAGGGGCGCTGTCCATTGTTGCACTGGGTGCAACGTCGGGTCGATTCCTGGTTGTGAATCAACCTCGCAAGTCTGACGTAATCGTTGTTGTGGCCGGAGAAACCGATCGGCGTCCCGCGCTGGGGTTGGAGCTGCTGGATCAGGGTTACGCTCCGCGCTTGATTCTCGACGTTCCGGCCGAGGCCAAGATTTACCAGCGGAGCCAACTGGAGATTGCACGGAAATATGTCGACGGGCTGCGGCAGGCTCGTTCAATTATGGTTTGCCCGACCAACGGACAATCCACCCGGGATGAAGCTCGAGACGCTGCCCACTGCCTGCAAGGCGTAAATGCTCGAAGCGTTCTGCTGGTAACTTCAGATTTCCACACCCAGCGGGCACTCAGCATCTTTAGTAGGCTTTTGCCCACGGACTGTAGTGTTGCGGCTGCTTTTAATCCCAGCGAGTTCGGCGTGCGATGGTGGCGACATCGCCAGTGGGCCAAAGTGAATTTCGAAGAATGGTCGAAGCTGATATGGTGGGAACTTGTTGACCGCTGGCGCTAGAATTCGCACCTGCGCGGATCGCGTTTGTGGTGACCAGAGAAGGCAATTGACGGTCGATAGTCCGCGGGCTAGCATCACGGCGAAGAGTTTGTTGGTATGAGTGTGTCTATGCTTCGAAGCGTTATTTGCTGGACACTGATCGCCGTCACTCCCGCGGCTTTGGTCGCGACGGACGCTGGCTCAGGTGCATCCATACTCTATGGCAGGGGTACGGTGTGGCTCAACGGTAAGCCCGTGCCCAACTCGTCCGCTGTTTTCCCCGGTGATGTAATCGAAACTCAGCCTGAGTCCGTAGCGACCCTCGATTCCTCGGGCTCCGGCGTGATCGTCTTCCCGGACTCCCTGGTAAAGTTTGAGGGGAACGCGGTATCTGTCGAGCACGGAGCCGTGAGCGTGGCCACCTCCAAAGGTACGGTTGCGCTTGCTCGAGAAGTAACTGTCACTCCGGCATCTAATACCTGGACAGAATACGAAGTGGCGGACATGAACGGAACGGTTCGGGTTTTTGCCAACAAGGGCAGCGTAAATGTGAATTGCAGAAAAGGTACCGTCAACCTATCCGAGGGAGACCAGGCTACTCCTGACAAATCTGGAAACTGCAGGAAGACCAAGCGAAAGGAAGGAATTCTTCCGCCATTCGATGGCGCCATCTTGGCGGATCCTTACGTCATAGGCGGCGAACTGATAACGGGAGGCGTCATAGTTTGCCTGCTCCTGTGCAACTCCTCCAAACCATTCCTCAGCCAATGGAAGCCGTAGCCAAGGTAAATCTTAGGTCCAAACGGCAATTGTGGACGAGAGGGGACCAGCACTTTCTCCCGCGGAGTTAACGCGGTGTCTGCGCCGATGTCGACCGAAACGAGGCTCCAACCCTGCCACCACGCATAGCACGTAAAACAACGCCGCATTCGCCGGGATCTGCAAATTAAAATCTACGCAACTGTGAAGCAGGATTCCGGCGACGCCCAGCATCGCGGCTAGAGTCACGGCGGCGTTGGTGTCAGGTGGCCGATGCTTCAATTTCTCTGAAACAGAGCGAAGCAGCGTCAGTAGAAACAAGAAAACGATGGCAAAGCCGAGTGCTCCCATTTCAACCAGCAATTGCAAGTAGTCGTTATGGGCAGGACCCACTTGGAGATTCGTCGAGAGACTGCTGAACGGCGGATAGATCACGGGAAATACTCCCAATCCCCATCCCATGAGTGGTTTTTGAGCAAACATTTTCAGCGCGTCGCGATCGATTATCAGTCGCGTCCCCCCAGACAACTCGGCCCGTGTCCCGTCATGAATGCTGGCCACACGCTCCGCTAACTCGCCGCCGCCGAGCCAAGCTAGTAACACCAGTGCGATCACCAGGAAGCAAGCCATTGCTAAGACTGCCGTCCCATTCCTCCCCCGCTTCAGCAGGAAGGCAGCGAGCAAGGCCATCTGCGCCGCCAAGGCCATCATTCCGCCTCGCGAACCCGAGAGGAAAATCGTGCTAGCCATCACCGCCGCCGCGAAAACCGCCAAGGCCTTGCGCGATCCACGAACACCACCGACAAAAGAAATAACGAGAGGAATCGGCGTCAGCATTTCCATAAGCCCAGCGTAGTGGTTATGGTTTACGTAAGGACCATAAATCCAACCGTCGGATTGCGGCGTCCTGAGCCAGTAAAGTTTTCCATTGGAGGCGATGCTCTGCGCCAAAGCGAATGTCGCAACCGCGAAACCATATCCGGAGAATACCCAGGCCAGAACTTTTACCTGTGACGTTCTCCGCAGACACTGAACGGCCAGGAAGCACAACACGCCATAGGTGCAGTACAGCAGTGCGGCAGAAAACGTTTGGGCACGATAGGCGGTCCGTCCGGTCGCAAGTTGCCACAGGATCAAACCTGCGAAACACAGCATGGGGAGAAATAATGGGTTCCCCACGATTTTCAATTCGCCAGCTGCAACTTCCCCCCCCGCCCAAAGCGCGAAAAGCAAACCCGTGCCCACCTGCAAGAGCGCGATCGACCATGACTCAACCGCGCCAAATGCCAGCGGCCCAAACAGCAGGAGACTAAACACGCCGTAGAACAGGACAGAACCCAACCGCGAACGGGCAGATCGCACACCTGAGCCATGCACGATAGCCGGCGCGAAAGTCACCGAGGAAGTCACTGGCCACCTGCCCCGGATTGCTCCTGAGCCGGCACACGCACGGTCAGGCGAACGTCGCCAATCCACAGCTTGCCACGAATCGCATTTCCGGCAGGCACGCGCTGTATTCTCAGAAGAAGCAGGTTTGTATCCGAGCCGATATTGAAAGCTCCCTGTACGTGCGTCCAGATATCCGAGTCTTTAAGCTCATCACTGGCAAAGTACTTTACTCCGGTAAAGCGGTCCTCAATCAAAAAGCGTGGCCCACCCGCACCCTGCATGCCTTCCGACTTGAAATAGGCAGAGAACTCGTACGCTGTATTCGGCTCGACCGGAATGAGTTGGCGGATGCCCGCGTCTTCGATTCCACGACTGTCAAAGACGATGGACAGAGACCGGTGGCCGGCAAACGACTCAGTCGGGTCCAGCGCCAGCGCGACATCCGATGATTTCTCGTACAGCCAATCGAATCCGCCGTTCAGCACCGGCAAACTGAACTCTCCGTTGACCACGAGATTCGCCGGCGAAGGCTGGTACCCAGAAAGATCGCTCAGACTTGCAGCTTGTCGCCAAACTTGATGAGCCTGCGCGACCTCTCGCCGGTCGATGAGATATCGGACGTAATCGAAAACGTGGCGCGTCTCCACCGGATTTTGGAGTTGCACCATCTGACTCCAAACTCTTGACGCGGCGGCCGGTTCGTTCTTCGAAATCATTAGATCCAAAAATGTCGAGTAAGCGTCGGCACGGCGTGGTACAACGTCTTGCAAGAGAGCTTCGACATCCGGTTTGATCCGCCAGCAGCGTTCCAAAGCAGCGGCTGGCAAGTAGGGGTCATGCTCCAGAACCACGCGGAACTCTTGCAGTGCCTTACCGGTTTCGCCTAGAGTCCAGTAGACATTGGCCGCATCCCAGGCAACGTCTGGGGTGGATGGATCCGCGGCTATAGCATGCTGCAAAGCATCTTTCTGTTGCTCGCTATCTGACAGCCGTAAGTAAGTTCTCGAAAGTTCAAGCCAGTAACTCGCGTTGTACGGGTTTAGGGCCGTCGCCGATTTAAAGAACCGTGCGGCAGTTTCTGGTTCATGCTGTGTCAGCAGGAAATAATGCCCAAGCCGGTATTGATAATCTGCATTTCCCGGCTCGAGTCTGGCAGCCATTTGGAGGCTGCCGAGATCAAGCTTGCTGGAGAAGTGATCGGCAAGAAATTCACGGGCTACTAATCCTATGTAAACCGTCGTGAGCGCCAGGCATGTTCCGAAGAACACGATCTTCCGACCGGGCGTTTGAAGCGCAATTTTCATGCGATGTTTTCGTGCGAGTGTTCAATCAAGACACTACGCTCCGCTGGAACTGGCTTCAGAAACGGCTTCCTCCGTATTGCTCAGCGCATTCTCTTGATAGTACCCGTGGCCGTATTTTCCCTGATATTCGTAATGGTAATAATAATCAGGCGAATTGAGGTTGACCGCATTCACCAACACACCGCAAACGCGGGCGTTCACCTGGAGGAGGATGTCGCGGGCGCGTCGCAAAGCCGGTTTTGTAGTGTGTCCAGACCGAATGACGAGAACCACCGCGTCAGCTGTGGTCGACATGATCACGGCATCCGTCACTGACAGAGTCGGCGGAGAATCTATGACGATGTGGTCGTAGTGTTTCCGGAGTTCCTCAAGAACGTTTTTCATTTTTGCCGAGGCTAGAAGTTCCGCTGGGTTCGGCGGCGGCGTGCCCGCCGGCAATATGAAGAGTTCCGGCAGAATCGTCGAAGGAATTATTGCCTCTTCAAGGGTCGCGGTTCCGGTTAGGACGTTGCTAAGCCCGAGCTTTGGACCCATGGCGAGTGTTTTGTGAATGCTGGGCCGGCGGAGGTCGGCATCAATCAGCAAAACCCGCGTGCCCTTCTGGGCCAGCACAATCGCAGAGTTGACGCTGGTAGTGGTCTTGCCTTCTTCAGGAAGCGCGCTGGTAATAAGAATGACCTTTGGAGGACCTTCGGCAAATGTGAGCAGCAAGGAAGTACGTAGCGCGCGATAAGATTCCGCCATCTGCGACCTGGGACGCGATTGCGTGACCAGCTCGACGGACTCTTTGGAGGAGGCGAGCGCCAACTTCTCGCGACTACCGACTTCCCGGGTGCTTCTGGACCCGAGAGGAATCATGCCTAAAGAGGGAAGCGCGGAGATGCTTTGGGCCTGCTCCGGAGTTCGCACGGTGTTGTCCATACTTTCCAGCAGGAATGCGAGCCCGATGCCGGTGGAAAGGCCCAGAGCGAGCGCAAAGGCGAGGTTCCGCAGAAAGTTTGGTCCTGATGGCGTTGTAGGCACCCGGGCGACATCGACAATGCGAAAATTATTGGACCTCAAGCCTGCGGTCACACCGGCTTCCTTCAGTTTTTCCAGCAGTCCTTCGGAGAGTGTCCGGTTCGCGTCGACATCGCGTTTAAGCAGGCTGTATTCAATGGCGCTCTCGTTCAGTTTGTTAGCTTCCTGTTTTTGCTTCTCCAGCGCGCTGCGCAGCATGGTTTCGCGCTGCATAGAAGCAAGATAATCACCACGCAAACGAGCGGCCACCTTGCGCATTTCGGTCTGAATCTGGGCGTCGACTTCCTTCAATTGACTATTGAGCTGCGCCAATTTCGGATAGGAAGGCCCGAACTGTGTGCTCAGTTGCGCCACTTGGATTTTAAGATCGGCTTGCTGTTCTCGCAGTTTTTCGAGCAACGCTGAATTAGCACTGGAGCCTCTTGCCGCGCCGTCGACGTTGGCTGCCGCCACGATCGAATCAGAATCGCCGGCCTGCACCAGGTGGTAAATCGATTCCTTCTCCATCCGTGCGGATTCCGCTGAGGTCAACTCCCGATTCAATTCGTCCAACTTGGCGGTGGTGATGTTTTGCTTTTCGTCGATGCCAAGGATTTCGTGTTCCTTCTGGTACTTGACCAGTTTTTCTTGTGAGGTCTCGACTTTTATTTGGAGGTCAACCAGTTGCTTGGAGAGCCAGTCTGACGCCTGCATGGTGGACTCGAATCGCGTCTTAAAGTTCTGCTCCACATAGGTGTTGGCCAGCGTGTTCACCACGCGCGCAGCAAGATTCTTGTCCGGGCTACGGTAACGGATTTCGATAATCCTGGTATTGGGGACGAGCGAAACCTGCAGACTGCCTTTGAATCCGGCGAGAATGGCTGAGGTCTTGTCGGAATCAGGCTGCATCGCGTCTGTGGTCAACTCCAGAGTTGGAGACGGCGATTTGCTCTTAGCACCGGATTCCGGCTGTTTGTCCAGATTTAATTGCCGGATGACCTGAAGAGCCAACAGATCGCTCTTCAAAACCCGTACCTCTGTATCCATGTCGGCCGGATCGTAATACTCGACGCTGCTGGATGAATCCTTCAGGTTGAAAGTGACCGGGTCCATCTTATTAATAGCGATGCTGCCAACCGCTTCATAGATCGGTGTGGTGCGCAGGGTGGAAATCGTGACAACGCCTAGGACCAGCGCCACGCTTGCAATTACGATCCACTTGCTCTTGATCAGAACCCGCAAATATTCGCGGAGCAGAGAATCTTGCGTACTACTGGGATAGCCGCTCGGTACTCCTTCGTGATTGAACGTAATGGGAAAAGGCGGATGGAGGTCGCGCAGTATCTGACCATTCAACGGTACTAGGGGTCCGGAGTCCATCAATGCTCCAAAGAAGCTCTGGCGTAGGTCCGGTCAGGTTCGCCGTCATGCTCTCGTTCGGCCCAGAACCGTACCTCAGCCCCTATCGCTTTCCTTGCTGCGGCGATTGGGCACAGTCTAGCACCGTAAGGAGAAGACTCAGCGTTCCTAATCAGGTGGGTTCCTTAGTGTTAACGGGGGTTCCTGCTGGTTTGATCGTCGTGCATCTCCGCTATACTGGCGCTGGCAAACGTCATTTTTGGTTTCACACTAACAGTCGCGGGATTCTTTTGAGCGGTGTGTTTTCACTTTGAGGAGTTCATTCGATGAACTGGTCCGAACAGGTTGTACTGGTCACGGGGGGGACGGGTTCTTTCGGCAGGAAGTTCGTCGAGTTGATGCTGCGGGAATACAAACCACAAAAGCTCATCGTCTTCAGCCGTGACGAACTGAAGCAGCATGATATGCGAGCTTCCGGATTCGACCATCCTAGCCTGCGTTTTTTTATCGGGGACGTGCGCGATGCGCAGCGTCTGGAACGCGCTTTTTCAGGAGTCACGGTCGTGGTTCATGCCGCGGCGCTGAAGCAAGTTCCGGCCTGCGAATACAATCCCTTCGAAGCCATCCAGACCAACATCATGGGCGGACGAAACGTCATCGACGCCGCCATCAATCGCGGAGTTCGGCGCATTCTGGCCCTCAGCACCGATAAAGCAGTGAACCCTATCAATCTGTACGGTGCGACTAAACTCTGCGCAGAAAAAATGTTCATTCAAGCCAACGCGTATTCTGGCACGCAGGATACTCGATTCAGTTGTGCACGCTACGGAAACGTGCTGGGCAGCCGTGGCAGCGTGATTCCCGTATTCCAGGAGCAGCGCAAACGCGGCAAGATTACCATTACCGATTCCCGCATGACCCGCTTCTGGATCACGCTCGAGCAGGGAGTCAGACTTGTGATTCGCGGGATCGAACAGATGCATGGGGGCGAAATTTTTGTTCCGAAGATTCCCAGCATGAAGTTGGTGGAAATGGCCGAGGCAATCGCTCCAGGGTGCGATATGGAAGCGGTTGGAATCCGCCCCGGCGAGAAACTGCACGAAGTGCTGCTCTCAGAAGACGAAGCTCGTCACGCGTTGGAACTGGACGATCTGTACGTGATCCAGCCGGCGCATCCCTGGTGGCGCAAAGAAAACTGGAAACAGGCTCGCCCGCTTCCCGAGGGATTTCGTTACACCAGCGACAACAATCCCCAGTGGCTGAGCGCCGAAGATTTGTATGAACTCATCGGCGAACGCTCTCACGCCTTGCCTGTGCCTCAGGACCCAGAGCCGCGCGTTGCAGCATACGCACGCATATGAGAGAAACCTCACAGATGAAGGAGTGGACAGGCGCTTTCGGACAGCAATATACGGACCGCAATCTGCTGACGCCGGAAGCGCACGACGCCCTTTACGCAAGTGATTTCGGCATTACCAGAAGACAACTCAACCAGACATTTCTGCAGGGTGTATCCAAAGACGCGCGCATCCTGGAGGTCGGCTGCAACATCGGAAACCAGTTGGTTCTGCTGCAACAGATGGGCTACCCGAACCTGTTCGGAATCGAGATACAGACTTATGCGCTTGAGCTGGCGAGATCACGCACCCATAACATAGGCCTCAGCCGAGGATCTGTTTTTTGCATTCCAGCGGACAGGCCTTTCGATTTGGTTTTTACTTCCCGAGTGCTCATCCACATTTCAATCGAAGATCTGGGCGCAGCCATGGATGAGATCCACCGCTGCGCAGGCACTTACATATGGGGGTTCGAGTATTATTCCCCGGGCGTTACTAGTGTGAACTACCGCGATCGCAACGGACTATTGTGGAAGACCGACTACGCGAAGCTTTATTTGGATCGCTTCAGAGACTTGGAAATAGTACGGGAACAGCGACTGCCTTATCTGCACAACGAAAATGTAGACAGCATGTTTCTGCTGAGAAAGAAAAAGGAAGCGGGGGCCGGGGAGTCAGGGATGGTCGGGCAAGCATGAAGACTGTTGCCATCATCCAGGCTCGAATGAATAGCACACGTTTGCCAAACAAGGTCTTAATGGATCTTGGCGGTAAGACGGTCTTGGCCCGCGTGGTGCGGCGTTTACAACGGGCCAGGCTGATCGAGGAAATTGTGGTGGCCACGACCAACTCAGCAGCTGACGACTCGATTGTGCGTGAGTGCCAGAGTCTCGCGGTAAGGTTCTTCCGGGGTGAGGAGAGCGACGTACTGGACCGCTACTACCAGGCGGCGCAATGGATGGGCGCCGATGGAATTGTTCGGGTCACCTCTGACTGTCCTCTCATTGATCCAGACACTACCGACAGTACCATTCACGCGTTTCTGGAGCGCCGGCCCGACTATGCCAGTAACGCACTGCAGCGAACTTTTCCTCGGGGGCTTGATACGGAGGTCATCACCTGGGAAGCTTTGACGCGTGCATGGGAGGGGGCATGGTTGCCTTACCAGCGTGCGCACGTTACGCCATACATCTACGAGAACCCGGATCGGTTCGACATTCTTGAAGTCAAGGCCGACACCGATTACAGCAGCCACCGGTGGACACTCGATACGGCAGAGGATCTCTCTTTCATTCGTGCCGTTTATGACCGCGTCGGCAATGACGACAGTTTTTCCTGGCGTGACGTTCTCGCTCTGATGGAGCGAGAGCCCGAGTTGTTGGAATTGAATCACGCAGTCACGCAGAAAGCGCTGCAAGAGGGCTGATGGTCCAATTGGAAACCACAATCGAGATTGGACCTACGCCAACTGCAGCAGTTCTGGAGACGAGCCGATGATTGTGGTCACTGGTGCGAGTGGATTGCTTGGAGTGAGTGTGGTTACGCGTGCGCGTGACCTCGGTCACGAAGTGGTAGGCATTTGCCATCGCAACCTTCTGCGTGTTCCCGGAATACGAATTTGCCAGGTCGACTTAACCAATCAACAAGCAGTACGCGCGCTTCTGGAGATTCTCCGGCCCGAGAGCATCATCCATTGTGCCGCCGCCACCAATGTCGATTGGTGCGAGGAGCATCCCAAAGAAGCTGAACAAATCAACGTTCAGGCATCATCCTTTCTCGCTGAGGTTGCCCAGGAGTTGAATGCCGGTTTTGTATACATTTCGACGGATTCCGTGTTTGATGGCAAACACGGCAATTATTCCGAAACCGATCAACCACTTCCTCTCAGTGTGTATGCAAAATCGAAATTGAAGGGTGAACAGGAGGTGCTTCGGCGGCACCTTTCGCCCCTGATTGTCCGTGTCACTATTTACGGTTGGAACGCGCAGCCCAAGCAGAGTCTCGCGGAATGCATCCTCGATCGAATTGCCGCAGGCAAGCAACTTGGCGGATTCGATGACGTTTATTTCTGCCCTATGCTGGTTGACGACCTCGCGGAGGTTCTGCTGACCATGCTGGAGCGTGGCTTGAGCGGGCTATACCACGTCGTGGGTTCAGAGCGGATCAGCAAGTATGACTTTGCCAAACGTGTGGCGATGACCTTCAGACTCGGAATGGATTGTGTGGCACCCAGGAGCATTGTTGAGGCCAACCTTCGGGCGCCGCGACCGACTGACCCTTCGCTCAATACCGAAAAAATCAGCGCAGTTTTGGGGAGGCCTATGCCAGATGTCGACGCGGGGCTTCGTCGGTTTCGGCAACTGCGCGAGAGCGGATACCGCAATCAACTAAAAAGCTTTCTGGTTCGGGCTAGCTAATGACGTCGTTGAAATTGGGGAGAAAGATCGTAGGTCTGGAAAGTCCCACATACTTCGTGGCTGACATTTCGGCAAATCATGACGGGGATCTGGAGCGCGCCAAACTTCTCATTCGGCTCTGTGCCAAAGCGGGCGCTAACGCCGCGAAATTCCAGAATTTTCGCGCTTCCAAGATCGTCAGCGACAAGGGTTTTCAGGCGTTGGGCAAACAGCTTTCACACCAGTCCAAATGGAAGAAAAATGTCTTTCAAGTCTACCAGGAAGCCACTTTGCCCTGGGAGTGGACGCCCATTCTGAAGCGGGAATGCGAAGCCTGGGGCATCGATTACTTCTCTGCTCCCTATGACCTTGAAGCAGTCGATATGCTGGACCCTCATGTCGAACTTTTTAAGATCGGCTCCGGGGACATCACCTGGCCCGATATGTTGCGCAAGATCGCCAAGAAGCAAAAGCCGGTATTGCTGGCGACGGGAGCATCGGAGATTGCAGACGTGCAATATGCAGTACAGGAAATTCTGAAGATCAATCCAAACCTGGTGCTCATGCAGTGCAACACGAACTACACGGGCAGCGTCGAAGCTTTCCGGCACGTCCATTTGAGAGTCTTGCAAACCTACAGCTCAATGTTTCCCGATGTGATTCTTGGCTTGTCTGATCATACGCCGGGACATGCTGCCGTTCTTGGTGCGGTTACGTTAGGAGCGCGCGTGATCGAGAAGCACTTCACCGACGATAGTTTCAGAGAAGGGCCAGATCACCCATTTTCGATGACGCCCCAAGCTTGGTGCGACATGGTGGACCGCACCCGCGAACTCGAATCCGCGCTCGGCTCTCCGCGCAAGGTAGTGGAGGAGAATGAACGTGAAACAGTAGTGCTGCAGCGCCGGTGCTTACGGGCAGCCCTCGATCTCGAGCCGGGAACGATACTACGGGCTGAGATGCTGGAAGCTCTTCGTCCCGCTCCACGGGATGCAGTCATGCCTTTTGAGCTATCGCGAGTGGTTGGCAAAACTCTGAATCAGGATTTGCCCGCCGGTGAATGTGTTAAATGGACGATGCTCACTGACGCTGAGGTTCACTAGTGCGCATCCTCTATTTTTCCGACAATTGTTCGGACCATAATCGCAGATTCCTGGAAAAGCTCGTTTCATTCGGATACGACGTCTATTTCCTCAATGCCACACCAGACGGTTTAGCGGAAGAAGACTGGTTACCCCGTGGAGTCCGAAGATTGCACCCAAGACTGAGTATTCGTCGGGATGCGGATCCGAGCGAGTTCGCCAGGTTTCTGCCTGAGTTCCAGTCTTTGTTGAAAGAATTCCGACCCGACCTTGTGCATGCCGGGCCGGTTCAGACATGCGGCTATGTTGCAGCTCTGTCCGGGTTCCACCCGCTGGTGGTGATGTCGTGGGGTTCGGACATGCTTGTCCATGCAGGTCAAAATGCGGAATGGATTCGCGCCACAGAAATCGCTCTGGGTGCAGCGGATGGATTCTTTTGTGACTGCGAAACCGTTCGCAAAGCTGCACAACATTACATGGTGATTCCGAACGCACGGATCGTGCAGTTTCCCTGGGGAGTTAAGCGTGGATCCTTCTCGCCGAGCGGGCCAACTTATCTGCGACAGAGAGCCAACCCGGGCGCGTTCACTTTTATTAGCACGCGATCATGGGAGCCTCTCTATGACACCAGTGTTCTCCTAAACGCTTTTCACCTCGCATACAGGAAGAACCATCGGCTGCGCTTGCTCTTGCTCGGCGACGGCTCGGAGGCCGGTCGGGTGCGGACCTTCATCGCCGATCACGAATTGAACCAAGTTGTGCTCACTCCTGGAAAGATTGCGAGTACAGAGATGCGGCGCTGGTTCGACGCCGCGGATGCGTACGTCAGCTGTGCCAGGTCGGACGGAACTTCAATTTCGTTACTGGAAGGGATGGCCATGGGACTTCCCGCAGTCGTTACCGACATCCCCTCCAACCACGAATGGATCGCTGAAGGTAAAAACGGTTTCCTCGCAGCGGCCGGCTCTGCCGAGGAGTTTGCCGAGAAACTTCTGTGCGCGGCGAGTTTACCGCCGAGTGATGTTAAAGCAATTTCCCAGCGCAATCAGGCGATTGTGGCTGAGCGTGCGGACTGGGACCAGAATTTTCCCAGCCTCCTGCGCTTGTATACATGCCTTGTAGGCAGTGCCGCGGTGATGGAAGCGTGAGACTGGTCAGTCCATTGTTGAAGCACGTCGTTTATCCTGGCCTTTCGAAGGCCGGATATCTTCGGCGTGTGGCCGGGAGCGCACCTGCGGTGTTGACTTATCACGGTATCTTACCCGCTGGGTACAAAATTGTTGATCCAAACCTGGATGGCAATCTGGTGAGCGCGGATTCCTTTCGCCATCAACTCGGCTTCCTCAGGGATCAATACAACGTCATTTCACCACAACAATTCCGGCTATGGTGTGAGGCGGGACATGCGTTGCCGGCGCGGTCCGTGCTGCTGACTTGCGATGACGGCCTGCAAAACTGTCTCTCCGACATGCTGCCTATTCTGCAGGAATTCGAGATCGAGTGCCTATTCTTTGTCACTGGCGCGTCTCTCAGCCACACGCCCACAATGTTGTGGTACGAGGAACTCTATCTGATGTTTATGGCAGCTCCTGATACCTTCATTCTGGAGTTACCCGAGATCGGACTGAGAGTCGACCTAAGGCAGCAGAGAAAACAATATTTATGGTGGGAGTGGGTCAGAAAGCTTTCGCAATACGACTTGACC
>Ga0210406_10001405_pt1 | contig 29357 bp, 20 predicted proteins | sample IncBWC30MmetaG_FD_155454 | JGI IMG/M metagenome (GOLD analysis project Ga0210406, IMG submission 155454) | Forest soil microbial communities from Barre Woods Harvard Forest LTER site, Petersham, Massachusetts, United States - Inc-BW-C-30-M | ecosystem: Environmental > Terrestrial > Soil >... | reverse complement strand
GCTGGTGACTGAAGAAGCGGTGCCAGTAGTACGACTTGGAAATCGGATCCCACGCCCAGTTGGACATCTCCGTGTCGACGAAAATAATCCGCGCAGCCTGGTACCGGGAGTCCGTTTCGCTCCAAACATACCAGTCTCGTTTGGCGTTCTCGCGGGACCTCCTGGCTTCTTGAAACCACGGATGCTGGTCGGAGGTGTGATTCACCACCATCTCGGTAATCACGCGAATGCGCCGGCTGTGGGCCGCGGCAAGGAAATCCTTGAAGTCTTGCAGCGATCCGTACGCGGCATGAACCGCAGTGTAGTCGGCAATGTCGTAGCCGTCGTCGCGCAGCGGCGAAGGAAAAAAGGGCAACAGCCAGATGGCGTTGATGCCAAGCTCCTGGAGGTAGCCGAGCTTGCCTGTCAAACCGCGAAAATCGCCGATGCCGTCGCCATTGCTGTCGCAGAACGTCCGCACGTGAAGTTGATAGATGACCGCGTCCTTGTACCAAAGCTTTTCGTCCTGCGACAGCATAGCGGAGGTTTCCTGCCGTTGTTCTTGGGCGATTGAGGCTGGAGTTGGTGAATCCTGCACGGGTCAACCTATCGGTGAATCGGAAAAATGCGCGTCGAGATCGAGGGCCACTCTCGCGGGCGGAATGTGAGAGTCGGGCCCAGGCTCATTCGCGATTATACATAGGACCGCGTCCAGGTTTCACAGCGCTCGACTGCAGGGTTGCCACAACGTACTAGCGCGGCAGAGCACTTATTCCCCGTAAGGTACCCAGATATTCTTCACCTGGGTGGCATGGTGAAGAAACCATCGGCCTTCGCCCTGTTCCGTGCTAAACCAATCGATAGCCCGGCCTTCATTGCTGAAGACTTGTTTGAGATTCCCGACCGACAGAGACTTTGCCGCCGCACTGCTGGCTTCTCCTGCAAACGACCAGATGGCGTCAATGTCGTCATGTTCCGCCAACACCTTCAGCAACTCGGAACTGCGCCCGGAAACCAGGTTTACGACACCGCCTGGTAAATCGCTGGTTTCAAAGACTTGATACAGGTCGCCGATGATGAGCGGATACGTTTCCGAGGGAATTGCGATGACCGTATTTCCCATGGCAATCGCCGGCATTACCAGCGACAAAAGACCCAGCAAAGGCATATCGACGGGACAGATGATCCCCACGGTGCCGACCGGCTCGAGCATCGCCAGCGCAATATTGCGGAATGGAGGATTGTGCACCGCGCCGTCATATTTGTCGGCCCAGGCCGCATAAGAGAAAACACGTTCGATTCCGGATTGCACTTCTGCGCTCGCCTGCTTTTTGCCAACCACCGCGGCGAGACGTCCTGCAATCTCCTCCCCGCGCTGCGAAAGATTCTCGGCGATGTAGTACAACACTTGCGCGCGATTGTGCGCTGTTGTCTTGGCCCAACTATCCGCTTTGCGCGCGGCCTCCACCGCGTTGCGAATGTCCTTGCGATTGCCGAGCGGAGCCTCGCCGAGCAGCCGGCCATCTGCGGCGTGTACCTCTAAGCTGTACCCGGAGTCCGGCCGAGCCTGTTTTCCGCCAATGTACAATTTCACCGTGCGATCGATTGGCGGCGCTGCCGTACTGATTCCCTGCTCCGGCGGCTGATCCATCGCCGCCGGCTTAGTTTCCAATCGCGGAGCGCGCTTGAACCAATCCGGCTCGAGATATTCGAACAAACCTTCCCGGCCGCCCTCGCGCCCGTACCCGCTTTCTTTGTAGCCGCCGAATCCGGAAGCCGCGTCGAAGAGGTTTGTGCTGTTCACCCAGACCACGCCCGCTTTCAATTGCGCAGCAACGTGCAGCGCGACGTTAATGCTCTCGCTCCACACGCTGGCCGCCAGCCCGTACACCGTATTGTTCGCGAGCTCCACGGCCTCGCGGGGCGTTCGGAAGGTCATCGCCGCCAGCACCGGTCCGAAAATTTCCTGCTGCGCCACGGTCGATGTCGGATGCACGTTGCTCAGCAGCGTCGGAGGAAAAAATAATCCGCGAGACGGCATAGCTAGCGACGGCGGTTGCCAGCAGGTGGCACCCTCCGCGACACCTTGGGCCACCAGCCGCTGAATGCGCTCCAGTTGTACACGCGCCACAATGGCCCCGATATCGATCGCTTTATCCAGCGGCGGCCCAACGCGCAACGTGCTCATGCGCTCCCGGACTTTGCCCAGCAGCGTCTCCGCCACACTTTCTTGCATCAGCAAGCGCGAACCGGCGCAGCATACTTGCCCCTGGTTCAGCCAAATACCGTCAACTAAACCTTCCACCGCGCTGTCGAGGTCCGCATCTTCGAAAATAATGAAAGGAGACTTGCCTCCCAGCTCCAGCGAGATCTTCTTGTGGCTCTGCGCGGTAGCCTTGCGAATCGCGCGCCCGACTTCCGTAGAGCCCGTGAATGCTATTTTGTCCACGTCCGGATGCTTCACCAGCGCCTCGCCGGTGGAACCATCACCAGTGACGATGTTCACGACGCCCGCGGGTAATCCCACTTCCTGGCAAATCTCGGCGAACGCCAAAGCTGTCAGCGGTGTAAACTCCGCGGGCTTAAGCACCACGGTGTTCCCCGTGGCCATCGCCGGCGCAATCTTCCACGCCAGCATGAGCAGCGGAAAGTTCCAGGGAATGATTTGCCCCACCACTCCGCAAGCGACGTAGCCGGGAAATTCTTGCGGCAGGAGTTGCGCCCAACCGGCATGGTGATAAAAGTGGCGCGCAACCAGCGGAATATCGAGGTCGCGACTTTCGCGAATCGGCTTGCCGTTGTCCATCGTCTCCAGGACCGCAAGCCGCCGCGAATGTTTTTGCACTTGCCGAGCCAGGGCGTATAGATAGCGCGCCCGCGCGTGCGGGGTAAGCGACTGCCATTCCGCAAGTGCCCCGCGCGCCGCTTTCACCGCCGCGTCGATATCGGCTACCGAGCCCTGCGCCACCGCAGCTAAAGGTTCGCCTGTAGAGGGATCAAGCGTGTCGAAATAAACGCCATCGGCGGGTGGGCGAAACGTGCCGCCGATGAAGTGGCCAAGCTTGCGCGCGTGCCGGTCCAACCACACCAGCGCCTCGCGCGGATCCTCGGGCGCCGGGCCGTAGTCCATGGAGAGAAATTTTTCAGTGACGCTCATGCTCTCTCAAGCCATCCTCAGAGCAACTTGTCCGCTATGAAATCCGTTACGCAATCTCCTACGCGATGGGATGCCGGTACTCCGCCGAATACCTGCCAGTCGCGTGAAATTCCAGCTGGCGCTCGATATCAGCCAACATCGAGCTCGCGCCCAAACGGAAAAGCTTGGCGTTGAGCCACGAAGCGCCCAGCTCTTCCTTCATCAAAGCCAGCCACTCAATCGACTGCTTGGCTGTGCGAATGCCTCCCGCCGCCTTGAATCCAACGGCCATCCCCGTCTGTTGCGCGTACTCGCGAATCGCGCGCGTCATCACCAGGCCCACAGGAAGCGTCGCGTTGACCGCCTCTTTTCCCGTCGATGTCTTAATAAAGTCCGCGCCGGCCATCATGGCCACCATGCTGGCGCGCGCCACGTTGCGCAGCGTCAACAAATCGCCCGTTCCAAGAATCACCTTCATGTGCGCGTTCCCGCACGCAGCCTTGAACGTGGCAATCTCATCGAACAGCGCCTGCCACTGCCCGCCAAACACGTGCGCGCGAGTGATGACTACGTCAATTTCGTGGGCGCCCGCCTCTACGGAGCGCCGAATCTCTGCCACTCGTTCATCCAGAGGGGACAGTCCCGCGGGAAATCCTGTTGACACCGCGGCAACTTTGATTCCGCTTCCCTCCAGTGCCCGCAGCGCCGTCTCCACAAACGTGTGGTAGACGCAAATCGCCGCCACGCGAATGTTCAGCGACTCGATCCCCAGCAGCTTCACCAGATCCTGGCGAATCGGCTGCCGCCCCTTCGCGCACAGGCGCCGGACACGCTCGTCCGTGTCGTCGCCGGACAGCGTGGTCAGATCCATGCAGGTAATCGCGCGCAGCAGCCACGCCACCTGCCAGTCTTTTTTCACCGTGCGCCGCGTCACCAGGGTCTGCGCGCGCCGTTCCACCGCGCTGGTATTGACACGAATGTTTTCTACCCAATCCACATTCAACGGAATACCGCGATTGGGCTGTAGCTCGAGCCCTGCCAACACAGCCAACGCGTCCTTGTCGGCAGATAGTCGCAAGTCGGCCGCGCCTGCGGATTGCTTCGCTGGACTCCCCAGCTTCGGATCCTTTGTCACCGCCATGACTTCTTTCCTAATCCCGCCGCAAAGCTTAGGCTCCGCAGCTCATTAAACTTTCAGATTTAGCAATTGTACGTCACTTCGCGGCTACCATGAACTTTAAGACCGAAGCGAGGGCGCATCGCGCTCCGTGGCCCACTTTCCCGATCAATTCTTATAGCCAATCCCGCGCAGCGACGGATAAAGCTTTCGATACTCCTCGTACCTGCGATTCATCAGCTCAACATTCCTCGTAATCGGTTCCACCCGCTTTGCGACATGCACCGCCGTCTCGCACGCCGCTTCCACGGATTGCCACAGACCCGCTCCTACGCCAGCAAGCAACGTAGCTCCATAGGCTGCTCCCTCCTCGGCGACAACCAGGTCCACCGGCATACCATAGATGTCTGCCTGTATCTGCTGCCACAAGGAACTCCGCGCGCCGCCTCCGCCCAGCCGTATGGATTTCACCGGCACGCCCAGTTCGCGAAAAATCGTGAACGTATCCCGCAGACTGAACGCCACGCCTTCCAAAATTGCGCGAATCACATGCGCACGCGTGTGTTGCGCCGTCAGCCCCACCAGCGCCGCGCGCGCGTTCGGGTCCAGATGCGGCGTCCGCTCGCCCATCAAGTACGGCGCCCAAAGCAAACCATCCGCGCCGGCAGGCGCCTCCGCGGCCTCTTTCATCAAAGCATCGTACGATGCACCGCCGGCAAACTGGTCGCGAAACCACCGCAAAGACAGTCCCGCACCCTGCGTCACACCCATCACGTGCCAGCGGCCGGGAATACCGTGACAAAACGTATGAATGCGGCCCTTTGGCTCAACCACCGGACTGCTCGTCGCCGCGAACACCACTCCCGAAGTTCCAATCGTCGCGCTGACGTTCCCCGGCTCAACAATTCCCATCCCTACCGCGCCCGCCGCCTGATCCCCTGCGCCCGCAACCACCGGCGTGCCCTCTCGCAGCCCACTGGCCGCCGCGCCGTCCCTCGACACACGCCCGCTGATTTCCGGCGACTCAAAGACCTCCGGCAGGATTTCCATTTTCAAATCCGACGCTTTCAACATCTCCGCAGACCACCGCCGGTTCACCACGTCAAACAACAGCGTGCCCGAAGCGTCGGCCACATCCGTAACCCGCGCTCCGGTCAACTTGAACCGCACATAATCCTTCGGCAGCATGATCGAGCGCACTCGCGACCAAATCTCCGGCTCATGCGCGCGCACCCACCAAATCTTCGGCAGCGTAAACCCAGTCAGCGCCGGGTTCGCCACCAGCTCAATCAGCCGCTTTCCGCCAACTCGTTCCGTGATCGCCCGGCACTCCTCCTCGGTCCGCTGATCGCACCAAATCAGGGCTGGCCGTAACACTTCCCCCACGGCATCCAGGAGCACCAACCCGTGCATCTGCCCGCTGAGCCCGACGGCGGAAACGTCAGCTCGCGTTGCACCTGCGTCTCTCAAACATTCTGCGACAGCGAGGCATGCCGCTCGCCACCAATCGCGAGGATCCTGCTCCGCCCAACCCAATTCAGGAGAAGCCATCTCCGCGTGCTCCGCTGTGGCCGCGCCTAACACGCGCCCGGCATCGTCGAGCAGCACGGCGCGCGTTCCCCCGGTCCCGACGTCAATTCCCAAGAGTTTGGTCGCCACTCTTCGCCGTCTTTCCTCATCCTATGAACTTGGCCGCGCGATTCTATTCCTCTTGGATTGCAAAACCAACCGGCCCATTCTCCCGAAAGCGGCGGGTTCTGCGATCGTTATATAATCGAAATTCGCGATGACTCCCGCCACACCACAGTTCGCGGCGCCCGGGCTTGAGTGGGCTCATCCGCTCGTCCAGGAGTGGTTCGTCCGCCGCTTTAGCACGCCGACCGAACCACAAGCGCAAGGCTGGCCGCATATTCTCGCCGGCAAGACTACGCTCATCTCCGCGCCCACCGGTTCGGGGAAAACTCTTGCTGCATTTCTCATCTGCATTGACGCGCTGGTCCGCAAGGCTCTTTCCGGAGACCTGACTGACCGCACCGAAGTGCTCTACGTCTCGCCGCTGAAAGCCTTGAGCAACGACATTCAGAAGAATCTGGAGACTCCGCTAGGCGAAATCCTTCTACTCGCGGGGGAGCGCGGCATGCTCATGCCCGAAATTCGCACGGCGGTGCGCACCGGCGACACGCTCGCCCACGAACGCCGTGCCATGCTCGTTCGCCCTCCGCACATCCTGGTCACTACGCCCGAATCGCTCTACATTCTTCTCACTGCCGCAAAGAGCCGCGAAATCCTCAAGTCCATCGAAACCGTAATCGTCGACGAAATTCACGCCGTCGCCGACGACAAGCGCGGCGCGCACCTGGCACTTTCCCTGGAGCGGCTGAACCAGCTCACCGGCAAGCGCCTCACGCGCATCGGCCTCTCCGCCACGCAAAAGCCGATCGAGACCGTCGCGCACTTCTTGACCGGCTCGGATGGCAGCGCTCCCGTAATCGTGCAAATCGGCCATCGCCGCCAGATGGATCTCGCCGTCGAGGTACCGTCCAGCGAACTCGGCCCGATCTCCTCCAACGAAATGTGGGGCGAAATCTACGACCGCCTCGCGCAGCTCGCCAACCAACATTCCTCGACGCTTATCTTCGTCAATACCCGTCGCTTGGCCGAGCGCGTCGCCCACAATCTCGCCGAACGCCTCGGCCGCGATGCCGTAGCCGCTCATCATGGGAGCCTCTCGCGCAAGCTACGCTTCGCTGCGGAGCGAAAACTCAAAGCGGGAGAAATCCGCGCCCTTGTCGCCACGGCTTCTCTCGAGCTTGGAATCGATATAGGCAGCGTCGACCTCGTCTGCCAGATCGGCTCGCCGCGTTCGATCTCGGTCGGTCTCCAGCGCATCGGTCGCGCCGGCCACTGGCGCGGGGCGATTCCGAAAGGCCGCCTCTTCGCCACCACCCGCGACGACCTGATCGAAAACGCCGCGCTCGTCCGCGCCATCCGCCAGGGCGACCTGGATCGCATTGCCATTCCAGACTCACCGATGGACATCCTCGCCCAGCAGATCGTGGCTATGTGCGCGGCCGAGGACTGGGCCGAAGACGCGCTCTTCCACTCCGTCCGCCGCGCCTATCCGTACCGCAATCTGGAGCGGCACAGGTTCGACGAAATCGTCGAGATGCTCTCCGAAGGCATCGCCAGCCAGCGTGGCCGTTACGCCGCCTATCTGCATCGCGATCGCGTGAATCACGTTCTGCGCGCCCGCCGCGGCGCGCGACTTGCCGCCATCACTAGCGGCGGCGCAATCCCCGAAAATTCGCTGTATTCCGTCGTCGCGCAACCCGAGGGCATCACCGTCGGCACGGTAGATGAAGACTTCGCCGTCGAAAGTCTCGCCGGCGACATCATCCTGCTCGGAAACACTTCCTGGCGCATACGTCGCGTCACTTCCGGCAGCGTGCTCGTTGAAGACGCGCAAGGCGCCGCACCCAGCGTGCCTTTCTGGCGCGGCGAAGCTCCTGCTCGCACCGACGAGCTTTCCGCCCATGTCGCCGACTTGCGAGAACAAATCAGTTCGCTGGTCCCGCGTTCTGTATCAGCGTCAGAAAAGCACGATCCCGCCGATTTCGTCGAAGCCGTGAACTGGCTCAAAGCCGAATGCGGGCTGGACCAATCTGGTGCGGAACAAGCTGCAGAATACATCGCCTCTGGTCGCGCCATCCTCGGCGCCATTCCTACCCAAAAAACCGTCATCGCCGAGCGCTTCTTCGACGAAAGCGGCGGCATGCAGCTCATCATCCACGCTCCCTTCGGCGCGCGCATCAACAAGGCCTGGGGCCTCGCGCTTCGCAAGCGTTTCTGCCGCTCCTTCAATTTCGAGCTGCAATCCGCCGCCACCGACAACGGCCTGAACATCTCCCTCAGTGAGCAGCACAGCTTCCCGCTCGCTGACGTTTTCCATTTCCTTCATCCGAATTCCGTGCAGCAGGTTCTCGAGCAGGCTGTGCTGCCTTCTCCGCTATTCACCACCCGCTGGCGCTGGGATGCGGGCCGCTCGCTCGCGCTTCTCCGTTTTCGCGGCGGAAAGAAAGTCCCGCCTAACATTCAACGCATGCGCGCCGATGACTTGCTCGCTGCTGTTTTTCCCGAAGCGCTCGCTTGCCCGGAAAACCTGGAAGGCGAAATCGCGCTCTCCAATCACCCGCTCATTCGCGAAACCATGAAGGATGTTCTTACCGAAGCCCTAGACGTCGAGGGGCTCCAGCGCGTGTTAACCGATATGGCCGAAGGCCGCATCGTCTGCCTGGCCGTCGACACTCCTGTGCCTTCCCAGTTTTCCCATGAAATCCTCAACGCAAATCCGTATGCCTATCTCGACGACGCGCCCCTCGAAGAGCGCCGCGCCCGCGCCGTCGAAATGCGCCGCGTTCTGCCCGAAACAGTTTTGTCCGAGATTGGCCGCCTCGACCCCGCCGCGATCGCCACGGTCCGCGACGACGCCTGGCCAGACATCCGCGATGCGGAAGAACTACACGACGTACTGCTCTCGTTGATTGCCGTGCCAGTTCCCGGAGTCGATGCGGGGCAATCCGCGAATACCTTGCACACAAGATTGCGGGAGTCTGCGGCGCAATGGACTCCGTATTTTGAACAGCTGGCAGCAGAGCGCCGCGCCGCTCGCGCGCAGTGCAACGGCGCAAATTACTGGGTCGCCGCGGAACGAGCCGATGCCTTCAACCAAATTTTCCCGTCCGCCGCCTTCGATACACGGCTACCAGAACTGCCTGCAGCCGAAACGTCGCAGGCTGACGCGCAGCTCGCCACGGTCACCGGCTGGATGGCGCACTGCGGCCCAATCACCGCAATCCAGCTCGCTGGTGTCCTCGGCATACCAGTATCCGACGTGGACAAAGCGCTGCTTCGCCTCGAGGCCAGCGGCGTTATCCTGCGCGGAAAATTCACCGATCCCGCCCGCGACGAAACGGAATGGTGCGAGCGTCGCCTCTTGGCTCGCATCCATCGGCTCACCCTCGGCCAACTCCGCAAGCAGATTGAGTCCGTGACTCCGGCGCAGTTCATGAACTGGCTGTTCCGCTGGCAGCACATCGCGCCAAGCTCTCAATTGCTGGGCGAGCGCGGCCTGCTCGAAGGGTTGCGGCAATTGCAAGGTTTTGAAGCGCCGGCAAATTCCTGGGAGCGCCAAATCCTCGCGCGCCGTGTTGCAAACTATGATCCCAAGGACCTCGATCAGCTTTGCCTGACCGGCGCGGTGGGCTGGGGCCGCCTCTCGCCGCATCCGGCGACATTGGAATTACCAACCGATGGAAAGCGCCGCGTCGTGCCCAGCAGCGTGGCGCCCATCACATTCTTCGCGCGCGACGAATCCGAGTGGATGATTCCGCGCCGGGAAGCCGGCGAAGCCGAGGCGTCCGGCCTGAGCCCCGACGCCGGAGCCGTTCTGCAGTTCTTGCGCCAGCGCGGCGCTTCCTTTTTCCCCGACATCGTGCGCGGTACGGGCAAGCTGAAATCCGAAGTAGAAACCGCTCTTTGGGAATTGGTCGCCGCCGGCCTGCTCACCGCCGATGGTTTCGACAATTTGCGCGCGCTCATCGACCCTAAGCGCCGCTCCGGTCACGGCAGCGGCCGCTCCGCGCGACCCCGCCACAGCACCGGTCGCTGGTCGCTGCTTTACTCCGGTGAATCTGCCGATCGCAACGTCGCACTTGAGGCAATCTGCTGGATGCTTCTTCGCCGTTACGGCATCGTCTTTCGCGAAGTGCTCACTCGCGAGTCCATCCTGCCCAAATGGCGCGAGGTGTTGATCACCCTCCGGCGCCTCGAAGACCGCGGCGAAATCCGTGGCGGCCGCTTCGTCAGCGGCTTTCTGGGAGAGCAATTCGCTCTGCCTGTCGCCGTGGAATCTCTCCGCGCCATGCGCAAGCAGCAGCCGTCCGGCGAACTCATCACTGTTTCCGCCGCCGATCCGCTGAATTTGGTGGGAATCCTCGTCCCTGGCCCGCGCGTCGCCGCTAACTCCGGCAAATCCGTCTCGTTCCGCGATGGCGTCGCTCTCCCGCAGGAGGAGCGACCCTCCATCATTCCCATCTCCGCCGCCCGCTAATTTTTCGCGTCCCAGCCTGGCGCTCAGCGCAATTTCACCGCGCCGCAACAGTACCTCGTCCCGTCATTTCCTTGATGAACGCCGTCTCCTCCGCGCTGTACGGCGTCCCATCGGTCCGAAATATTTCATGAAACCAAACCGCCGGCTCGCGATCGGTATAAGGGTGCTGCCACGAATCCCACGGCAAATACGTCTGCGTCTTCCCAGCCACCAACCCCCAGTTGATCGCCGCTACGTCGTACTTCTTCGCAATCGGAAGCGTTCCCTGGAAGGTGCTCCCATTTCCTCGCGCCATATATTCCGTGCACAAAATCGGGCGGTGATACTGCTGCAGCGAAAGCGCTTTCTTCTCGAATACTTCTGGCTTGTCGTAGCTGTGAAACGAAATCACGTCGGACATTTCCATCTGAATCTTCTCCGCCGGCCCAAGCTTTTCCGCAATCGACCAGTCCCCTTTCCACACGCCGCTCGTCAAAGGTTGCGTCGGGTGCGCCGCGCGCGCCCACGCAAAAGCTCGTGGAAGCAGCGCAATCACCAGCTCGTTCTTGTTCTTCGGCTCCCGTTCCGTGTAACTCCCTCCGTTCCCGTTGTCCGGCTCATTCCAGATGTCCCAGCCCAGCACCCGCTCGTCTTTCGCGAACGCGCCCACCACGCCCTTCACATACGCCTCGAGCCGAGGATACTGCGCCGGATCCTGCAGCGCCTTCGCCCCTGGACTTTGCACCCATCCTGAATTATGGACGCCAGGACGCGGCGCGTGCTGCTTCCCCAGCCGCGGCTCCGGATCCCAGCACGAATCAAACAGTACGAACAGCGGCTTGATGTGGTGCTTCGCCGCAATTTGCAAAAAAATGTCAATACGCTTCGTGAAACCCGCCGCGTCCTGCTGCCACGGCAAATCGTGCAAAAACACGCGCATTGTGTTCAGCCCAATCGCCTCGGCCCACCCCAGCTCCAAATCGATGCGCTTCGCATCAAACGTATCCGCCTGCCACATTTCCAGTTCATTGATCGCGTTCGCCGGAATGTAGTTGCTGCCGACTAGCCACCCCTGCTTTGCGTACCAATCCGCAGCCGCCGCTTCCGTCCACCGCGATTGAGCTTTCGTTGCTCCGGCTGCGGCAAATAGAAGCAAGAGCGCCAGTAGTGTTCTCTTCAGCATAGTGTCACCCCGCCGTTCTTCACACTCGATCCAAATAATGAATCTCCGAAAGCTCCTTCAGTCGCCGAGCCGCGCTCTCCGCCGTAAGGTCCCGCTGCGGGCTCCCCAGCAACTCATATCCGACCATAAACTTCTGCACCGTAGCCGATCGCAAAAGCGGCGGAAAATAATGCGCGTGAAAATGCCACTCCGGATAATCCCGTCCATCGGTCGGCCGCTGATGAAACCCCATCGAATACGGAAAGGAGGTCTCAAACAAATTGTCATAGCGAATCGTGACGCGCCGCAGAATATCCGCAAGCAACTCCGCCTCGCTCCCGGCAAACTCATCCATCGATGCAAAGTGCCGCTTGCTCAGCAGCAGCGTTTCGAACGGCCACACCGCCCAGAACGGAATCATCACCGCAAATCCGGCATTCTCGCAAATCACTCGCTCACCGCGCTGCAATTCAAGGTGCAAGTAATCGCACAGCAGGCAAGACTTCGTTGCATTGCGATAGTCGCGGAACGAAGCCAACTCCGTCGCCGGCACGTCCGGAACCGACGCATTCGCCCAAATTTGACAGTGCGGATGCGGATTGCTCGCTCCCATTAACGCCCCGCGGTTCTCGAAAATCTGCACGTGCCGGACCCAGTCTATATCTCCCAGACGCCGATATTCCGCCGCCCACACGCCAATCACTTCCCCGATTGCTTCCAGAGACATCCGCGGAATCGCCAAGTCATGCCGCGGCAGAAAACAGATGACCCGGCAAATCCCTCTCTCCGAGCGCGCCACCAGCAAGCCGCCTTCATCCTCTTCAAAGTCCGGCGCATCCGGAAACAGCCCCGCATAGTCATTGTCGAAAACAAATGTGCTGGTGTACTTCGGATTCCTTGCGCCGGCGGCCCGTTCATTTCCCGGGCACAAGTAACAAGTCGGATCGTACGTTGGCAGATTCGCCGCCGCCGGCTTCTCCACCTTCCCCAACCACGGCCGTTTCGTTCGATGTGGAGAAACCACGACCCACTCGCGGGTCAGTGGATTGAACCGTCGATGCGGCACTTCCTGGAGCAGCGAAGCATCCATCTGTTTCACAAGGCGTGCCGTCCCTCGTCTGCATTCCTCAGCGCGTCACCTTCGGAAGGTTTTCGGCCGCCGTTTCCACCAACTCGGCTCCCTGCGACGCTTCGCATATATATATGTCCGGACGCAGACCAATCGCCGCCTCGTATTCCGCCGAAACCCGCCGCTGAAATTCCCCCGCGTGCTCCACATCCACAAAATTAATCGTGCATCCGCCAAAGCCCCCGCCGGTCATTCGCGCGCCATAAACTCCCTGTTGCCGTCCCGCGATCTCCACCATCGCATCCAGTTCCGGACAACTCACTTCATAATCATCGCGCAAACTCTCATGCGAAGCCGCCATCACCTCGCGCAGTCCCTCCGTTTTCCCCGCTCCAAAAAGTTCCGCCACCTTGCGCACACGCTTATTTTCAGAAATAACGTGCCGGCATCGCCGATAAAGCGTTTCGGATAATAGGTTTTTATTTTCTACAAGCTGCTCCAGACTCACGTCTCGCAAACTCGAGGTTCCGGGCAATGCCTCGGACAGCTTTCGCACCGCTTCCTCGCACTCCGCGCGTCGCACATTGTATTCGCTCGCTTGCAGCTTGTGTTTGACCATGGTATTGCAAATCACCAGGCTCACCCTTGAAGGAAGCCTCAGAGACCGGAACTCGAGCGAGCGGCAATCAATCAGCAGCGCGTGACCCGCTCGTCCGTGGCACGAAACGAACTGGTCCATAATCCCCACGCGCGCTCCCACAAACTCGTTTTCCGCCCGCTGGCACAGCAACGCCAACTTGGTGCGATCTAAAGGGTGATTCGCCGTCGACAACAGCGCACATCCGGTCGACACCTCGATGGCCGCCGACGAGCTTAGCCCCGCTCCCTGCGGCACGTCCCCAGCAATATAAAGGTTTGCGCCGCGCAGCCGGTACCCCGCATCCTGAAGCGCCCAAGCCACACCCAGCGGATAGTCCGCCCAATGCCCCGACCCGCGCTCTCCCAACTCATCCAGGTCCGCTTCATACGCTTCACTATAGTCTTCGGAGTAAAGGATCAGATTGCGATCATCGCGCGGCGCTATCGCCACCCAGCAGGAAAATCCGATTGCCGCCGGCATCACCAGACCGCCGTTGTAATCGGTGTGCTCGCCAATCAGATTCACGCGCCCCGGCGCCCTGTAAACGGAAGCGCTCGCGCCGAAGCGAGCCTTGAATGATCTCAGCAGTTCGTGTGCTTTATTCATGCAATCTTGTTTGCAAGAACATAGCAAAAACGCCCTAGAGTGTACGCGATTCCTGCCGCGAACCTAGCCCAAATGTGTCCGTCTAAGCAGGCCGACGCACTCGGAACAAACCTCCCTGCCTCGTCCGAGGCATCTTAACACATGGATAAATGTGTATGGACCCGGTCTCGCAACGCCTTCGCCTCCAGGTGCCCCTACTCACTAGGCATAATACTGCATCTCCAGCAGACAAGCGGAGACGCAGTGAATCACCCGTAACATATTTTGATATAGCCAGTTAGATGATATGTAGTCGCGTCAACTCGAGCGCCGACAAAATCTTGGTTGGCCACGCCACCCTAATATGTAGTATACTGCATCGCGGAGGTTAGCCGTGGCATCGCACTCCCCGCTCGACACCAAGCTTGCCTTCCGTCGGCCGCAGCCACTTTCCGGAGAGCAGTTTCTCCTGTCCCTCGGCTCCCGCGTCCGCGATCTTCGCAACCGCCGCGGCATGACTCGCAAGACTCTCGCCCGCGAATCCGGCGTATCCGAGCGCCACCTCGCCCAACTCGAATCCGGAGAAGGCAACATCTCCATCCTTCTCCTTCGCCGAATCGTCGCTGTCCTTAGTGTCTCGCTCGAAGAATTGTTTGCTCCCGAGCAGCTAAACGGCCAGCAAAACAACCAGCAGCACGCTTCGCAAAAACAAACCATCTTGCGCTTTATCGAGCGCCTCCCCAGCCATCGCCTCGAAGAAGCCGCCGCTCGCCTCATGCGCGACTTCGGCCCGGAACAAAATCTACGCCTCGCCCGCATCGCGCTCATCGGCCTCCGTGGCGCCGGCAAGTCCACTCTCGGCGCGAAGCTCGCTGCGGACCGTAACGTCCCCTTTATCGAGCTCGACCACGAAATCGAAAAGGAAACTGGCATGCCCCTCGCCGAGATTTTTCCCCTCTACGGCCAGTCCGGCTATCGCGCGATCGAGAAGCGCACCCTCGAACGTGTCCTCAGCGAAAGCGGCAGCGCCGTCATCTCCGTTGGCGGCGGCATTGTCTCCGAAAAAGAGACGTACGACTATCTGCTCGCGCACTGCTACACCATCTGGCTCAGAGCTCAGCCCGAAGAACACATGGCCCGCGTAATCGCTCAGGGCGATTTCCGCGCCATGGCCGGAAGCGATCGGGCCATGGAAGATCTCCGCCGCATTCTCGAATCCCGCGTATCGCTGTATCGCAAAGCCGACACCTGCGTCGACACTTCCGGCGATACGGTCGACGCCAGTTTCAGCAAGGTAAAAGCGGCGCTCGAAGCCGCTTCTCAGTAAGTACCAGGAGGAATTGTGGACGTCGCCGCAACGCAAGAGGCTCAGCCCGCCGCAGCCGCCGTCGATTTCCGCACGGACCCGTCGCGCTACAAGCACTGGCGCCTTTCCTTCGATGGCCCTGTCGCCACGCTTACCATGGACGTCGCCGAAGACGGCGGCATCCGCCCCGGCTACAAGCTCAAACTAAATTCGTATGACCTCGGCGTCGACATCGAGCTACATGACGCGCTCCAGCGCATTCGCTTCGAGCATCCCGAAATCCGCTCGGTCATCATCACCAGCGCCAAGAACCGCATCTTCTGTTCCGGCGCCAACATTTATATGCTCGGCCTGTCCTCGCACGCCTGGAAAGTCAATTTCTGCAAGTTCACCAACGAAACGCGCAACGGCATCGAAGACGCCAGCGCCTACTCCGGCCTGAAATTTCTCGCCGCGCTCAACGGCACCACTGCTGGCGGCGGCTACGAACTGGCTCTCGCCTGCGACGAAATCGTCCTCGTCGACGACCGCTCCTCCGCCGTCAGCCTCCCCGAACTTCCCCTCCTTGGCGTTCTCCCCGGCACCGGCGGCCTCACGCGCATCACCGACAAGCGCAACGTTCGCCGCGATCAAGCCGATATTTTTTGCACCAACCCCGACGGCGTCCGTGGCCAGCGCGCCAAAGACTGGCGCCTCGTCGACGAAATCGTGAAGCCCCAGCAATTCGCCGAACACATCAAGCAGCGCGCCCGCCAGCTCGCCGAGCAAAGCGATCGCCCCACCGATACAAAAGGTGTGACTCTCACGCCCCTCGAACGCACCGCCGACGAAACCGGCCTTCACTACCAATTTGTCGACGTGCAATGCAATCGCGAGGCGCGCACCGCCACCATCACCGTTCGCGCCCCCGAAACCGTCCCCGAAAGCTCCCTGGAAAAAGTCCTCGCCGCCGGCGCCAACTGGTGGCCTTTGCAGATGGCCCGTGAGCTCGACGACGCTATCCTTACCCTTCGCGCCAGTGAGCTCGACCTCGGCCTCTGGCTCTTCAAGACTGCTGGCAATCCCGACGCCGTCTTCGCCACCGACGATTTTCTTCTCGCTCACCGGGAGAATTGGTTGGTCCGTGAAGTTCTCGGCATGCTCCGCCGCACCTTCGCGCGCATCGATGTCACCTCCCGGTCCCTTTTCGCCATCATCGAGCCCCATTCCTGCTTCGCCGGCTCTCTTTTCGAGCTGGCCCTGGCTGCCGATCGCGTCTACATGCGAGACGCCCAGGAAAGCCAGCCAGCCACCGTCGCGCTTTCCGCAATAAATTTCGGCTCGCTTCCTATGACCAATCATCTCTCGCGCCTCGACGCGCGCTTCTATCAGGACCCTGCTCGCATCGACGTACTTCGCTCCCTCATCGGCAAAAAACTTTCCGTGAAGGAGGCCCTCGACGCCGGCCTGGTCACCTCCGCCCCCGACGACCTCGACTGGGAAGACGAACTTCGCCAGGCCATCGAGTCCCGCGCCGCGCAATCACCCGACGCCCTCACCGGCCTCGAGGCCAATCTCCGTTTCGGCGGGAAGGAAACCCTCGAAACCCGCGTCTTCGGCCGCCTCTCCGCTTGGCAAAACTGGATTTTCATTCGCCCCAACGCCGTCGGCACCAACGGCGCGCTCAAAGTCTACGGAACCGGCGCGCCCGTAAAATTTAATTGGGAAAGAGTTTGAAAAAAATCTCGGACCAATCCGCAGGAGCTGGAAATGATTAATTACACCGAAAAAATACCGAACAATGTCGACCTCGGCCGCGACCGCGTCCTGCAGCGCGCCCTCGAACATTGGCAGCCTGCCTATCTCAGTTGGTGGTACGACATGGGCCCCAACGAAAGCCACAACTTCGAGGTCTATCTCCGCACCGCCACCAGTGTCGAACCCGACGGCTGGGCGCAGTTCGATTACGTCAAGATGCCCGAATATCGTTGGGGCATCTTTCTCCAGCCGCGCGACGAAAAGCGCCAGGTCAATTTTGGCATCCACAAAGGCCAACCCGCCTGGCAAGACGTCCCTGGAGAATATAGGTCAATTCTCCGCCGCATCATCGTCACGCAAGGCGACACCGAACCTGCATCCGTCGAGCAACAAAAAATGCTCGGCCTCTCCTGCCCTTCCCTCTACGACCTGCGCAACATTTTCCAGGTCAATGTCGAAGAAGGCCGCCACCTCTGGGCCATGGTCTATTTGCTCCACCGCTATTTCGGCCGCGATGGACGCGAAGAAGCCGAATCCCTGCTCGCCCGTCGTTCTGGCGACACCGACAATCCGCGCATCCTAGGGGCCTTCAACGAGCCCACGCCAGACTGGCTCGCCTTCTACATGTTCACTTTCTTCACCGATCGCGACGGCAAGTTTCAGCTTTGCGCCCTCGCGGAGTCCGGCTTCGATCCACTGGCCCGCACCTGCCGCTTCATGCTCACCGAAGAAGCCCATCACATGTTCGTTGGCGAGTCCGGCGTCAGCCGCATCATTCAGCGCACTTGCGACGTCATGAAAGAAAACAAAATCGACGCCCCCGCTGATGTCCGCGCCCTCGGCGTCATCGACTTGCAAACTATTCAGCGCTACCTCAATTTCCATTACAGCGTCACGCTCGATCTCTACGGCTCCGACGTCTCGTCCAACGCCGCTAACTACTACACCAGCGGCCTCAAAGGCCGCTTCCGCGAAACGAAACTCGAAGACGATCACACTCTCCGCGACGCCATGTATCCCGTCTCCGAAGTTGTCGGCAACAAAATCAACACCAAGCAGGTTCCCGCCCTCACCGCGTTAAACGAGCGGCTTCGTGACGATTACATCGAGGAAATTCAGGCCGGCGTCAACCGCTGGCAGCGCGTGATCGACGAAGCCGGTATTGCTTTCCGCTTGACCTTGCCGCACAAGGGTTTCCATCGTGAAATCGGCAATTTCACCGGTCATTTCATCAGCACTACCGGCGAAATCCTCACCGAAGAACAATGGAAGGCTCACGAATTTGAGTGGCTGCCCAGTCCCAAGGACTATTCCTATGTACAATCGCTCATGAGCGGCCGCGTCGCCGAGCTCGGCAAATTCGCCAACTGGATTGCCCCGCCCGTCAAAGGGGTCAACGGCCAGCCCCTCGACTTCCAATACGTGCGCTTCAATTGAGCTTCCGCGTGCCCTCAACCACCCAGCCCATTATCGACATTCACGTTCACATCATGCCGTTCCACATGATGAAGCCGCATGCCCTCGCCTTGATCAAGCACGGTCGCAAGGATTACGCCGACGTCGAGCGCTATTGCTCCGATCCGAAAGCTTTCCTGCAGCTTCTCGATCAACTTGGCATCGAGCGCGCCGGCCTCATCAATTACGTCGCACCGGACATCATCGGCTTCACCGCCGAGGTCAACGACTGGAGCGCGAACTACTGTAAATCTGCGCCAGACCGCCTGATTGCCTTCGGCAGCGTTCTTCCCAGCGCCGTCTCCGATCCCGGCGCGGAAGTCGATCGCATCGCCAAACTCGGCATCCGCGCTCTAAAGCTCCATCCCTCCCATCAAGTTCTCTCGCCCAATGGCTACAGGAAGGGCGACCGCGGCCTCGCCGCTGTTTATGATCGCGCCCAGGCTAACAACCTGCCGGTCATGATTCACACCGGGACCTCCATCTTTCCCGGCGCCAGAAATCTTCATGCTCAACCCATGCTCTGCGACGATGTCTGCATCGACTACCCCAACCTCATCGTCATCCTCGCACACGGGGGCCGGCCTCTCTGGATGAACGAAGCCTTCTTCCTCGTCCGCCGTCACAAGAATATGTACATGGACATCTCCGGAATCCCCCCGCAAAAACTCCTCGAATATTTTCCGCGCATCGAAGAAATCGCCGACAAAGTCCTCTGGGGCACCGACTGGCCCGGTCCCGGCGTCCCCGAAATCAAGGGTAACATCGACAAATTCCACTCCCTCCCCCTCTCCGAAAAATCCAAGCGCCAAATCCTATACACCACCGCCGCCAAGCTATTTCCCTTGTAGCTCAGGCCCGCCTTTTGGGCCTGAGGCCTTTGACTTTTTCCGCAAACGGTTCATCCACTCTGAACCGCTGTTCATAACCTGAACATCTGTTCATATTGTGTTGACTCCCGCACCCCCGCGTGCCATCCTGTCTCCATGCGCACCTCCCGCCTCCAACGCCGCTACCTCGCCCGCCGCCTGGAAATCCTCCGCGCCGCCGGCCGCGAATTCCGCACTCGCGGCTTCGCCGAAACCGGCATGCGTGAAATCGCCGCCGCCGCCGACCTCTCCCCGGCCAACCTCTACAACTATTTTCGCGGCAAAAACGAAATCCTCTTCTTCTGCCAGGACAGCGCCCTCGACCGCCTGATCGCCAATCTCGAGAAAACTCGTCGCGAGCGAGCTCAATCTGCCAGCGAAAAACTCCGCGCAATCATCCACTTCCACCTGCATTGCGTCCTCGACGAAGTCGAAGGCTCCGCTGCCCACCTCCTAACCAGCTCGATCCCCTCTCATCTTCAAAAGCGCCTGCTGGCCAAGCGCGACCGTTACGAACAAGGCGTCCGTGACCTTATCTCGGCAGGTATTCGATCTGCGGAATTCCTACCCGGCGATTCCGCCCTGGCCGCCCGCGCCATCCTTGGCGCCCTAAACTCCACCATCCCGTGGTTCAATCCTCAAGGCCCGCTAACGACCGAAGAGCTAGCCGAAAATTTCGCAGCCTATTTAGTCCGCGGCCTGCAAGCGAAATCTTCGAGCCACATCCGGCAAAACCGTAGTGGCCGGTCTTTAGACCGGTCAGCCACCAGCATTGGCAAGAAACTCGCGAACACAGGTGACTCACAATGGTGACCATTTCCCCCGTATCGCACAGAACCGCGCAAATCCGCTTCACCCTGAACGGCGAGCAAACCGACGTCTCCTTCGCACCCTACAAAACCTTGCTCGAAGTGCTCCGCGAAGACCTCAACCACACCGGAACCAAACACGGCTGCGAACTCGGCGAGTGCGGCGCCTGCGCCGTCCTCCTCGATGGCAAAGCGGTCCTCTCTTGCCTGCTCCTCGCCCTCGAATGCAACGGAAAAGAAGTCCTGACCGTGGAGGGCCTCGGCGCCAACGGCCAGCTGCATCCCTTGCAAGAAGCTTTCGCCGATCTCGGCGCCGCGCAGTGCGGCTACTGCACGCCCGCCATCCTCGTCACCGCTAAAGCCCTGCTCGACCAAAATCCGCATCCGACCCGCGGCCAAATCCGCGAAGCCCTCTCCGGCAATCTCTGCCGCTGCACCGGATATCTTCAAATCTTCGAAGCCGTGGAAGCCGCCGTCTTGGCGATTGCCGGTCAAAACAAATCGGCTTGATTCCCGCGCGAAAAGAATCAGGAGCACCTGTGCCGCAACAAAAGAATCCTCCAGAGAAAATATCCGACGCGAATGACGGCGCTCTCCGCGTAATCGGCCAGCCACGTCGCCGCGTAGATGCGCGCGCCAAAGTCACCGGCCAAACCCGCTTCGCCGACGACATTTCCCTGCCGCGCATGGCCCACTGCAAACTCTTGCGCTCCCCCCACCCGCACGCCCGCATTCGCAGCATCGATATTTCGCGCGCCGCCGCTCACCCCGGCGTCTACCTCGTCCTCACCGGCAAGGATCTCCCCATCGAATACGGCATTCTCCCGGTCAGCCAGGACGAGCAGGCCCTTTGCCTCGATCACGTTCGCCACGTTGGCGATCCCGTCGCCGCCGTAATCGCCCGCGAAGAATTAATCGCGTTCGAGGCGTTGGACCTCATCAAAGTCGAATACGAACTACTCACCACCATCTCCAATCCCGAAGAGGCTCTAGCGACACCAAATCCGCGCATCCACGACTACGGCGATGAAGGCAACATTCACAAACGCGTCGCGCTGGAATTCGGCAACGTCGATCAAGGCTTCGCCGAAGCCGACGAAATCTTTGAAGATACGTTCTTCTACCAGGGCAGCACGCATCTCCCCATCGAACAGCACGCCTCCGTCGCCACCAAGGACCCCGACGGCAAACTCACCATTTGGACCAGTACGCAGACTCCTCACTACGTGCACCGCGCGCTCGCCAAAGTGTTGCAGATGCCGGCCGCGCACATTCGTGTCGTCGCTACCCCCAACGGCGGCGGCTTCGGCGGCAAGAGCGATCCCTTCCAGCACGAGATCGTGGTCGCCAAGGCCGCGCTCCTTCTCGACCGCTCCGTAAAAATCTGCCTCACCCGCGAAGAAGTTTTCTACTGCCATCGCGGCCGCCATCCCGTGCTCATGAATTTCAAAACCGGCGTGAAAAAAGACGGCACTATCACCGCCATGGATCTGCAAACGCTGATCGACGGCGGCGCCTACGGCTCTTATGGCGTGGCCAGCACTTTCTACACCGGCGCGCTGCAAACCACCACGTATCACGTGCCGCGCTACCGCTTCCAAGGCTGCCGCACCTTCACCAACAAACCGCCGTGCGGGCCCAAGCGCGGCCACGGCACGGTGCAGCCGCGCTTCGGCCAGGAAGTGCAGCTCGATAAAATCGCCGAGAAACTGCAAATCGATCCCGCCGATCTCCGCCTACGCATCGCGGAATCCTCTAACGCGGTCACCGCCAATTTCTTCCGCCTCAGCACCGTGAATCTTTCTGAATGCATTCGCCGCGTAGTGAAATCTTCCGGCTGGCGCGAAAAATTCCGCAGACTCCCGGAAGGCCGCGGCATTGGCCTGGCTTGCTCCGCCTATCTCACCGGCGCCGGCCTGCCCATCTACTGGAACAAAATGCCGCACTCCGGAGTGCAACTAAAATTCGATCGCGGCGGCGGCGTCACGCTATTTTGCGGCGCCACGGAAATCGGCCAAGGCTCTGATGACGTCCTGGCTTCCATCGTCGCCGAAGTTCTCGGCCTCGACACGTTCGACATTCGCCTGTACACCGGCGACACCGATCTCGGTCCCGTCGACCTCGGCTCCTATTCCAGCCGCGTTACCATCATGGCCGGCAACGCCGCATTGCAAGCCGCCGAGCGCGCCAAAGCTCTCCTCGCCGAAGCCGTTGCCGAACGCCTCAGCGTTCCCCAAGACCGTCTTCGATTTGCCGACAAGCGCGCGTTCGATTCCGCTGCTCCCGAGAACGGCGTCACCTTCCAGGAGGCCGTGTGCCTGGCTGAAGTTCGCTTTGGCACTATCGGCACCGTCGGCTCCTACACGCCGCCGAAATCTCCGGCGCTCTATAAAGGTGGCGGCGTCGGCCCCTCGCCGACATACTCCTACACCGCAACGGTGGTCGAAGTTGCGGTAAATCCCGTCACCGGCTGGGTCACCGTACCGAAGATTTGGATCGCTCATGACATCGGGCGCGCGCTTAATCCAACGCTCGCGCGCGGACAGGTCGAAGGCAGCGTCTACATGGGCCTCGGCGAAGCGCTGATGGAAGAACAGGAATTTCGCCGCTTGCCCAAGAAACTCTCGCACGCCCTCGTCCACAAATTTCCATCCATCCTTGAATACAAGAGCCCAACTTCGCTGGACATGCCCGAGGTTTTCACCGAATTCGTCGAAGAGCCCGATCCCAAGGGTCCTTTCGGCGCAAAAGAAGTGGGACAAGGCCCGCTGCTGCCCATCATGCCCGCAGTGGCCAACGCGGTTTACGATGCAGTCCGAGTTCGCATCGACGAAGTGCCCATCACGCCGGAAAAAATCATGAAGGCGCTGGCCGAGAAGAAAGCAGGCCGCGCGCCGCGCTTCGGCCCTTCGCATTTCCCGCATGTCGACTGGCCCGAGGCGCTTCGCGTCCCGCCGCCGTGGGAAGGCGGCGACGGGAACGCCATCAATGACGTTCCGCGCCGGGCCAAGCCCGCATCGCCGCCGGCAACGCAGAAAGAGCAGGTACTCAGCTCATGATGCGCTTGCCGCTATTTGCATTCCGCGTTCCCACCACGCTCGACGAGGCCGCGCGCATTCTCCATGGCGAGGGGCCAAGCGCCATGCCCCTAGCCGGCGGCACCGACCTGCTCCCCAACATGAAACGCCGCCAACAGGTTCCGCGCACGCTGTTGAGTCTTCGCAGCATCGAGGCCTTGCATGCAATTCGATTCAGCGAGTCCGGCGCGCGGCTCGGCGCATGCCTGACGCTGTCCGACATCGCGGGCGATTCGCGCTTTCGCAACGGCGCCACCGCGCTTGCGCAAGCTGCGTCGCAGGTGGCGACGCCGCAGATTCGCAATATGGCCACGCTTGGCGGCAATCTCTGCCTCGACACGCGGTGCAACTACTACGACCAAACGTACGAGTGGCGCAAAGCCATCGATTTCTGCATGAAAAAAGACGGCGTCACCTGCTGGGTCGCGCCGAGCAGCCCGAAGTGTGTGGCTGTCTCTTCCACCGATACCGCGCCCGCGCTCATGGCGTTAGGCGCGCGCGTTCGCCTGGTTTCGCATGCGGGCGAGCGCGAGATCCCACTCGCAGATCTTTACAACAATGACGGCATGCTCTATCTCCACCGCAAACCCGACGAAATCCTCGCCGAGATTTTGCTCGATCCCATGCAAGGCTGGCGCAGCACGTACTGGAAATTGCGCCGCCGCGGCTCTTTCGATTTTCCGGTTTTGTCGGTGGCTGCCGCCACTCGTTTCTCCGCAAAGGGAGTCGTTGAAGAGGCTCGCATCGTCGTTGGCTCGGTAGCCTCGCGTCCTTTGATCGCCTCCGAAGCCGGCAAGTTTCTCGCGCGGCGTTCGCTAACTTCTGAGACCATCGCAGAAGCTGCTGCGCTCGCGGCGCGCATCGCTAAACCTCTGGACAATACGGACTTCGACATGACCTGGCGCAAAAAAGTGACCGCCGAATTTGTCAGGTATGCCCTGCGAGAACTTCGCGGAGATGACGTGATTGCGGAACGCGCGGCGATAACGCGCATTCCTTCCGCGTAAGCGCCAGCGAAAGGTTCCGTGGTCGCACCAGGAACACCTTTCGGCGCAGAACCGCTTTTTGCCTTCTTCGGCAAGCCTCACCCGCGTACAATCCCCTGCAATCACCAGGAGGACTTATGCCGCAGGGCGAAAACTGCACGAACAAACTTGACCGACGGAAATTTCTGAAAACGGCGGCAACTACGGCGGGCGTCATGTTCATCAAGCCGTCGCTGGTTCATGGCACGGCGGCCAACTCAGCGGTACGGGTTGGGTTGCTGGGCTGCGGAGGACGCGGCACGGAGGATGCGACCAATCTCATTGAGACCGGCAACGCGCGCGTGGTCGCGCTGGCCGACCTTTTCCGGGATCAACTCGATGCCGCCCGTGCGCATTTCGATCAATTGCAGCGGGCGAAAGACTATACGGACATCGACGCGTCGCAACTTTTCGTCGGCCCCAACGCGTACCAGCAAATCGCACACTCCAAGGAAGTAGATGCGATCGTCATCGCCACGCCCCCCTACTATCACCCGCAGCATCTGGAAACCGTGGTTGCGGCAGGCAAGCACGTCTATCTCGAGAAGCCGGTGGCGGTCGACGTACCCGGCGCGTTGCGTGTCGTCGAAATTGGCAAGCGCGCCGATGGCAAGCTCAGTCTCGACGTCGGCTTCCAAATCCGTGATTGCCCTCCGTTTGTGGAACTGGTCCGGCGCATTCACGGCGGCGCGCTCGGCAACATCGTCTGCGGTGAAGCGCACTATCTGACCGGCTACATCGATCGCCCGGCGTGGCCCAAAGCCTCGCCCGCGGAGCGCCGTCTGCGCAATTGGGTGTACGACCGCGCGCTTTCCGGCGACATCATCGTCGAGCAAAACATCCACGTGATCGACATCTGTAACTGGATTGTGAAGGGCCATCCGCTGAAAGCCTCCGCAACGGGAGGGCGCAAGGGGCGTCCGGCGGCGGACGGCGACGCGTACGGAAACTACAACGTGCTGTTCCACTATCCGGACGGCGTGGACGTGACGTTCAGCTCCACGCAATTCGCCAAAGGTTGGTGGGATGTCACCGAGCGTTTCTTCGGTACCAAGGGAGTTTCGCAGTCTCCGTATACGGGAGCGCTGGGAATCTGGGGCGACGATCCGTGGCAAGCCCCAATGACACCTGCGAAAGATAAACCGGAGTCGCAAGCCTTCTCGGTCACGGGAAATTTCACGTCCAATCTGGAATTCGCGGACCGCGAGAAAAAGAAGGCGTTCGTGGATAGCATAAGCAGCGGCAATTTTCACAACCAGGCGGCGAAAGGTGCGGAGTCGGCTATTTCCTGCATTCTCGCGCGCACGGCGGCGTACCAAGGTCACGAAATCACTTGGGACGACCTGATGAAGTCGACCGAGGTATTGGAACCGGGGATTGACTTGAACAAGCTGGGGTGACGCGATGCGAAACAAAATGAAAGCAGCCGCGGAGGGGATTAATGCATGACGAATCGCGCCGGCAGTTTCTGAAATCTTCGGTGAACGCCGTTTGCGCAGCGACTCTCGCAGGCACGCTCGGCGAATCTCTTGTCGCGGCAGCTCCTTCTCCAGCGCCGCTGCCCATAAAAAAAGGCATTCTCCTTGATATGTTGCCGGCCAATCTCTCCTACCTGGACCGGCTCAAGCTCGCTCGCGAAATCGGCTTCGAGGTTCTGCAGGCGCCCACGGAGCCGGACGAGCACAAGGCTGAAGAGCTAAGGAACGCCGCCGACGCCGCGCAAATTCGCATCGACTCGGTCATGAACATGGACCATTGGAAGTATCCGCTGTCGTCGAGCGACCCTGCCGTGGTTGAAAAAAGCTTGGCGGGCATGCGCACTTCCCTGCACAACGCCAAGCTCTGGGGCTCGGACGTCGTCTTGCTGGTTCCCGCGGTCTTGAATCCGCAGACTTCGTATCGTGAAGCATGGAGCCGCTCGCAACACGAAATTCGCAAGCTGCTGCCCCTCGCCGAAGAACTAAAGGTTGTAATCGCCATGGAAGAAGTGTGGAACCGGTTTCTGCTCAGCCCGCTCGAAATGGCCGCTTACATCGATGAGTTTCGAAGCCCGTGGGTCAAAGCCTGGTTCGACGTTGGAAACGTCGTGCTCTACGGCTATCCCCAGGATTGGATTCGCACGCTCGGCCCGCGCATCGTCAAGGTGCACCTCAAGGATTTCAAGCGCAGCAAGGACAGCTACGCGTGGGTTAATCTCGGCGAAGGAGATATCGACTGGCCGGCGGTGCGCGAAGCATTTGCCGCCATCAATTACACGGGCAGCGCGACCGTCGAGCTACCAGCAGGCGACGAGGCCTATCTTAGAGACGTGAGTCACCGCGTGGACAGGTTGCTGCTCGGCCGATCCTAGCGATGGGAACGTACTGTCTCGTATTCGGCCTGTATACTCTGCGCGTGAAAACGGAGTGATCATCGTGAATGACGGAAGTGCTAGAAAGTTCAGCAAAGGCGCGGCGGCCACTTTGGTGTTGCTCACTGCGCTTGGTCTATTCCTCTGCGCTACCTCGCCGCATCTCGCCGCCGCGCAATCCACGAACGTTGCGGCCACGCCGCCGATGGGATGGAACAGTTGGAACAAGTTCGGGTGCAATGTAAGCGACAGGCTGATTCGCGAAATGACCGATGCCATCGTCAGCACGGGAATGAAGGATGCGGGCTACCAGTTCGTGAACATCGACGATTGCTGGCAAGTGAGCCGCGCCGCGGACGGTACGATCGTCGTTGACCCGGATCGCTTCCCCAGCGGCATGAAGCCGCTGGCAGATTACGTGCACTCCAAAGGCCTGAAGTTCGGCGTATATACCGACGCGGGCCGCATGACGTGCCAAAAACGGCCAGGCAGCTACGAGCATGAGGCGCAAGACATAAAGACGTACGCGTCGTGGGGCGTGGACTACGTAAAAATCGATTGGTGCTACTCCGATGGGCTGGACCCGGAGGTGCAATACCCGAAGTTCCGCGATGCCATCGCGCAGTCGGGGCGGCCCATCGTGTTCAGCATTTGCAATTGGGGCGTGAAGGCGCCGTGGACGTGGGGGCCGCACACAGGAAATCTCTGGCGCACTACAGGCGACATCAGCGACAAGTACGACAGCATGTCCCTGATTGGCTTCACGCAAAATGGACTGGGGAAATTTGCTGGCCCCGGCCACTGGAACGACCCCGACATGCTGGAAGTCGGGAACGGCGGGATGAAGCACGACGAGTATCTGACGCACATGGCGCTGTGGGCCATTCTCGCCGCGCCGCTGCTGGCCGGCAACGACATCCGCAGCATGTCAGAGGAAACGAAAGCCATCCTGATGAACCCGGAAGTGATCGCGGTGGACCAGGATGCCAAGGGTGTTCAGGGCCATCGCGTGTGGGATGAAGGGCCGCTGGAGATTTGGGTGCGGCCGCTGGCAGACGGCTCGCAAGCGGCGGCGCTGTTCAATCGCGGCGAATCGGCGCTGAAAATCACGCTGGACTTCAAGGCCATCGGCGCGCCGGCATCGGCCAAACTGCGCGATTTATGGGAGCGCAAGGACCTCGGCACCGTGCAAAATTCCTACACGGCGGAAGTGCCGAAGCACGGAGTCGTGTTCTTGAAAGTGTCGAAGTAGGATTGCGGCGCTATGCGACGAGTAACGTTTTGGGCTAATCGCGCAACTAACGAAAACAGATGGCTATGAGCACGCTCCCAGGGAAACCGGCCTCCGCGCTGCGCACGTTGTTTGTGGGCTTGGCGCTGGCGATACTTCTCGCCTCCGCGGCGCAACCACGGGACACCATCTGGCAACAGGAAATTGCGATGTGGCGGGCGCAACATGCCCTCGAACTGCAAAAGCCGGACGGCTGGCTGGCGCTCGCGGGACTGGAATGGCTGGAGCCGGGCGACAACTCTTTTGGCGCGGCTAAGGACAACAAGATCCATCTGCCCTCTGGGGGCCCAGCACGCATCGGCGTGCTACACCTGGACGGCGAGACGGTCACGCTGAACCCTCCGGCAGGAGGCTTCCCCGCGGGATTCCAAATCGATGGCAAGCCCGTGCAGGCGCAAGCGCTTCACACCGATCCGGATCACGACAAAAACAATCCCCGGCTGACGATCGGGACGCTGAACATGTACGTGATTCATCGCGGCGAGCGATTTGCGCTGCGCATCAAAGATGCAAAGTCCGCGGCGCTGACCGGTTTTCACGGCCTGAAATGGTACGCCCCGAACCATGGGTATCGAGTGATAGCGCGCTGGATTCCCTACGCTCCTCAAAAGACGTTCACCATCGCGACGCTGATAGGCACCAGCTACCCGGCGCAGGTCCCCGGCTCCGCCGAATTCTCCCTGCATGGAAAAACGTACCGGCTGGACCCGATTTTGGAGGATCCAGAGGTGGCCAAGCTCTTTTTCGTGCTTCGCGACACTACGAGCGCGACAAGGACCTATGGCGCTTGCCGGTTTTTGTATACGGGATTCCCAGACCATGGGCTCGACAAGCCCGGCGAACTGGTGCTCGATTTCAACCGCCTGGAGAATCCACCGTGCGCGTACACCCCCTACGCCACCTGCCCGCTGCCCCCGCCGCAAAATCGCCTGCCCATTCCACTGCCGGTGGGCGAGCAGCGCTACCATGACTAAGGAAACGTGCTGCAACACGCTGGAATTTGGCGGCGTTGTGTCGGACAATAAACTTGGCGCACGGAGCGGTGCGCCACGTATGAGCGCATCCGACCTCTATGCCGCCGACAACGGCGGACCGCAAAACCCCGCACGGCAAAAAATGGTAGCCCTGCGCGTGACGCTGCTGCGCCTGCACAAAACGCTGCTGGACATGGAACGCCGCGAGTACGAACGCGCCAACGGGCACGTCTCGACGGGCGAGCTCTTCCGCCTGGTCATTGATCACGAGCAGTTCGCCTGGCTGCACAATCTCTCGGAATTTGTCGTGCGCCTGGACGAAACGCTCTCCAGCGAGGAAGCGGTGACCGAGAACGAAACGCACAGCGCGATTATGCTGGCGCGCAAGATGTTCGCCCCCTCCGAATCGGGCGATGCCTTTCAGAAGCGCTATTTCGACGCCATTCAGCGCGACCCTGCGGTGGTGATGGAACACGCGGAGTTGGCGCGCCTTTTTGCGAACGAGCCGTCGGATGCGAGTCCAACGTAGCCAGGCGGATAGACAGATGAATCCAGCCGTACATCAGCCCCGGCGAAAACCTTTTGCGCTCCTGCTTCTGCTGCTCTGCGTTTTCGCTGTCGACACGCGCTCTCAGGAAAAACCGAATACCCCGGCCACTCCGCAAATTCCCAGCGCCGCGTCCGAGAC
>Ga0210406_10001404_pt1 | contig 29361 bp, 28 predicted proteins | sample IncBWC30MmetaG_FD_155454 | JGI IMG/M metagenome (GOLD analysis project Ga0210406, IMG submission 155454) | Forest soil microbial communities from Barre Woods Harvard Forest LTER site, Petersham, Massachusetts, United States - Inc-BW-C-30-M | ecosystem: Environmental > Terrestrial > Soil >... | reverse complement strand
TCGGTAAAGTTGCTGCGTTGTGACGGTGAGCTTCCGGTAGCGTCGACGGTTAAGACGTCGACCTCGTACATCTGGATGTCGTGCGCCGTGCTTGGAGAGACAACGATCGCGTAATCGCGCTTGGGAATGCCCTGCGCATTCAATTCAGCGCTATACCAGTGATAAACACCGGGCGGGTCACTGTTGAGGTGATACCGCGCGGTCAGGCGATAGGCCCCACACTTGGTCGCTTGTAGTGTGAGGATGTAGCCGCCGCTGGTCGGCTGCATCGTGTAGGCCTTGTAATAGTTGTGGTCGTCACCCGCTGGAATCCTGTTGCCGTCGGGCGGAAGAATGCCGTCTTCGATGCCATCACCGTTGGCATCGAGAGCGGCGCGATCGCGACGGTTCAAATTCGTAAAGACTTCCGCAGAGGCCACGCCCATGGTTTGTGGATCGAAAAAAATGGTGAAAGGCCCGCTTTCATTTGCCAACTCATTGATGAAGACGTGCGAAGTGGTGTAATCGGCTTCGACCTCGGTTGCGAGACGCGAGTTCGAGCCGGCCGAGACGCGAAGGCTCGAACCCAAACAGGGCAAGGCCCACAGAAGCAGCACAAGAATGATCGGGAAGAATTTTCGCGACGCAGGATTTCGGGCATGGATGCGCTTACGCAGCGGCGGAACGACCGAAGTTCCGCCGAGTTGGTCAACACACCGTAGAAACTCGCCCATGCTTCAAGTCCTTGCGGGCGGCGAGACGACTGCGTATCGCAGGGGCGGGCATTATACATTCCTAAAGCCGGCGAAAGTCAAGTCTAAGTATAGTTACCTTCCTCAATAAGCTGAGGGCGGATTAGGCCTGTAGTGCCACGCGGGGTTTGTTACGATCAGGGCCGTTTACAGAGGGCAAAAGCGAATTCCCCCCGACGTTGCAGCTCAACTCGCCGAGCATGCCGCTGACGACCCACTTACGTCTCGCGAACTAGAAGTGCTGCAACTCATTGGCGCCGGTAAGGCCAACAACCTGATTGCGAGCGACCTTGCGATAACGGAAGAAACAGTTAAAGGGCACGTGAAAAATATTCTTTCCAAGCTAGGTGCAAGCGACCGAACCCATGCAGTGACGATCGCCGAGCGGAAAAACTGCCGCATTCGACCTCCTTTATGTCAACGACCAATTACCGGTTCATGGACACTCACGAATCGCGATGACCCTCTTTCATCCTTACTTTTTTTGCAGGCTCGCGATGCGATCCGCGAGCCCTACCGTTTTTAAAACCCCGGGAGTCGCTTCTTCAATCGCTAGTGGTTCATGGCAAGTGTTGCAGTCTTGCGTGATGGTCAGCTTCTGATCGGATGTTGAGTGCGAACCGTCATGGCAGCGAAAACACCCCGGGAAGTCGGTATGACCGAGATTGTTGGGGTAAGTGCCCCAGGTGACTTTCAGATCAGGAAATACGTTCCGGTTGTAGATGGCAACGAGTTCGCCAGCGGCGCTGGAGATGTCCTTGGAGCGCGCGGCTGAGGTGGGCAGATCGTTTTGCTGATAGAAACGAATTAGCGCTTCCGGGATCACGCGCGATGCCTCTTCATTGCTCGAATAGTTCGCCTTAAGCAGTTCGCTCGCTTTCTTTTTGATGAAGGGCAGCGTTGGAGAAATGAGCCCGAGTCCCATGGCTCGGTCCACGGCGCGCTCCGGAAGTTCGTACGTGTGAGTCGGACGGTTGTGGCAGTCGACACACTGCATCTGATAGCGGGGCAGACTCGCGGCAGACTGAGGGGTTGAGCCGTCCGCGAGAAACGTTCGTGTCTCACCTGCGCTCCGATTCCGATATTCCACCCAGGGAATGGTCTGGCGCTGGGAATCCTTGGCTGCGTAATGGATTTCCACTCCAGGGCCCATATGTTTCCCGTGAATGCCGCCCAGAGTTCCCCCTCCCGTGAGCATCATCAAAACAGTCTGCGTCTGGGTATTGCTAGCGTCATCTTGGAAGTGGAAGATGACTCGGAGTTTGACAGCGTCAAATTTCTCAGGCCAGTGGCACTGTTCGCATGTGTCGCGGGAGGGCACTAGGCGGTTGGATTGCATGGCCGATTCGATCGGGTAGTGGACACGGTGGAACAGCACATCCAACAGCTGGCGGGTACCGGCTTTCTTGCTTTGCACCCATCCAGCTGCACCCGGGGATACGTGGCAATCCACGCATAGAACATTGGCGTGCGGCGAGTTCTGATGGGCGGTGAATTCCGGTTTCATGACGTGACAGCTCTGCCCGCAGAACTGTGGCGTTTCCATGTGCTCGACAGCGCGGTATGTGCCTTGTGTCCCAATGAGGATGTTAACGGCGGTGGTCACGGCGAAGAAAATGGCGAGTTTCCGAAGGTACATGCGGCGGTCGGCACCTTCCAACAGTCCTTTCTCGACAGGTTCAATACGCCGCCGCGCAAGGAAAACTCCCCAAGCGATCAATACCAGGCCGAGAACGAAAATGACCGGGATAAAAATAAAGACAACAATGCCGATGTACGGGTTGCTGGTATGCCCGCGAAGCTCAATCGGCAGAACGAAGAGCCAAGAGAAGCCGGCTGTGGTCACCAGCGCGACGCCTAGCATGCTGATCCAGTGGCTGGTGAGGAGTACGAGTATGGGACGTTTTGGATCGCTGCTCATCGCTACCATTCCGTTTACAGCCGAGTGTATTGGCCTGCTCTGGTCCTATTCGTGTTCGGCAAGGACCGCTCAACTAACTAACTCCACAGACGCCGGCTTCCAGACTCAATCGGCTGCCGGGTGCTTGTCACACCCGTCTCGCCTCTCAGACCAGTGATTACGACTGGAGCGCCCAGCAAGCCAACTGCGCCCAGCGGGGGTTCAACACCAAGCGATCAAGCCACGCGTATCAGTTTCTTGTTAACAAACTCACCAATCCCCAGATCGGAGAGTTCGCGGCCATAACCGGAGTTCTTCACGCCGCCGAACGGAAGGTCGGGTGCGGTCCAGGTTGCTTGGTTGATGAAGACCATTCCGGTCTCGATCTGGCGGGCAATGCGCTTCCCCCGTTCGACGTCTTTGGTGATCACCGATCCACCCAGTCCGTAAGGAGAGTCGTTAGCAAGTTCGATCGCCTCTTTTTCGGTCTTCACGCGGAAGATCAACGCAACCGGGGCGAAGAACTCCACGTGGAAAGCCGGGTTCTGCGGAGTAATTTCGCTGAGGATGGTAGGCGCTAGAAAGTAGCCGTTGCGGTTGAGACGCTTGCCGCCCATGAGCACCTTTGCGCCACGGTCGACCGCCATCTGGATCTGTTTTTCCACTAACTCGAGAGCACCTGCAGTGCACAACGGGCCCAGGGTGGTCTTAGGGTCCAGCGGATCACCCGGGACCAGCGCTTCGAGTTCCATCTTGAAGCGAGCCAGGAACGCGTCGGCGATTTTTTCGTGAAGGATAAACCTTTTTGCGGCCACGCAGCACTGACCGGTGTTGTTCATTCGCCCCCAGACGCCCCACGTAACGGCGGTATCCATGTCGGCATCATCCAAGACAATAAACGCGTCGCTGCCCCCGAGCTCCATCGTTGTTTTCTTCAGAGCCTGCCCGGCTTCAGCCGCAACCGCTGAACCCGCCCTTTCGCTGCCCGTCAGTGCGACGCCTTTGATCCGCGGATCCGCAACCGCCTTCGCGGCCTGCTCGTTCGAAACGAAGACGTTGACGTAGACGCCTTCCGGAGCGCCGGCATCCACAAACAACTTTTCGAATGCCACCGCGCACTGCGGCACATTAGGCGCATGCTTGACGATCAGAACATTGCCTGCCATCAAGTTCGGTCCGGCAACGCGTGCTAGCTGATAATAGGGGAAATTCCACGGTTCCACACAGAACAGCACACCCAGCGGTTCGCTCTCCACGAGAGCCTCGCCTTCCGCTACGTTGAGCTTGCGCGGCGCGAGAAAGGTCCTGGCGTTATCGGCATAGTAGTCCAATATGTCCGCGCTCAGCTTGACCTCCGCCTGCGCCTCGCGGAACAGTTTGCCCATCTCCAGCGTGATGGGCCTTGCGAATTCATCAAGCTTGTCACGGAGAATCGCCGCGGCCTTCTTGACGATCTTTTTGCGTGCTGCAAGGGATCTTTGACTCCAGTCACACTCATAGACGGCTTCGGCTTTTGCAATAATGTGCTGCAATTGTGCGTCCGTATGCTCTGGAAACGTTTTGACTACTTCCTCTGTGAAAGGATTGATTGTTTGATACGGCATCGAATGAAACCTCATTTCTTGTGAGAATGTCCGCCCCCGGAGAGCGGTAGTTAGTAAACCCGGTCCAAAATGGGAGCGTCGCAGGTCCTGTCTGTACCCCGGTTGTCCTGCGCTTTCCCGGACGCCACATTAGTTGAGCCCGCCTATCGTTGCTCGGATCAGGTTGAGCAGCGGCGCGGGGTACACGCCAAACCATATGAGCAGAACTGCGAGTCCGCCGAGGAGAAAGGCGGTGCTCCAATCGAGTCTCTGCGTCGAAGGCTGAGGCTCCGGCACTGCTGAAAACAGGGTAACCACGATGCGCAGGTAATAGAACAGGCCGATGACACTCGTGAGAACGAGGACAATGATCAGCAGCCAGGCCGAAGCATTCGCGCCGGAGGCGAGGATATAGAACTTGCCGACGAAACCCATGGTAGCGGGGATGCCCGCGAGCGAGAGCAGCACGGCGGTAAAGACACTCGCAAGCAGCGGCCTCCGCCAGAAAAGACCGCGGTACTGTTCGAGGTCCGCAGCATCGGCCTCCGAAGTCGAGAGGACCGCGACAATGCCGAACGCTGTGAGAATGGTCACCGTATACGCCACCAGGTAGAAGGCCACGGCGCCAGACGCCATAGTCGAGGCGGCCAAAAACGCGACGAGGATGTATCCAAAGTGCGCAATGGACGAGTAGGCGAGAACGCGCTTTAGGTTGTTTTGCCGCAGTGCGAGGAGATTGCCCGCACACATCGAGGCGATCGCAATGACCGTGAACAGGAAGAACAGCGCCGGAGAGTGTCGAGTCCCAGGAGCCAGATAGCGCAGCAGCAGCGCCACCAGCGCGGTCTTGGACGTGGTCGCGACGAAAGCCGACACCGGCGCTGGGCCGCCCTGATATACGTCCGGTGTCCACAGATGGAAGGGGACCACGCCGAGTTTGAACCCGATACCGGTGACGATGAGTGCGATGCCCGGCAGCAGGAGCGCGAGGTTGGACTTACCCGGGGAAAGATCGGCGACGCTCGAGAACGCCATTGTGCCAGTATCGGCATAAATAAGCGCCATGCCGAAGAGAAGGAACGCCGCTGAGGCTGAAGCAAGGATCAGGTACTTGATACCGGCTTCCAGTGCCTGACCGCAGCCCGTGAAATACGCCACCATGCCGTACAAGGAAACGCTCAGAATCTCGAGGCCCAGAAGAAACGACACAAAATGAACGCTGGCCACCAGGACCCCGCAACCCAGGGTCGCCAGAACCAGCAAGAGATAAAGTTCCTCGCATTGGCCGTCGTGTTTCGCGAAATATTGATAGGACAGCACAGCCACGGCCGCGGCCGAAGCGATGATCAGCCCCAGGTAGAACAAAGCATACCCGTCGAGAAGCAAGAGCGAGGTCACTTGCCGCGGAACGAGCCGAGCAACTTCGAAGACCGAGAGGAAAGAAGCGGCGAGGCCCGTGAGCGCCAGCCCCGCCGCTAGCCCGTAGCTCCGCTTCGCCGCGATGCCCAGCATGACTACAACCGCAGTCCCTGCGAGCAAAAGCAGTGGAAGAAGGGCGAGTGTGTCGGTGGTGTTCATGGCTGTCTCCTCACCGCCGCGGACGGCATCTCAACCTGACGCTCTAGGCTGTGCATAGCCGGCGCAAAAGTATTGAGGACCGGTTGCGGGTAGAATCCCAGCCAGAGCAGGCCCACGATCATCACGGCGATAATGAGCCCTTCGCGAGGTGTGAGGTCTGCGAGCCGCCACGAATTCGTGTTCGGACCGAAAAAGGCGCGTTGCATCATCCGCAAGGCGTAGAAAGTGGACGCGAGAATCCCGAAAGTCGCGAGCACCGTGAGAGCAACGCTGACTTTATAGGATCCAAGCAACACGAGAAACTCGCCGACGAAATCGCCCAGGCCCGGCAGCCCAAGCGAGGCCAGGCTGAAGAAGAGCGCCGAGGCGCTCAGGTGCGGGGCGACAGCCCAGAGCCCGCCCATGCGGTTCAGATCCCGGGTGTGGATGCGTTCCTGCAAGCCGCCAACCAGGACGAAGAGGGCGCCCGTGCTCAGCCCATGACAGATCATCGTCATGATCGCGCCCTGGAGCGCCAGCGGGTTCCACGAGAAGATCCCGAGCAACACGAAACCCAAGTGGCTGACACTGGTGTAGGCTACGAGGCGCTTGAGATCCGTCTGCGAAAACGCCATCACGGCGCCGTAAATAATCCCGATGACGGCGAGCGCCAATGCTACAGGAGTGAACTCATGAGCAGCGCGAGGAAACAGCGGGATCACAAAGCGCAGCAGGCCGTATCCGCCCGTTTTCAACAATAAGCCAGCCAGGATGACGCTTCCCGCTGTGGGCGCCTCCGTGTGAGCGTCCGGCAGCCAGGTATGCAGGGGCACTATCGGCAGCTTCACCGCAAAAGCGACAAAAAAGCCCAGCATGATTGCAAATTCCGCCCTGCTGCTGAGCTGCGTCCCCAGGAGTTCCGAGTATTCGAAGGTGTAAACGCCGGTGGACTGATGGTGAATGAAGTACAGCGCCAGAATCGCGATCAGCATCAGCAAGCCACTACACTGTGTGAACAGGAAAAACTTGGTCCCCGCGTACACGCGCCGTTCGTGGCCCCAGATGACGATGAGGAAATACATCGGGATGAGCATAAGTTCCCAGGCAAAGTAGAACAGGAACAGGTCCATCGCCAGGAACACGCTCGCGATTCCGGCCAGGACCCACATCAGATTGAAATGGAAAAAGCCGATCTTCTCGCGGATCTCGGTCCAGGAGCACAGCACGGCGACGATGCCGAGGAAGAACGTGAGTATCAGCATCAGAAAGCTAAGGCCATCGACGGCAAGATGAAAATGAATGCCGAAACTCGGGACCCAGTTCCATTCCACTTCGTCGTACCAGGCCTTCGAAACGCTTAATGACCGGCCTGCCCAGATATGCGCCGCCAGGACGAGATCCACGGCGATTGCAAGCAGTGAAATCCATCGCGGGAGGCGCGCGCTCCAACGAGCCGATATTGCAGCGAGAACGCCGCCGAGCAAGAGAATGGCGATTAAGAGGATCAGGATCATAGGAACCACACCTTCGCTATCAAATAAGCCATCGCTATAAACAGCACCGACCCAGCAGCCATGGCTGTGGCGTACCAGCGCACGCGACCAGTTTCAGTACTGCTCAGCCAGCGATACGACGCGTCAGCGACGTGCCCGACTCCGGTATAGAACGCGTCGACAAAATCGCCCTTATTAATGTTCGCCGCCCAGATGAACGGCTGCACGAACGCCTTGTCGTAAATCCAGTCGAAGCCCCAGCCGGCAAACCACCATTGGTCGAGAACACGACCAATCGGGTTCGCGACCAGCGAATCCGCGAGGCTCCGTTTCTGGAGGTGGAACACATACGCAAGATACAGTCCGACGAGGAACAAGAGTCCGGCAATCGCCTCCGAGCCGGTCTCTGTTAGACCGCCGGCGCGCGCTTCGATCGTCGTCGGTAATGCCGAATGCAGAAATGCAAGCAACGGCTGTTTCAGATATCCGGCCACGATGGCGAGAACAGCAAGGATGACAAGAGGAACCTTCATGGCATAACCGGGCCGCTTCGTCACGGGCGTACCCAGCGGGCCAAAAAAAACGCGGAAAATCAGCCGGAAGGTGTACAGCGACGTCAATCCCGCGCCGAGCATTCCAGCCATCCAAAGCGCGGGGTGCCCGCCTCCCGCCGACCACGCTTGCCAGATGATCAGGTCTTTGCTGAAAAATCCGGCCGTGAGGAACGGCAAACCCGCTAACGCGCAACCTCCCGCCAGAAAGGTCCAGAAAGCGACCGGCAATTCTTTTCGCAGCCCGCCCATGCGAAAGATGCTGTGCTCGTCGTCGACCGCGTTGATGATCACGCCGGCGCCCAGGAACAAAAGAGCCTTGAAGAACGCGTGAGTGAAGAAGTGGAACATCGCGGCTTGCCACGCACCTACGCCCAGCGCAAGGAACATGTAACCGATCTGGCTGATCGTCGAATACGCCAGGATGCGCTTGATATCGTGCTGTGTGAGGGCGCTAAACCCGGCAAGCAAGAGGGTCGCGGCACCCACAACTGCAACGGCCGACTGCGCGACCGGAGCGAGGGAGAAGAGAACGTGCGTGCGCGCGATCAGATAGACGCCCGCCGTTACCATCGTCGCCGCGTGGATCAGCGCGCTGGTTGGCGTCGGGCCAGCCATCGCATCGGGTAACCATACCTGCAACGGAATCTGCGCCGATTTGCCCGCAGCACCGCCGATGAGCAACAAAGCTGCTGCAAGCGCCCAGGTGGATCCCGGCGGCCACTGCAGCGAGGCGCGGTGCATCAGATCCTGAATCTGCAGCGTGCCCAGCTGCGTAAACAGCAAGAACAACGCGACCATCATGGCGCAATCGCCCACGCGCGTTACGATGAACGCTTTGCGGGCGGCTCGCCCGTTCGTTGGATCGCGGTACCAAAAGCCGATCAGCAGATAACTGCACAAACCCACGCCTTCCCATCCAAGTAACAGGAGGAGAAGGTTGTCTCCGAGCAGCAGCGTGATCATCGACGCGACGAACAGATTCATGTACGCGAAGTACCGGCTGTAACCCTCGTCTTCGATCATGAACTCAGCCGCATAAATATGGATCAGGAAGCCGACGAACGTGACGACCAGAAGCATCACGAGCGAGAGCGCATCCAGATAAAGTCCGACCTGCGGCTCGAAGCCCGCGACACTCATCCAGGTCCAGAGAATCTGTGTAAAAGCGTGGCCGGCCGGAGGGGAGGTTACGAAGCCGACCGCGATCAGAGCTGTAACCAGGGCTGCGAGTCCAATGGAACCCACGCCCACGGCAGCGACGGCCCTCCGCGGCAAGTTTGAGCCAAACAGGATAAGCAAGGTCGCGCTAGCGAAAGGCAGCGCCGGAATGAGCCACAACCAGTTGATCACGTCATCCTCTCAGTTCACTGATTGCGTCCACATCGAGGGATTTGAACCGGTGATAGATCTGCAGGACCAGCGCCAGTCCTACGGCTACTTCTGCGGCTGCCATGGCCAGAATGAACACAAACATTACCTGACCGTCGGCCTGATGCCATCGAGACCCGGCAACCACGAATGCCAGCCCCGCCGCATTGAGCATGACCTCCAGGGACATCAGAACAAAAATCAAATTACGTCGCACCAGCAGACCCGTCAGCCCCAGCGAGAACAGGATCCCCGCCAGCATCAGCCCGTCTCTCATCGGTAAGTGCGTCATGTTGAACCTCCGGTTTTTCCGTTTTTTCGTTTTTGCGGATGCCCAGGTGGTATGCGCCCACCAGCCCGGCCAGCAAGAGCATCGAAGCCAGTTCCACGCCGATCAGGTAAGGACCAAACAAAGCGATCCCGACTTCCTTCGGTCCCGTGGCACCCGTGCCCAGACTTGCGGATGCCGTCCGCGCCAAATAGAGGACTTCGATCATGAGGATGCTGGCCAGAATCACGGGGCCGGTCCAGATCCCCGGTGTCAGCCACTGTCGCTCCGTTTCGGCAGCGTGCCTTCCGATGTTGAGCATCATCACGACGAACAGGAAAAGCACCATGATTGCGCCGGCGTAAACGATGGCTTCGAGCGCTGCGGCAAACGGAGCGCCGAGCGCGAAAAAGTCTACCGCCACGGCGAGCAGCGACACGATCAGGTAGAGAAGCGCGTGAACAAGGTTCAAACGCGTCAGCATCAAAATCGTCGAAATAGCGGCGACCGCACCCGCGATGTAGAAAATCAGTTCCATATCGTCCTCACGGCAACAGTGAATGCACGTCGACGGGCGATGATTCATGTGCCGCCTCGCCCTTGTCCTTTCCACCAATCTGGACTCCCGCTACGCGCCAGAAGTTATATCCCGGATACTTGCCTGGGCCAGCGATCAGCAGGTCGTGCTTCTCATAAACCAAGTTCTGCCGGTGAAACTCACCCATCTCGAAGTCCGGCGTCAGCTGGATGGCGTACGTCGGGCAGGCTTCCTCGCAAAGGCCGCAGAAGATGCAGCGCGAAAAGTTGATACGGAAGAACTCCGGATGCCTCCGCCCGTTTTCGTCCTCCGTCGCCTGCAGGGCAATGCAATCAACAGGACAAACAACCGCGCACAGGTTGCACGCCACACAGCGCTCGCCGCCGTCCGGATCACGCGAAAGAATGATCCTGCCGCGGTAGCGCGGCGCGAGATACGGCTTCTCGTCCGGATACTGAACGGTGACTCTTTTCTGAAAGGAATGGAGAAAAACGTGCCAAATCGTCCTAAGTATGCTGATCATCGGTCGACCCCCGCCGCGTACTTCACCAAGCACCACAATGTCTCGAGCAAGGTGCAGAACATGAACCAGATTGTCCTGAGTGTGTTGAGCATCGTTTAACTCCTCATAAGCACTGCAGCCCCGGTCACGAGCACGTTGACCAAGGCCAGAGGCAACATCACCTTCCAACCCCAGGACATGAGCTGATCGAATCGCGGGCGAGGCAAAGCGGCCCGCACCAGAATAAAGAATGAAATGAAGACGAAGGTCTTGATCAGAATCCAGACCAGTCCGGGCAGAACCGGGCCGAGCCATCCCCCAAAGAACAGAACCGAGATCATCCCGGAAATCAGGGTGACTCCCATGTACTCTCCTACGAAAAACATGCCGAACTTCATTCCCGAGTACTCGGAGTGATAGCCGGCCACGAGTTCACTTTCGGCTTCCGACAGATCGAAGGGGATGCGGCGCGTTTCGGCGAAACCGGCGATCAGAAACAGGACAAAGCCCGGAAATTGTGGGATTACGAACCACATTTTCCTCTGCGCTTCGACAATGGCCGGCAGACTGAACGAACCGGCCAGGATCACTACCCCCATGAGCGAAAGGCCCATGAAGACTTCGTAGCTCAGCATCTGTGCCGCGGCCCGCATCCCGCCAAGCAGGGCGTACTTGTTGTCGGAAGACCACCCGGCAAGTACGACGCTGTAAACTCCCAGCGACGACATGGCGAGAAAGAACAGCAGGCCGATGTTCAGGTCGGCGACGATGATTCCCGGGGCGACGGGAAGCACCGCGAAAGCCATGAGCACGGTCACGAAGATGACGGCCGGGGCCAGAATGAAAACAGGTTTGTCCACGAAAGGAGGGACCCAGTCCTCCTTCATGAACATCTTGATCGCGTCAGCCACTACCTGGAGCAAGCCGAAAGGCCCGGTGCGGTTCGGACCGTAACGGTCCTGCCAGAGGGCAAGCAGCCGGCGCTCTACATAGATGAGAGAGGCTGCGATGCTCAGAGCCACAATCACGATTCCGACGATCGAAAGCAGTGGGTACGGACTTGTCATTTCGGGCTCTCGATCTTGCCCCACGCAGGCATGGTGACTCCGCTCAACGGTGCGATTCCGGCAGAGAGGCACGCCACGCCCCGCGGAAGATCAGGCCGGAGGCGCACAGGAAGGCGGAAGGTACCGCTCGCGCAACTCAATGCGACTTCCGTGCCCTCCGCCAGATCAGTGCTGTTGACGAAGACGTGCGGCTTCACCGCCAGTTCTCGAAGTCCTCGTGCTGCCTGACTTAGTTCTTCGGAGCCGAGGAAGTGATACATGGGCAGCAGCAGCCACTCACCTTCGCGCGGCTCGAACGCGGGCGGAATAGCGCTGAACCAGGACTGGCGGTTCCGCGCTGCTGGTTCGAACATACGTACACATGCATCGCCGCTACGTAGAGGCCCCCCTGGTTCCTTTTGGTAGGTATTCGTCGCCTGAATGGAATTCCAGCCGGGCGACCAGAAAAACGGGATCAGAGCTGCCGGAGGTTTGTCCGGCGTTCCTTCCATCGAAAAAGACAACGCCGAATCGGGATCCTCGGGGGTCTTCGGCTCCGACATAGTGATGTTGACAAGTGCAGCGGTCCGGCCGCTCTGGCGGTGCGGTGAGCGCGGGATTTTGGCTCCGGCAATTCGAAACACGGCTGAAGGTGCGGCAGAGGACGCCGGTGCGAGTTCGGGCAATGCCCTCGACAGAGCCGCAAGAACATCGTCCAGGTTCTGCCAGTGATCCGGCTTCAACCAACGCCAGCTTGCGAGAACTTCCTGCTGTGGCGCAAAAACCTGGAAGAATCTTTGGGCGCGTCCTTCGCTGCTGATGAAAGTGCCGTCGGATTCGGCGAAGGTCCCGGCCGGCAATTGCAACTCGGCTTTCTCGGTAGTCGGGTTGGTCAGGTGATCGAGGACGATTACGTGTTTTGCGGCACTGAGGAAAGCATCTACTTCGGTGGCGGGCGCCCGTCGATAGAGATCATTCTCCAGGATAATCACTGTGTCCGCGCGTCCATCCCTGACGGCTTCAAAGGCCGCCGTGAGTGGAGACCCGCCTATCAGGGCCGCACCCACGGTGTTGCATTCGGGGGCAGTTAAGCTGAGGGCCGCGGGTGCTGCCATCGCCACGTTCGCCGCCGCTTCCATGACCGCCTGGCTGGCACAGCTCATGCCGGAAATCACGAGGGGCTTCTTCGCACTTTTTAGGGCGTTCGCAATTTCAGCGGCTAGCGGGAAGTCCTGGGCCGAGGGCGCCTGCGGATCGAGAGCGTGGGCCACGGCGAAGCCCAGTCGGGCCAGATCATCCGGCGCGCCGCGGAACGTAGCCGTAGCAACTTCGTCGAGGCGAGTGGCATACGGGGTCGCAATATAAAGCGGACCTTTCGAGTCCTGCAGTGCGTCGCGCACTCCGTGATCCATCCACAACGGGATGTTTGACCGCCTGGCAATCTCCATCGGTTGCTGGCGCACCGACTGCCGGAGAGCCAGCGCCATTCGGGGGGCGACACTGGTGGGATCCTCGCCCAGAATGAATACCGCGTCACACTCCTCGATTTCGCGCAATGTGGGCGTCCGCATGGGACCGCGCCGAAGAATCTCGATCATGCGAGCAGCCAGCATCGCCTGACCATCGGTCATTCCCGAATAGAACCGCTCGGGGCCCACAAGGGTCCTCAGAGCAAAATTCGTTTCAAGCGAAGCGCGCGGCGAACCGATTCCGATCGCTCTGCCGCTGGCGGCCCGCTCTTCCAGATGATCCCGAGCTGCCGCAACGGTCACGGGTTTGCCGTTGAGCAGCGGCTTTCGAAGCCGTCGCTCGCTGTTCACGAACTCATAGCCAAAGCGTCCCCGGTCACACAGGAAGTAGCCGTTCACTTCGTGGTTATAGCGATTGACGATGCGTCGCAGCGTGCCATAGCGCTCACCGGCATCGATGTTGCAGCCCAGAGCGCAATGGACGCAGATCGACGGAGCGAACTGCTGATCCCACTTTCGGGCGTAATGGCGCTTCAGCGTCTTATCCGTGAATACGCCGGTCGGACAAATTTCGACGAGGTTCCCGCTGAACTCATTCTCCAGGACACCGTCTTCGTTCCGGCCAAAGAATACCGTGTTGCGCGAGGCGAACGCGTTTAGATCTGTGCCGCCCGCGTAGTCGCGGTAATAGCGCACGCAGCGGTAACACTGGATGCATCGGTTCGCCTCATGATTCACCAGCGGACCCAGGTTCTGGTTGCAAAACGTGCGCTTGTCGAATTCGTAGCGCCGGGAGTCATGACCGGTCATGACGGTCATGTCCTGCAGATGGCACTCCCCGCCTTCGTCGCACACGGGACAGTCGTGCGGGTGATTCAGCATGAGTCCTTCAATGACGCCCGCGCGGAAGTCGCTAGCCTCCGCATCCGCGATAGAGATGCGTGTGCCCTCTGCAGCCGGTGTCATGCAGGACATCACGAGTTTGCCTTGCGAATCGTGCTCGTCCTTGAAGAGTTTTACCGCGCACTGGCGGCAAGCGCCCACCGACCCCAGAGCCGGATGCCAGCAGAAGTACGGCAGGTTCAAGCCATGCGACAGACAGCCGTGGAGTAAGTTCTCCTCGGGGTTCATCTCGTAAGGTTTGTTGTCGACGTAAACGGTAGCCATGCCTATCTCCAGGGGCAACGGTGCTCAGCGATGTGCCGCTCAAAATCGGGGCGAAAGTATTTCATAGCGGTTTCCAGCGGATCGGCGGCCCCCGGCGCGAGTGCGCAGAACGTGTTCCCGGGACTCCACATCTTGGCTTGAGAGGCAAGCTTCTCGAGGTCACCCGGTTTTCCCTGGCCGTCTTCCATCGACCGCAGAATACGTTCCGCCCAACCCAGCCCGCTCCAGCAGGGCGTGCAGAATCCGCAGGATTCACGAGCGAAAAACTTCGTTATGCTCCATGCCATACCCACCGGACACGTATGGTCATCCAGCACGATCATGGTGCCCGTTCCCACGCGACTGCCGGCTTTGGGCATCTCGGTGAAATCCATGGGAGTGTCCAGGTGTTCTTCGACAATGAAAGGTGTAGAGCTTCCCCCCGGCAGCAATCCGCGAAACTTCAGCCCGTCGCGCATGCCGCCAGCGTGCTCTTCGAGAAGTTCGCGAGCTGTAGTCCCCATGGGCAGTTCCCAGAGGCCGGGACGCTTCACTTTTCCGCTGACACCGTATAGCTTCGTGCCGCCATCTTTCGTCCGGCTCAGGCCGTGGAACCACTCCGCGCCGTTGTTGATGATGTGGGGCACACAGCTGATGGTCTCCACGTTATTCACAACAGTTGGTTTGCCGAACAGGCCCACCACGACGGGAAAAGGCGGCTTTGCTCTTGGGTTGGCGCGTTTTCCTTCGAGCGCATTCAGTAATCCGGTCTCATCCCCGCATATGTAACGGCCACCGCTGAGATGTAGATGTAGCTCGAGGCTGTAGCCGGAACCGAGGATGTTTTTCCCCAGATAGTGACGTTCGTAGGCTTCCCGGATGGCGCGTGAAAGTTGTTCCGCAGCCAGCGTGTATTCTCCACGCAGGAAGATGTACGCGATGTCAGCTTCGATAGCGAAGCCTGCCAGGATTGCGCCCTCGATGAGCTGGTGTGGATTCCGCTCCAGGAGGAACCTGTCTTTGAATGTGCCCGGTTCCATCTCATCGGCGTTGATTACCAGGTAAGTGGGATTGGGCGCGTCCTCCCCCATCGGGACGAAAGACCATTTCATACCGGTTGGAAATCCGGCTCCGCCCCGGCCGCGCAGGTTCGCGTTCTTCACTTCTGCGATGACCGTTTTCGGGGTCATGCCGCCCTTCAGCACCTTTCGGATCGCCTGGTAACCACCGGCCTGCTCGTAGGCCGGCAAATCCAGAACTGATCCATCCGGGCGGATATTTCCGGTCAGCGGTTTTTCAGTGGAGTTTGTCATTTGTACTTCTCAAGCTCCGTGTCGATTTTTGCTGGATCCAGATCGGTGTGCAGATCGCCGTCCACCATCAGTGCCGGGGCACGGTCGCAGCACCCGAGGCAGACGGTCGGCAACAACGTAAAACGATTATCGGCCGTGGTCTCGCCGAGCCCGACACCCAGGCGTTGCTGGAGATGTTCCCGTAATTGCTCGCAGCCCACGATCCAGCAGCTCACGCTGTCGCAGACCGAGATGACGTGGCGCCCGACGGGCCTGCGATAGATCAGGTTGTAAAAAGTGGCAATGCTGTCCAGGTCCGTCGGAGACATGCCGATATGTTCTGCGATGTCGCGAAGGCTCTCGTCGGACACCCAGCCGCGGTGTTTCTGGACGATTTTCAGCGCGTCTATGGAAACGGCTTCGCGCTTCGGATAGTGCGCCGCCTCGCTCTCAATCTCGTGAATTTCTTCCCTCGTCAGCATCGTCTACATCCTCACCGGTCAACATCCGCCAATACAAAATCAAGGCTGCCCAAGATCACAACTAAATCCGAAATCGTCATCCCCCGCGACAGGAGCGGCAAGGTTTGGATGTGTGCAAACGATGGCGTACGAATACGCGTGCGGTACGAATCGGTGCTTCCGTCGCTCACCAGGTAGTAACCGTTGTTCCCCTTCGCGGCTTCGATGGCGCCGAGCGCTTCGCCCGGCGGGATCACCGGTCCCCAGCTCACGCCCAGGAAATGCGTGATCAGCGTCTCGATGTCGTGCATCGTGCGCTCCTTCATCGGCGGGGTGGCCAGGTGGTGATCCGATTTGTACGGACCTTCGGGCATATTTTTCACGCATTGCTCGATGATCCGGAGGCTTTGCCGCATCTCCTCGATGCGCACCGTCGCACGCGCATAGCAATCCCCGTTGCTGGCTGTGGGGATGTCAAACGCAAACTGCTCGTAGCCGCTATAGGGCTGCTTTTTGCGGAAATCCCATTCCAGCCCGCACGCGCGCAGATTCGCCCCGGTCACGCCCCACTCGATTGCCTCGTCCACGGTGAATGCGCCGATACCCTGGGTACGCCCTTTAAAGATCGCGTTCCGCATAACCGTACGGTCATACTCGATCAGGCGTGGCGGAAGGTACCGGATGAAATCGAGGAACAGGTTCTGCCAGCCCTTTGGCAGGTCCGCGGCCACTCCGCCGATGCGAAACCAGGCTGGGTGCATGCGCGCTCCGGTGATCGCTTCAATAATGCCGAAAGCGCGCTCGCGATCGTTGAACGTGAAGAACACTGGCGATATCTGTCCCAGGTCCCCCGCGAACGTCCCGTACCAGACCAGGTGGCTGATGATGCGAAACAACTCCGAAAGCATCACGCGGATTACTTGCGCGCGCGGTGGCACCTTGATCCCGGCCAGCTTCTCAACGGCCGTCAGATAGGCCAGATTGTTGATCACCCCTCCGAGGTAATCGATCCGGTCGGTATATGGGATGTAGCTGTGCCAGGACTGCCGCTCACCCATCTTCTCGGCGCCGCGATGGTGGAACCCGATCTCGGGAATCGCATCGACGATCTCCTCGCCGTCAAGTTGCAGGGCGATCCGCAACACGCCGTGCGTGCCGGGGTGTTGCGGGCCGATGTTGAGAAAAAGGAAGTCCGAGCCGTCGCGCTCCCGGCGCATGCCCCACTCCTCCGGACGGAACCTTAGCGCCTCCTGCTCGGCATTCTCCTTTTCGGGCGACAAGTGATACGGGTCCATTTCCGTCGCGCGAGCCGGGTGCTCTTTGCGCAGCGGATGACCCGTCCAGCTCTTGGGCATTAGGATTCGCTCGAGGTGCGGGTGGCCGTCGAACGCGATCCCGAACATGTCCCATACTTCACGCTCGTACCAGTTAGCCGCAGGCCAGAAGGGAGTGATCGTAGGAAGCGAGAGCGGGCCTTCGGCCAACGCGACCTTGATGCGCAGGTATTCGTTCCTATCGAAGGAGAGGAGATGGTAAACGACGGTGAAATCGCTCGCGGGCTGCCCCTCACGATGTACCCTCACGCGCTCGTCGATCGCGGAAAGGTCGTAGAGCATCTTGTAGGGCTGCTCGACCTCTTCCTTCAGAAAGCGCAGGAGCGCAGGCATGCGATCCTTCGCCACCCAAAACGTGGGTATATGGTCGTTCGTCTCCTGAGCTATCGCAGCCGGGCCAAACCGGTCGGTGATTTCCTCGGTGATTGTCGGAACGGCGATCATACTTCGTCGGTCTCCCGCAGCACGGTCGTCTTCTTCCGCGAAGGCTGCATCAGGTCTCGCATCGAGGGCAGAGGCGCTCGAATGGTTTCCTGGGGGCCTACGACCCAGCTCAGTGGGCGCCGCTCCGTCGCCACCGCCTGCCGCAACAACAACAGTCCTTCCATAAACGCTTCCGGCCGCGGCGGGCAGCCCGGCACATACACATCTACGGGCAGGAACTTATCGACTCCCTGCACGACGCTGTAGATGTCGTACATGCCCCCCGAGTTCGCGCACGACCCCATCGAGATCACCCAGCGCGGTTCCATCATCTGTTCATAGAGCCGCTGAACGATGGGCGCCATCTTTAGGAAGACCGTCCCGGCGACGACCATCAGATCTGCTTCCCGGGGCGTGCCGCGAATCACTTCGGCGCCGAAGCGCGAGACATCAAACTTGCTTGTGAGGCTGGTTGCCATCTCCACGTAGCAGCAGGAGAGTCCGAAGTTGAAGGGCCATACCGAGTTCTTGCGGCCCCACCGCACTAGATCCTCGAGGCGGGACAAAACGACGCTCCGCCGCACAGTCTCTTCCAGAGGTTCCGAGTCCCGAATTGCGGTCAGTCCCGTTATGTCCGGCTTGGTTAGTGTCCACTGCATGCGATTCTCACCTCGAACAATCTGATTTCCTCCACCAGTCCAATGCCCCGGCTCTCCAGAGATACAGCAGCGCCGCGGCCAGCGTTGCGACGAACAGCGCGACTCCCCAATACCCGGCCCAGCCAACTTCCCGGGCTGCTCCGGCCCACGCGTATACGAATACCGCTTCCAGATCGAACACAACGAAGAACATCGCCACCAGGTAGTAGCGCATCGAAAAACGCATGTGCGCGGATCCCTGCGAAACAATGCCGCCTTCGTACGGTTCGGCGGTGGCAGGTTCGGAGTGCCTTTGGCCTAAGAGGTAAGAAACGGCGAGAACCGCTGCGACCAGAACAACGACGAAGACGAAATAGACCACCAGCGGCCAGCTCATATGCGTTGGATCCTCGTTGGGAAGGCGTCGCACGCCGTGGATCTCTGCGGTTTCCCATTCTCTACGTCCTTACGAAGTACATTCATGTTTTGGCGTCCTCTAAGATGCTTCGTCTTCCAATCCAGGAAGGTGCGCAGCGCAGGGCAATTAATCACGCTCTGGAGGTCGTCCGTTGGCTGCAGCAACGCGCGTGGCCCACTCCTTCACTCCTTGGTGCAATCATCGCGGTCGATGGTGCACTCGATCAGCGAAGGGTGCACGTCGCGTGCCAATGACAATCAGCGGCGACACCGCCAGCAACGATGCGAAATAAGGGATCTGCATTCGCCTACGGATCGATTCGCGTCGAGGTGTGCCCCAAATGCTCCATCGCTGGCCGCACGCTGCCCCAAATCGGGCAGCAATTGCAGGCTCTACCTCGGTGGAATCGGCGTGGCACGCTACTGCAGCCGTACACCTGATTCACACGCTGCCGCGATGAAGACGCCGTGGCTATACCTCCGCGCCGCCAAACGAGTGAGATTCAAGGATGCAATCACGGGCCGCTAACAAGATCTCATTACGGTTCATTCCTTAGGCGCGAAACACCTGCACGACTCCGGGTACGAGGTGAGCAAAGCTCCAACCGCGTCGGAGGCTTTGGAGCACCTCCAGCGTTAGGAAATCGACGTGGTCATCACCGATGTTCGGATGCAATCGGCCAATGCCGTTGCGGACATTTATCTGCGCAATATCTTTCCGGAAATGAAGGTGACTTGGGGAGTCCATCCGAACAATCTCGGCCACAACGATTTCCCGGGATGCTTCCGCTGCCACGACAGTTCGCACACCGGCTCTGAGGTCAGACGATCTCCGACGACTGCTCCGCATGCCACAACCTGCTGGCGGTACAGGAGGAAAGCCCCAAGGTCCTGACCGATCTTGGCGTGCAATAGAACTCCATCGGGTGAGCCTGAAGGCACCTCGGAAAAATATCGCCTTCATGGTGCCTGAATACATCAAACGGGTGAGATGCAAACTAAAACTCGACTATCAGGACAACGCGGGGATTTAGGACAAATCCCGGAGACGAGACAGGATTCCCGCTTGCCGGACGGTACAAACGCTGAGACGCACGATCGGCACTCGCTTGTCCTATTGATCTCCCTTCTTTTCTTTATGGTGCTCAGCGCATTCGTCAGAGATGACTGGATCAGTGAAGTCGTGGTGGCCCTGGCCATGTTCGCAGTCCTCGTTGTCGCCGTGCTCAAGGTGTCGGATAAACGAACCCTGCCATGGCCAGCGCTTCTGCTGACAGCGTCCTGCCTGGTAGTGACGCTTACCTCTATCTTCCGTCCCATGCACACACTGCGGGCTGCAAACTGGCTGCTCTTGTCCATCTTTTTTGGCTATGTCGCCGTCGCGCTTTTCTCGTTTCTGGAACGGGCAGGCCCGATCATAAGAGCTAAATTAGATGCATGCCTCGGCCTTTATCTGATTCTGGCAATGTTCTACTACGCTGTCTTCAACTTGATGCAAGAGATTCATCCTGGATCATTTATGGAGGCGGCGCCAACTCCTGGCCAGGCTTCGCACCATTCCCTCCTGTATTTTAGTCTGGCCTCGTTGACCACAGTAGGATACGGCGATGTAACTGCCGTTTCGCGACCCGCGAGGATGTTTGCAGCCCTTGAGGCCGTCACGGGCGTGTTCTATGTCGCAATGACGGTTGCCCGTCTGGTGGCTGGGTATCAGCAGAAGGATCGCGAGAGAGTCTAGCACCTATATACGCGAGCTGATGCCTTCTCGCCCTCCACGTTCCAATCACTTTGGGTGGGTGTGGCTGGCGAATTGTTATTTCGGCCATGATTCCTCAGAATTCCCCATGTTGCTACCATTCTTCGATGCGCCATCTGGTGGTTCTTTTCATCCATTTCGTTGCTACCCTGGTGGGCCTGCTCGGACCTGGCGGTGTCCGCGCTATCGTTGCTGAGTCGCTTCTCCTAAAACACCAACTCCTGCTTCTGAATCGCTCCCGCCAACGATCGCCCCATCTACACGCGTGGGACCGCATCCTTTCCGGCTGGATGGCACTGTTGAAATCATCCCGTGTTTGCGTTTTCAGTTGCGGGGCGTTTCACGGATCCGATTGTTTCACGGCACGCTAATGCGCCGCTGTTGATGGATGGTTTCCTCTGGAAACTGTGAGGACTTGACGGTCGCGTCGCTCTGGCCTGCGCACCGAAGTGGGGTGAGAGGCCAAAGAATTTGCGAACTGCGTCGAGACATTAACTCCTTTGGTTGCAGTGTTGACGCTGTGGCCGTGGGTGCCGGTGGATCTTCATGAATCTATTGGTCGTACCGATGGCCTCGTCCTTGCGTTGCTTCGAACCTGGAGCAGTGATGCTCCGCACCAGGCTGGAGCTGAATGCCTATGGCGGAGGCCGTATTCGCCTTGCTCACGAGCAGCTTGGGACACTGGAATGTGAACCCCCGAGGACCGGCAGGCGAGAGCCGCGAATCCCTGGCGATTGAACGACAGGAAGGGCATTGATGAAGAGAATTCTGATTGTGGATGACCTGGCGACAAATCGCGAGTTGATTCGCGAGGCGCTGATGTGTGGGGAATACAAGATCACGGAAGCGGTGGATGGCGGCCAGGCGCTCGAAATAATGAAAAACGAGGGAGCTGACCTGGTCATTACAGACCTGAGAATGCCGGAAATCTCTGGCTTAGATCTCCTCAGGAAACTGCGGGTGACGTATCCGCATACGACGGTGATTCTGGTGACCGCGTGGGGGACGGTGGGGAGCGCGGTCGAAGCGATGAAGGCGGGCGCGCACGACTACATCACGCGACCTGTGGATGTTCAAGATCTGCGGTCCATCGTACGACACGCGCTCGAGCAGGTGGAAATCCAGGCTGAGACCTGCGCCCTTCGCGACACCCTCGACCGTAAGGGCGGATTTGAAAATATGGTTGGTCACTCGCAAGCGTTGCTGCGGATTCTGGAACAAGCTCAGAGGGTTGCGTCAACAAATACCACGATCTTGATTCAAGGAGAAACCGGTACAGGGAAAGAACTGCTGGCCCAGGGAATTCACACCAACAGCAAGCGCAGCGGCAAGCCCTTTGTCACCCTCAATTGCGGAGCAATCCCCAGAGAGCTGCTCGAATCGGAACTATTTGGTCACCTGCGAGGATCGTTCTCTGGTGCCGTGATGGACCGCAAAGGCAAGGCAGAGGTAGCCCATGGCGGGACTCTGTTCCTTGATGAAATTGGCGAGATGCCGTTGGACTTACAAGTCAAACTCTTGCGCCTGATTCAGGAGGGCGAAATCGAAAAAGTTGGCGCTACTGCCAACGCGAAGGTCGATATTCGCGTGATCGCGGCGACGCACCGGAGCCTGCCGGAGATGGTCGAAAACGGCACATTCCGCGAGGATCTTTACTATCGCTTAAACGTTATCCCATTGAAGCTGCCAAATCTTCGCCAACGGCCGGAGGACATTCCTGAATTGGTCCGTTACTTCTTTGCGCGAAGTTGCGTTAAGCATAGCCGCGAGGATTTGGTATTGCCAGTGCGTCTTCATGGCCGCTTTTCCGCATATCGTTGGCCGGGGAACGTTCGCGAACTGGAAAACACCATCGAGCGTATTGTGGTGCTTACGCAGGGACGCGAGGTCGGTGTAAACGACCTGCCGTCGTTTCTGCAGCACCAACCCGCATCGCTTGAAGCGATTCGCCTCGACCTACCATCGACGGGGATCAGCCTCAGAAGGTTAGAGAAGGACATGCTTTTGCGCGGGCTAGAGAAAACCAATTGGAACCAGTCTCAGGCGGCCCGCTACCTGGGCTTGAGTCGAAAGACACTCATCTATCGGATGCGCAAGTTCGGTCTCACTGACCATAAGCACTGCACCCGGGAACGCGACCGAAGTGGAAACGGGTTGGCTGGGGAGCCGTTCTTTCAGGGTGAACGACTGATGGAGGAAGACCGTGATCGCGGATAGTACAGGATTCAGCGCCGGTGTGAAAAGTCTTGCCACGGACAACCGTTACCGCAGGCTGCTTGAGTCTGCGCCAGACGGAATCATCGAGGTCGATGGTCACGGCCGGATCGTGTTACTGAACTCGCAGGCTGAGAGGCTGTTCGGATACAAGCGCGAGGAACTCCTAGGTAAGACCATAGAGTTATTGATACCGGAACGGTTTCGCGGACGTCATCCAGGTCACCGAGAGAACTACCGCGCGCATTCCGTCATCCGACCGATGGGGTCCGGTTTAGATCTGAGGGCATTGCGTGCCAACGGGACGGAATTCGCTGTGGACATCAATCTCAGCCCGTTCCACGGTGAAAACGGCCCGGGCGTTATCTGCGTGATCCGCGATGTTACAGATCGGAAAGCCGCCGAAGAGCAGATTAAAATTCTGAATCAAAGCTTGGAACAACGGACGCGCGATCTGGCCGTTATCAATACCGAACTGGAGAAGCGAAATCGCGAAGTGGAGAAAGCCAATCGGCTGAAGAGCAACTTCCTTGCGACGATGAGTCACGAATTGCGGACACCCCTCAATTCAATCCTTGGGTTTTCCGACCTGCTCGCCGAGCAGACCGCCGGACCACTCACATCGAAACAAGGACGATTTGTCGAGCACATCAACGAGAGTTCTCGTCACCTGCTCGCCTTGATCAATGACATTCTCGATCTTTCCAAGATCGAAGCGGGTCGTCTCGAATTGAAATACGAAATATTCGATATGGACGTTGCAGCGGATGAGGTTTTGTCAAACATACGTCCGCTCGCCACGATGAAACGAATCCGCCTCGAGGTCGAATTCGGCCCCGCCCCGACCATTTGCGCCGACCGCACACGAGTGAAGCAGATTCTCTACAATCTTCTGAGCAACGCCATCAAGTTCACCCCAGAGGAAGGCCACGTTCGTTTCTCCGCAAGATCGATGGACTCGTTGCTTTGCGTCTCGGTGGCGGACACGGGGGTCGGAATACCGGTTGAAGAGCAGATCTCCATCTTTGAACCGTTTCACCAGCTCATGGCTCGCCCCAACTACATCCGCGAAGGAACGGGGTTGGGTTTATCCATCACCAAGCTCCTGGTCGAGCAGCATGGCGGCAGGATTTGGGTTGAAAGCAAGCCCGGGAAGGGGAGTCAGTTCCACTTCACGCTATCGAAGGACGTGACCACAGAAAATGAGCCGGACGTGAGTGGACCGAAATGACGATTCTCGTCGCGGACGACAACCTGGCTAGCCGGGAACTGATGCGTGAACTCCTGGAAGCCTCGGGACACCGCGTGCTCGAAGCGACAAACGGACGCGAAGCCCTTGACCTCATCCACCGAAGTGCGCCCGATGTTGTGTTCCTGGATTTGCAAATGCCCGTTCTCGACGGCTTCTGTGTAGTTCGCGAACTAAGAAGCGACGAGCGTTTCCGCCGCCTACCCGCCGTAGCGGTTACTGCGAGCGCGATGTTGGGAGATCGCGAATTGGCTATCACCGCAGGCTTTGACTCCTATATCACCAAGCCAATCAATTTGAATGAAGTTCGCAAACACGCCGAACAGCTGACGGCCGGTTCCGATCACCCACAAGACTAGCTGCACGGCCCAGAATAAGGTAACAGCGTTATCCCGCAACGGTGAGTACTCAAAAAAGACCAGCCAGACCCGCCGAATTCTGTACCTGCATTGTTGCGTGGGTTCCGCGTCCACGGTTACTCGCGGAGATGGGCCCCTGCGACCTCACCCACAGGGATTGCTGTCGCGCGCTTTTGCGCGTCCCAGTCTGTGCGAGTAGTGCAGACCCACTGGGGAGGAGTTGGTTAGCGCCTTCGCTGGAGTGGTACGTCACTGAGATTCCGTGCAGCCTGGCCGATTTAGGGCACCGTGAAGTCAGCATTGGCGCATCTGAGGCACTCGCCATATGTGAAACGATTCGCCTTTCCTTGTGATTGCAATGAATTGCAACGGAGGATGGTTTTTTCCAACGTGGCCCGGTAAGTGCATCTCCCTGAATCGGTCCGGGCTATTAGTACTCCGGTCGAAGATCAGGAATATATGCACAAGCCGTTCGAACCCGAACCATGGTCCGATTCGTTTGCCGCCGCAGCTGTGAAATTGGCCGATCCGCTAAGTTCTGGCTTGTTCTTCACGCAACGGTTTTCCATGGCAGGAATAGGAGCACAGCATGAGTACAGAATCAAATTCGGTCATGCAGGTTAGTTTAACGTCGGCGATAAGTCCCAATCTTTATCGTGCTGATGAACCGAGGGCGCGCAAACCCGAACGCGCGCAAGCCTCGTTCCTGGATACGATCGTGGGACGTCGCGGCGCTCTCCGCTCGATCCTCGCCCAGCTGAAGGCCGTGGCACCCACCAACGCCACCGTACTCATCACCGGCGAGACCGGAACCGGCAAAGAAGTTATCGCGCGAGCGCTTCACGAACTTAGTCCACGTCGCACCAGAAATCTAGTCAAGGTCAACTGCGCGGCGATGCCCGCGGGCCTTCTGGATAGCGAATTCTTTGGTCATGTGCGTGGAGCATTCACGGGCGCCATAACGACGCACACCGGTCGGTTCACCTTGGCGGATCGGGGCACGCTATTCCTGGATGAAATCGCAGACATGCCTCTGGAACTTCAGCCCAAACTCCTCCGCGTTCTCCAGGACCGCGAGTTTGAAGCAGTAGGCAGCGCCCACACCACCCGGGTGGATGTTCGAGTCATCGCTGCGACGAGTGGAGATTTATGGCAAATGGTTCAAGATTGCAAATTTCGAGAAGATTTGTATTACCGGCTGAATAGCTTCCCCGTGACTTTGCCGCCACTCCGCGAAAGAAAAGAAGATATCCCCAAATTTGTGAGGCACTTTGTCGAGCAATTCGCGTCTGCTACGGGCAAAGTCATCGAGACCATTCCTGAGGAAACCATGCGAGCGATTGTTTCCCATTCTTGGCCTGGCAATCTCCGAGAGTTGCAAAACTATGTGGAGCGGGGTGTCATCCTTTCGAAGGGGGTTGTCTTTCGCCCGGAGCCTCCCCGGGAACGCCAGACACCACTACTCAGGAGTACGAACCCTACGCTGGAGGACACAGTTCGCGAGGAAGTTCGCGTCGCGTGCCAGCGCGCCAAGTGGAAACTCGGTGGTCCGGATGGCGCGGCCGCACGGCTTGGCTTGAAACGCACTACTTTATTTTACATGATGAAACGACTTGGCATCAGGCGCCCCTGCGACCCTGAACAAAATTGATGGCGACGCAGCTTCGATATTGATGCGGACATCGATCTTCCGTCTCACGCCTGCCTAGTCATGGAGGGGGGGCGACCGTGTGTTGGAGTACATCCGTGGTGGGTGAATTAGATGCGCCCACGGTAAGGCTGGGGGTAGTCGTACAGGTTGTCCTGAACGGGGCTGCGGCTCAGTAGGCCTACCTGTTGAAGCTTGGCTATGCCTGAGAAGATGGTTTCCCCAACACACCCACAGTGGAGGTGGTTATGAGCGAACAGCTAGTTGCAGCACGGTATGTTGAGGGTTCGATTGATTTCATCGAGATGGTCATGCTGGTAGCCAAGTATGGCCTCTCACTCGAACGGACCCTGAGTTGGGCGCAATCGGCGAACGGTCTGGTGTTCTAGGCTGAGATGATTCAAAACGGCACCAGGCAGCCCGTGTCGGCAAAGTTGACTGGCAAAGCAGCAAAGGAGGAAATACATCGTGAGTAACAATCTGGTTTCCGTTCTCCCGGGAGAGGGTTTCCGGCAAAACACGTCGATGATCCGGAGACGGCGTAGCCCAAGCGAATCGATGCTGCGTCAGACGGGACCAATGGAGTCGTTCCTAGACACGATTGTGGGACGCCGCGGTGGCCTGCGCGCCATTCTCGCGCAAGCGCAGGCGGTGGCCCCCACCAATGCCACCGTGCTCATCACCGGCGAGACCGGAACTGGCAAGGAAGTCATTGCACGCGCCGTTCACGAACTCAGCCCACGCCGTGACAGCAAAATGGTCAAGCTGAACTGCGCGGCCATGCCTGCCGGGCTTCTCGAAAGCGAACTGTTCGGTCATGAGCGAGGAGCGTTCACGGGCGCTGTTACTTCGCACATCGGCCGAGTGGCCCTAGCCGACCGTGGAACACTGTTTCTCGATGAAATTGCGGATCTGCCACGTGAACTTCAGCCCAAGCTGCTGCGTGTGCTCCAGGAACGCGAATTCGAGCCCGTAGGCAGCACCCGCACCACGCGTGTGGACGTCCGCGTGATTGCCGCCACTAACCGTGACCTCCGCCGCATGGTCCGGGACAACGAGTTCCGTGAAGACCTCTACTACCGCCTCAATACCTTTCCGATTTATCTGCCGCCATTGCGCAAGCGCAAAAGCGACATCCCCCTGCTCGTGAATTATTTTGTTCAGTACTACGCCGAGTCCATGGACAAAAGCATAGAATTCATTCCCGAAGAGACTATGCGCGTGCTCGTCAGCCATCCATGGCCCGGAAATATCCGCGAGCTGCAAAACTACATTGCACGCGCGGTCATCCTTTCTACTGACGGAGTCTTCGAATCCCTGCCGCTCGAACAGTTCGAATCACCAACCGCGGAGGAGATTGCTAATCCCACCCTCGAAGTCAAGATGCGTCAGGAGATTCTCGCTGCCTGCCAACGCGCCAATTGGAAGCTGGGCGGTCCACGAGGTGCAGCCGCGAGACTCGGCCTAAAGCGAACCACCCTCTTTCACATGATGCGCAGACTGGGTGTCGAGCGACCGCAGGATCCTTCGCAGGACTGAGGTTTCGATCACCTGAAAGTCTCTGTATTTTCAGGCACCACTCATCGGAGGCGTTCACTTCAGCGCGGTCTCTCGGGAATGTTTTGGTGTTAATTCTCTAACGAAAACGCTACGACTTTGACTCTGAGTACCGGTGCTGCGCTCGTGCGGGATATTGCGTTTCTGCATGCCGATGTGTTCTCAGCAACTTGCAGCAGCCAACGCGTGCTGGTTGGCAAGCGACTTGCACTACCTGGTTGGCCGCTCGAGCAACGCGACATGTCCGACCGATCGCGTGAGAAGAACTCAGGCTTCCGAACCAACCTGCTGTTTTGGTTTTGTGGAGAGAAGTGGCAAAACTTCCGAATTCAGGATCAAATTATGACTTCCACGCAAACGCCAGAGGCTGGCCTAAAGGCGATCCTGCTTGCCTATGACTTCTCGGAAACCTCACGCAAACCGCTCCACCATGCGATTGCGATAGCGCGACACTTCCAAGCAAAGCTCTATATTGCCTATGTAGTTTCATCAATCGGATATGAAATCGCGGGGATGGAAGCATCGCAATTGGCTTACGAAGGAAGTGTCAGAGATGCTCATCGCTTGGAGGCGGAGCTGCTCAAGAGTGGGGCGCTTGCTGGTCTGCAGTACGAATTATTGATCCGTGGAGGCAACGTTTGGGAACAACTCGAACTTAGCATCCGGCAAAAACGGATCGAAGCTGTGATCGTCGGCACGCACGCCCGAGCGGGTATCGGCAGGCTGGTGCTCGGGTCGGTTGCAGAACAGATTTTTCGGCAGGCGGACTGTCTGGTGTTAACCGTAGGACCTGGCTCGCGGGAGGATTCGCTGATCGAAAAAAAGGAGACCGTACCTCTGTTTTTGTTCGCCACTGATTTCGGTCATGCTTCTTTGTGCGCAGTGCCGTATGCGGCCTCATTCGCCAACCATTTCGGAGCGAAACTCGTTGTGCTTCATGTATTACCCGCCGCGCCGGTCCCGGAGACGTTTCATTGGTCAACAACCGGAGACTTGACGGAAATGCGGCGGGAAGCTCAATTGGCTGCTCAAAAGCAATTTCAGCAGCTGATAATCCCCAATGTGCCAGCCGCCACAAAGCTTGAATTTAAGGTCACCTTCGGGATACCTGCTGAGCAGGTCCTGCAAGCTTGCCACACTCTGAAAGTGGACTTACTGATTCTGGGCCTTCATACTGTCAGGCACGCAGAGGCTTTGTCCCACATACCTTGGCTCAGTGCCCACGAGATCGTGTGCGGGGCAAGTTGCCCAGTATTGACAATGAAGGATGGGACTGGCCTTTCCAGAAATTCCTCGTGACTCCCTCTCTCAGATGGCTCGTCGAAGATGTGTCCGGGATCAGCAGAATATTGGGTGAACGCTGAAAGAGCCATGCAGGGCGACCTGCACCGAAGTAGCTTGCACGGATTCCGCCATCCGGTCGAGGACGGACGATTGCAGAACTCTTGGAGGCCGTGGGCACCGCGTGGTCGAGACAAACGGACGTGAAGCCCTTGACCTCATCCATCGAGATCCGCCCGATGCTGTGCTCCTGGATTTGCAAATGCCGGTTGTCGACGGTTTCTGTGTGGTCCGCCAACTGCGAAGCGCCAAGCGTTTCCGCAGCCTGGCCGATTTGGGGCACGTGAAGTCGGCATTGGCGCATCTGAGGCACTCGCCGCATGCGAATCGATCCGCATTTCCTTGTGGTGGCAACGAGTTGCCGAGCGAAAGATGGTTTTTTCGAGTTGGCGCAGTACGTGCATCTCCGCTGAATCGGTCCCAATCAAGGTGACACGGCCCTTAGTGCGCCGGTCGAACTTAATGGGCCGGACTAAGGCGAAAGCCTCGGCAGTTGACTCGCGGAGGAACTGATGCC
>Ga0210406_10001403_pt1 | contig 29368 bp, 22 predicted proteins | sample IncBWC30MmetaG_FD_155454 | JGI IMG/M metagenome (GOLD analysis project Ga0210406, IMG submission 155454) | Forest soil microbial communities from Barre Woods Harvard Forest LTER site, Petersham, Massachusetts, United States - Inc-BW-C-30-M | ecosystem: Environmental > Terrestrial > Soil >... | reverse complement strand
TGTTTTGGTCCTCGGCTTGCCTCGCGGAGGGGTGCCGGTTGCTTACGAAGTGGCTCGGGCGCTGCGTGCGCCGCTGGATGTGTTCGTGGTGCGCAAGCTGGGCGTGCCGGGTCATCGGGAGCTGGCCATGGGGGCGATCGCAACTGGAGGCGTGCGCGTTCTCAATGACGATGTGATCCAGTCCCTTCAGATCTCTGCGCCGATTATCGATGCGGTTGGCAGATACGAACAGACCGAGCTGGAGCGGCAGCAGCGCGCCTATCGAGATGACGTTCCTTTTCCAAATTTGACCGGCCGGACGGTGATCATAGTGGACGACGGCCTCGCGACTGGGTCCACCATGCGGGCGGCAGTACGTGCGCTCCGGCAAAGCGCTCCCGCACGCATTGTCGCGGCCGTGCCCGTTGGAGCGGCCGAAACTTGTCGAAGCCTGCGTGACGAGGCCGACGACGTTGTTTGTGCGACTATCCCGCGGGATTTCCAAGCTGTCAGCCTTTGGTACGGCGAGTTCTCTCAGATTACAGACCAGGAAGTCAGGAGCTTTTTGGAAGCTGCTGCTGCGGCCCACGGTGCTCCCGCACGCTAACAATAACTCGAAAGGAGGGGCGGCATGAACCATTCGAGAATCTCGCGCGGTAGTTCTGGTCTAGCGATCGAGCATGCGCCTGTTACGGTTGCTATAGATTCGATCCGTCTGGACGGGGACTTGAGCGTGCCCACTGCCGCCAAAGGCGCCGTGTTGTTTGCCCACGGTAGCGGCAGTTCACGCCACAGCTCGCGAAATCGCTACGTCGCCCATGTGTTGAACGAGGGCGGCTTGTCGACGCTGCTGATCGACCTGTTGACTGCCGACGAGCAAGAGGTGGACCTACAAACAGCCCATCTTCGCTTCGACATTCCTTTTCTTGCCCGTCGCCTCCAGACGTTCACGGAATGGCTTTCGCGCCATCCGGAAATTCACGATTTAAAGATAGGCCATTTTGGGGCCAGTACCGGCGCCGCCGCTGCCCTGGCCGCCGCAGCCGAACTTCCGCGGCTCGTGAGCGCGGTCGTCTCGCGTGGCGGAAGGCCGGATCTCGCCGGACCGGCACTACCACGCGTCCAAGCGCCGACGCTGCTGATTGTTGGAGGCGCCGACCCGGTGGTATTGGATTTGAACAGCCAAGCTCTCGCCCTCCTACGCTGTGAGAAACAAATGGAGATTATTCCCGGTGCGAGCCACTTGTTCGAAGAATCGGGTGCACTCCAGAAAGTATCCGTACTGGCGCGCGATTGGTTCCTGGCCAAGCTGACTAACGCTGCTGCGGTCCCCGCACGATAGTCGAGTCTTTCAGCTTAGCCAGTTCCCGCCTGGCAATCACGGCCCAGGAGCTGTTGGGGTCCAGCTTCAAATAAAGTTTCCAATGTCCCATGGCCTTCAGCGGCTGCCCGGTGGATTGATAAAGCAGCGCGACGTTGTAGTGTGCGTCCGCGTAGTTCGATTGAAATCGGATCGCGGACAGGTAGTGGGCCAGCGCTTCGGACCGATCGCCTTTTTCGTCGTACAGATTTCCCAGATTGAAATAGGCCAGCGCATAACGCGAGTCGACTTCGAGAGCTTTACGGTAATGGCGCTCGGCCTCGCGCCAATTGCGGGCATTGAAATAAACCGTGCCGAGGTTCACCAAAGCGCCGGCTGACGTAGGATCGATTTCGGAAGCCTTGCGATAGGCCTCGATGATGTCCTCCATCGGCGCTCCGGTTTGCTCCAGTTCCAGACCCTTTTCGAACCAATGTTCGGCCTCGATGCGCGACTTGTGCTTTCGAGCTCCTGCGTGTTCACTGTTGGTCTGGCCTGGAAAGGACAGAAGTTTGCTGATCTCAGCCTCATCGAAATCCAGCAATAATTGCCCGGAGATCGGCTCCATTCGTTGGCCGGCGAACTGCACCTGTATCTTTTTTCCTTGCGAGTAGATCTTCAGCTCAGTGAGCGGGTCTTGTACGTCCCTCAATCTCGCGCGCAGCGCATCTAAAGCTTTTCGGATCTGCGTCGCCGGAATCTTGTTCTGGCGCAATCCGATCAGGGTACGCAGCGCGAGCATATCGGAGAAGTTGAAAGATCCGCTGGCCGAAACAAATTTCTGCTTCTCCCAGCTTCGGAGTTGGCGCTCAGAAACGGCGAGCAGCCGGCGTACCTCCTCGCGCGAATAGGCCTGCTTAGTTGCGTGAGCCGGCACGGTGAAAGTGTAACAAGGTCCGCGGGAGAATTGTGAGCGGCGACGTTAGTAACTACTCGAACAATACTGTCAGAGGCACGCTGATCGCCGGATCCTTCGTTTCGAGGACGCCGGACTTCGCTTCCACCATGCCTTCTGTTGTGAAGACGTATCCTTTCCGGGTTTTCGGATTGATGATCCATACGTACGGGACGCCGAAGTTCAGATACTCGTCGATTTTTTGCTGCATGTACGGCATGGTGTCGTCTTTGGAGAGGATCTCGATGCAGAGATGTGGAGGGTTAGTAAAGATCTCTCCCTGTTCCTGGGATATCCTTACCACAGTAACATCGGGGATTCTGAATCGAGTCCGGCTCACTTGCACCCGCTGCTCTGGGAAGGATTCGATTCCAAGTTCCTTCGCGTGAAGCTCAAAATAAACAAGGAGCTTCCGCTGGATTCTACTGTGTGTCTTCTCTCCCAAATTCCGCTCCACCACCTCGCCGTCAACGTATTCACGATCAGGGTCATAGCTGGTGTTGAGGTACTCTTCCACCGATATCAGAGTTGCAGTTCCCATGACTTAAGGTTACTCGAATTACTCGAACAATACCGCTAGCGGCATGCTAATCAGCGGGTCTTTCGTTTCGAGGACACCGGACTTCGCATCGACCATGCGTTCCGGCGTGACGACCGATCCTTTTCGGTTCTCTGGGCTGATGATCCAAACGTACGGGACGCCGAAGTTCAGATAATCGTCGATCTTCTCCAGCATGTACTGCATCGTGTCGTCTTTGGAGAGGATCTCAATGCAGAGATGTGGTGGGTTGGTAAAGATCTCTCCTTGTTCTTGGGACAGCTTTACCACTGTGACGTCGGGAATTCTGAAGCGCGTCCGGCTGACCTGCACCCGCTGCTCGGGATAGGCCCGAATTCCCCACTCGTCGCGACGCAAGCGAAAGTAGTAAATGAGATCGCCTTGAATTGTACTATGTGTCTTCTCGCCCAAGTTCCTCTCCACAACCTCGCCATCAACGTATTCGCGATCTGGGTCATAGTTGGTGCGGAGGTACTCTTCCACGGGTATCAAAGTGGCGGCCGTTCCCATACCTTCAGGTTACTTTATTCGGCTTCCCGAACGCCGACTTCACCAGCTCCAGCGCTTCCGCTGTGCTGTGTATTCGAGCCTCCAACTGCGCATCCTCCGCCATTTCCAGCATGCGGGCGAAATCCGGACCGGGCGCATATCCGGCTTTGATCAAATCGCGGCCCGTCAGCAGCCGCGGCGGCCGCAACTCCTCCGGCGGTAACTGCTCGAGCTTGGATTTTGCGAAGTGGTAATTTTCAAGATTCCCATGGCTGGCCGAACAGTCCAGCCGGTGCAGTTCCAGGTGCTCGTCGAAGCGATCCATGCGCAGCATGCGTTTCAGCTTGCTCTCGCGCATCTCGTGGACGTGACTGAAGCGCATGTGATTGGCCACCAGCGCAATCACTTGTTCTATCTCCGCGTTTGAGAACCGCAGCCGCGTCAGGATGTCGCGGGCGATCTTCTGGCCCAACTCCACATGGCCATCGAAGCGAATGCGCTCGGCGATCCTGAACGTCCCCGGCTTTCCTACGTCATGTAAGAGGACGCCCAGGGCCAGCGTCGCCGTGGGTGATTGAAGACCTTCCAACATCATCAGGGTGTGTGTCCACACATCGCCCTCCGGATGAAACTCCGGCGGCTGCGCCAAGCCCTTCATGGCGGCGACTTCAGGCAGGATATCGTTGAGTAATCCGGAAGCATCCAGCAGTTCGAGGCCGCGCCTTGCAGCCCCTTCGGTGAGGATTCGAACCAGTTCATCGCGGATGCGCTCCGGCGAGACGCGCGTTATCCGAGCGTGCAGCTTTTGGATCGCGCCCATGGTCGCCGGTTCGATTTCAAATCCGAAGCGCGCCGCGAAACGAACGGCACGCAGCATGCGCAGATGATCTTCCTCAAATCGTTGCTCCGGATCGCCGATCGCTCGAATGATACGATTGCTCAAATCACTGAGGCCACCGACGTAATCCACAACGTGAGAGGTCAGCTCTGCTGAGGATCGTGCCAGCGCAGGATCCAGCAACAAGGCATTGATCGTGAAATCGCGCCGCAGCACGTCCTGTTTCGCATCACTCTCAAATCTGACTTCCACCGGGTGCCGGCCGTTCACGTACGAATGATCGCTGCGAAACGTGGCAACTTCCACGCCATCCACCAGCACCACGCCGAATTGTGCGCCCACCAATTTGGCCTTCGGAAAAATCTCGATTAGCTGCCTCGGCTGCGCGTCGGTGGCGATATCGTAGTCCGCCGGCTCGCGCTTTAGAACCAGATCGCGTACGCACCCGCCCACCAGCCAGGCCTGGAACCCGCGCGCCCGAAGTTCTCCCGCAGTTTGAACCGCCGTGCCGAGGCCCATGTGATCATCGTAGGATATAACTTGTGTCACAAACGCGTCACGGGACCAGTGCCGGGTAGAATGGAAATAGCCTGGTAGATGTCAACCGAAGTTAGCAAACCTACCACGACCACCGCTAAAGTCGTGGTGGCGACCACCGTAGCTCTGTCCTTCATCAGCTTCTGGCGCGGCGCATCCATCGTCCTTTCCGATTTGGCTTCGTCGGCCTTTTATGCCGGTGGCATTGCTGAAATCGCCATTGGGCCCGCCGCGCCCTGGTTCGTGTTGGGCGTGATGCTTTTCAGCTTCGCCGTGCGATCCGTGTACATGGAAAGCTGCAGCATGTTCGTGCGCGGCGGGGTGTACATCGTTGTGAAGGACAGCATGGGTCCTTTCATGGCGCGGATGTCCGTGTCGGCGTTGGTTTTCGACTATATCCTCACTGGACCTATTAGCGTCGTCAGCGCGGGCCAGTATCTGGGACACCTTCTGGACGAAATCGCCAGAATGCTTGGCCAATCGTTCCCCTTCAATTTGAATCACTTCGCCGCGTTTTTTGCGGTGCTGGTGACCGCGTATTTCTGGTGGCTGAACATTAAAGGCATCCATGAATCGAGCGGCAAAGCGCTGCGGATTATGCAGATCACGACCATTATGGTGGTAGCGCTTGTGATCTGGTGTCCCTTGACGATTTTGTTGCGTGACCACGTGTACATGCCGCCCGCGCCGCTACCCCGCAATCTGCAGTTCAGCCCTGAGGCCCTGGGATGGTTGAAGGGAACCAGATGGCCCTCCATTCCGATCATCGCGTTGATGATCGCGTTCGGACACTCACTCCTTTCCATGAGTGGATTCGAAACCCTTGCGCAGGTCTACCGCGAGATCGCCTATCCCAAGATGAAGAATCTTCGGATCACCGCGAACATCGTCTGTTGGTACGCAGTGGTTTGTACCGGTGTGATCACCGTGTTTGCCGGTATGCTCATCAGTCCGGAGGACATTCGGAACATGTACGCCGACAACCTCCTGGGTGGTTTGGCGATGCGGCTCGCCGGACCTGAGCTCTTGAAGCTGGCATTCCACATTTTTGTGGTGATAGTCGGCATCTTGATTCTGTCCGGCGCTGTCAATACGTCCATGATCGGAGCGAATGGCGTCCTGAACCGCGTGGCCGAAGATGGCGTGTTGCTGGATTGGTTTCGCAAACCCCAGAAACGATTCGGGACCACCTACCGAATCATCAATCTGATCACGCTGCTACAGCTCGCCACCATCATTCTGAGCCGCGGCGACATGTATCTGCTCGGCGAAGCTTACGCGTTCGGCGTGGTATGGAGCTTCTTCTTGAAGTCGCTGGGAGTATTGGCGCTGCGCTACCAGCGTCACGATCAGGAATATAAATTCCCCTTCAACCTGCGCATCGGTGGAGTGGAGATTCCCATCGGACTGGGGGTCACTACCTTGATCCTCGGCTTCGTGGCCATTGCCAACTTGTTCACCAAACAGATCGCGACTATCTATGGCGTGTCCTTCACGTTGGTGCTCTTCTTCGTCTTCACTATCTCCGAGCGTGTCAACGAGCGGAAAAGACGTCTGCAGCATCTGGAGAAGAAGCCGCTCGAGGAATTTAACCTTGACCATCAACCTCAAGTCGGCGCCGGAACGTTACATGCGCGCCCGGGATGTGTGCTCGTAGCTGTTCGGGATTACCACAATATGGAGCACCTGCGAAAGGTTCTTCAAAAAACAAATCTGCGGCGGCACGACATTGTGGTCATGACGGTTCGAACCATCTCAACCGGGGCGGGCGAATACGATCTCTCAGACGAGCAGATGTTTAGCGACTACGAGAGAGAACTGTTCAGCCATGTGGTCGAGATCGCGGAAAAAGAAGGCAAGCCTGTGGAACTCCTGGAAGTTCCAGCCGTGAACCCATTCGACGCGATGGTGCAGTCGGCCGCGAAACTCAAGGCCTCCCGGCTGGTCACCGGAGTTTCGCCCCGAATGCCATCCGAAGAACTAGCCCGCCGGATTGGTCTGGCATGGGAAAGCCTGCCGGAGCCGCGTCACGCATTTTCGCTGGAGGTCATCAGTTCGGATCGTCCGTCCATCTACGTAAATCTTGGACCGCATCCGCCGCGCCTGTGGCCCGAAGATGTCGATCGGCTGCATGAGCTCTGGCTGCGGTTGAGCGATGCCGAGGGCGTCGGAGCCAAGCTCCATCACCGGGATATTGTGGGAATAGCTTTGCGGAGGCTGGAGAGGGATCTCACTACCGGCGACCGTGACCAGTTGCTCAACGATCTGAAAAACGAATTGCGCAAGTCTTGACCCCGAATTGCTGAAAGGTTTAGAACTTCAGCGCCAGAACTCGCAAACGGCGGTAGTCCACCGTCCAGACCCCATCGCGATACCGCTCCGGTCGCAGAAGCCCGACCACTTCCCCCATCTTGGCTACGACATCATCGGCGGACATACCTTTGAAAAAACTGCCGCAGAACATCCGCAGCCAGTCCTCCATTCCGTTCTCGCCCTCCAATGGCGTCGACCGGTCGAACAGCTCGGCGTGCCGTACCTGCAGTCCGTGCCGCTCCAGCAGGGACGCATACTCGCCAATGCTCGGGTAATACCACGGACAGCGCGCATCCGACTCAGCCCCCAGAGCCGCCCGCAATGCCTTCAGAACGGAACGGTTGTTACCCTGGCCCCCGAACTCGGCTACAAACCGTCCGCCGGGCTTTAAAGCCCGCGTAATTGACTCCGCCGCTTCCTCGGCCTGCTTGACCCAGTGCAGCGCCGCGTTAGAAAAAACTGCATCGAAGGGTTCTTCGAAGTGGAAACTAGTGGCATCGGCCAGCACGAACGAGAGCCCCGGATAATTTTGCCGCGCCTGCCCGATCATGTTCGCGGAGTTGTCCAGGCCCACCACCTGCGCGCCTTGCTTGGCGATCTCCGCGGTGAGTTGTCCGGTGCCGCAACCGATGTCCAGAATGCGTTCGCCGGATTGCGGCGCCAGCAGTTCAAGTACGCCAGCACCGAGACGCCAGACGAAGGAATGTTTGCCTTCGTATTGCTCCGCGTCCCAGGCAGTGCTCACACCTTTTTCGTGCGTGCTTTGGTTTTCTTCTCTGGCACCGGCGCGGGCTCGGGCGCGGCCTCTTCGGCAACTATGGCCGGCCCGGAATTCACCGATGACAACACTTCGTTGAAGAGCTCTTGCTTCTTCAGGTCCTTCTTGGAAGGCGGTGCCTGCTCGTGCCGATAATCATGATCGTGGTAACAGGTCCGGCAGCGGACCTTCGCAGGTTCTGCATTGACCAGAGAAACGATGGCATGGTTTGTGATCCTGCGGCACTTTATGCAGTGATCGTCGATAATATCCCCTAAGCGGTGATCTGACATAGGAAAAATCGAGGTTCTGGGCTGAGTATATCAAAGTTGGAATGATAAGAACCCGGCGATAGCCGCGCCCAGCATAATCCACAGCGTGTCGACGCGAGTCAGGACAATTACTACCAAACTTGCCACCACGATCGCCAGCGTCAGGAGCCCCGTTATTGCATCACGAGCCAGCGGCGCGGCTGCGCCTGCCATCAGTCCCGCACCCGCCAGTAACACTGTTCGCGCGACCGATCTTATGCGCCGGTGCTCGGCGCGCTTGCCGAGGAAACGCAGCATAGGAATGATCAGAAACGCTGGCGTGATCATCGCCAGCCAGCCCGCGCAAGCGCCCGGAACCCCCGCCACCAGGTAGCCCACGCTCACTACGTAGATGCCTAATGGTCCTGGACCCAGACGTCCTGCTGCCACCGCGGTATTCAATTGCCGATCCGTGAGCAGGTGATAATGCACCACGAAATCGCTTCGGATCATGGGAAGCGAGGCTAGGCCGCTGAACGAAGTCAGGGTTGCCTTGAGCAACAAAAGGTAAAGGACAATAACGTTCACGGCCGCACCCAGAAGAATCCAGTGACGGCTGCGATTCCGATAATCTGCAAGGGCGACAAGCCGGCCACTCGAAACAGAACGAATGCTCCCGAGGCGATCAATACCGGCGGCAGCCAGCTTCGCTTGGAACATTGCCGCAGCACTAGAACCGCCGCCGCCCCGATCATTGTCCCTACGGCTGCCGCGATCATGGCGCCGAATATAGCTCGCGCCTCGGGATGGTTCACGCCTAATTCCCAGGCGCGGGTCAACCAGATCACCAAAACTGACGACGGAATGGTTACGCCCAGCACGGCCGTGATCGCGCCCAGCCCGCCCATCAGATACCAGCCGGCTGCGGCGCAGAATGCCAGCACGTTGGTTCCTGGCGTCAGTCGCGCCAGCCCGAAGGCAATCGCAAATTGGTCCGGACTCAGCCAGCCACGCCTATAAAACTCGCGTTGCAGAATCGCGATTGTCGGGTCGCCGCCGCCGAAAGCGGTCGCGCCGATGCGGAAAAATAGCCGAGCCGTTTCCAGCAGTCGAGGTTGAGGCATCGCAGCTAATTTAGCAAGCTCCGCCTCGGGCCGAGCGCTCGCGCTGTCAAACTCCGACGATCTTCTCAGCAACCCAAAGCTCGGAGCTGCTTTGAGGAGCTGCCCGTCGTTAGACCAAATCTCAGGCATCCTCCAAAAAGAGCCCACCTATTTGCCTCGCTTGCGCTCCGCTCAGCCGCGATCCACGTATGTTCCTATGGAACACAGAAGCCAGTTCAGGGACGCACCAGGACGATGAGTACAAACCGCTGTGGCCGCAGCGACGTAACCCTACGTACGATCCTCTTCGACGACCCGGCCGCTGTCTTTTACTCGGGGCATCTTTGAAATGAGCCTTTCCCTATTGGGCAACTTGCGGGTGGATGGAAGCCGTTCGAATGGCCTAAGCTCGGCCACCGGCACACCCAGTTTTTCGATGACATAGGACTCGCCCTCCGCGACTGCGCGTACGATAGCGCTGGTTCGAAGATGCAGCTCCAGGATCGTTGCTCGTTTCATTGATAGGTGGTCTACCGGGCCGCGCCGGCCGCTCCCGACGTCCCCTTCTTGGTCCACTCCCCGATCCAATCCAGAAACGAGTTGTACCAAAGCAGGCTGTTCTGCGGCTTCAGAACCCAGTGGCCCTCGTCGGGAAACTCCAGCAGCTTGGATGGCACCTTTTGGAGTTGCAGCGCGGTGAAAAGCTGCAAGCCCTGCGAAAAGGGCACGCGAAAATCTTCCTCGCCATGGATCACCAGAGTCGGCGTGTGGAAGTCCTTCACGAAATAACTCGGCGACCACCTGGCATATGAATCAGGATTGTCCCAAGGCGTCCCGTTGAACTCCCACAGCGGGAACCACAACTCTTCGGTACCACCAAACATGCTGCGCAGATCAAACACGCCATCATGGGAGATGAAAGCCTTGAAGCGTTGCGTATGGCCCAGCATCCAGTCGATCATGTAGCCGCCGAAGGAACCGCCGGCCGCAGCCAAGCGGTCTGGATCGGCATACGGCAAAGCCGCCACGTGATCAACCACGGCCATGATGTCGTCGTAAACTTTGCCGCCCCAATCGTCCTTAATGTCCTCAGTGAATTTCTGCCCGTATCCATAAGACCCTCTTGGGTTTGGCATCACGACCAAATATCCACTCGCAGCGAAAACCTGGGCGTTCCAACGATACGTCCAACTCTCGCCCCAGTCGCCTTCCGGACCGCCGTGGATCAAGAATAGAACCGGATATCTTTGATTCGCCTGAAAGCGCGGCGGTTTGACCACGAAGCTTTGCACGCGCGCCTTGTCGGAGCTCTCCACCCAGAACTCGTCCAGCGGCGTCAGATCGTACTGCGCCAGCAGGGCGTCGTTCAGGTGAGTAAGGGCCGCCGGTGCTCCGCCTGTCGACGCGGCGCGGAAAATCTCGCTGGGCGCCGAGCCGCTTTCTCCGGTGTAGATCATGGTCTTTCCGTCGGAGGTCAACTGCATGTCGTCTAGGGTGCTCGCGCCACTCACGATCACGCGGCTCGCCCCTCCGGCCACTGGGATCATCTCGATGCTCTGCCGGCCGCGATCCACCGCTGTGAAGAACAGAGCACTTGAGTCCGGGAACCAGGAAAAACTTTGTACCGGCCGATCCAGCGTGTCCGTCACGGCATTCACTTTACCTGTCGCTCGCTCCAGCACGATCAGCCGCCAGCGGTCGCTTTCGTAGCCTGGGCGCTGCTGGCTCCGATAAGCTAACCATTTGCCGTCCGGAGAATACTGGGGACTCTCGTCAGCTCCTGGGTTCAGCGTGACCTTCTTCGATTCGCCGCCATCGATAGAAACCACAAACAGGTCGGTATTCGTACTGGTGGCGGGTACCGGATCGGCGTTCATCGCGTAGCAGACTTCCTTGGAATCCGGCGAGATCGCATAGTCATCCGGACCACCCAGCGAGAACGGCGGAACATCCCGATCTCCGGGCGTCACGTCTTTCAATCCGGTGCCATCCACGTTCACCACCAACAGGTGCGAGCGGCGCTTGCCTCGCCACTCCGTCCAGTGCCGATATAGCAGAGTTGTGTAGCTGCGCGCCTTGACCTTGTTGTTTTTCTCGGCTTCCAGCCGGCTCTTCGCGCAATTGTCGTCCGAACAATCGGGATAGACGTCGCTGGCAAAAACAAACTTATTGCCGTCCGGCGACCACAGGACACTACCGGCTTCGGTGGACAGATTGGTCACTTGCCTCGGCAGCGAACCATCCGCGTTCATGACCCAGACTTGCGAGGAACCGCCGCGATTGGAAATAAACGCGATGCGCTTGGAATCCGGCGACCACCGGGGCCGCTCATTATCGGTGCCCTCGGTGGTGATCTGCTTAGGCGGACCGCCCGCTGTAGGCACTACATAGATTTGTCTTGGCTTGGTGTTTTGCTCTAGATCCACGCTTTGGACCGTGAACGCGACCGTCTTTCCATCGGGCGAAAGTTGCGGCTCGCCGATTCTTTGGATTTTCAGCAGCGCCTGTACATCGAAAGGCTGCCTCTGCGCTGCCGCGGCCGCAGCGAGCATCAACGCGAGGCCGACGGTTCGCACCAGTAGCATATGACTCGATTGTAAGACAGGCGCGGTAGCGCCAGAGGACGCGAGTTACAGTGCCAGCTTTCCTTTGTAGTTCATATCGCTCAGGCGAAACTTGTGCTCAAATTTGACTCCTTGCGACTCAAAGCCAAAGACGACCTCTTTGTCATCGGCGGAGATCTCCTTGCTCCTGGGGAACAAGAATCGTATCTCACTGGCCCCGTTCGGGCCTTCAAACTGGACGTCCTCAGCATAGATCGGGCTCTTCCCCTTGGGAACGAGCCGGGCGGCGTCCAGAAATCGAGTGCGCAGTGCGTCGTTGCTGATTTTGGTGTCGCGATCACGATCCTGATCGCTCGAATCCGGTGAATCGATGTCACCGTTCCGGTTGCGCCGGCTGGGCGTCCGAAATCCGACCACGGTGATAATGTAATCCTTCTGGCTGGCATCCGCGAGCGCCTTCGACTCATCCGCAGTCAAACTTCGCTGGCGGACTAGCGCCTCCTGGACCGGCTCAGCGCTCTGCCATCGGATGGTGAGGTTCATCGAAGATGCCCGACCGCCGCCATTCGGATATCCTCCACCACCGCCGTTCGGATAGCCTCCGCCACCCCCTGGATAACCACCGCCACCCCCTGGATAACCACCGCCGCCACCTGGGTAGCCCCCTCCACCACCTGGATAACCACCACCGCCACCCGGATAGCCACCGCCCCCGCCGCCCGGAAATCCGATTCCGCCGCCTCCCATACCGCCCCGGCGGCCTCCACGCTGTTGCTGTTGCCCCGCGCCCTCCGGGGCGACGGTCTGGTCCTTCGCCCAAGGCGAGTCGGTTAGCACCTTGGTCACTTCCTCGCTGGTCCATTCCTTGGAGTCCTTCGTTTTCCAAGCGTCGGCCGCGAAGAGCGCCATCGCGCCTGCACCAAGAATTGTGAGTTGTCGAACAGCTTTTCTCTGCATCTTGTTTGGGCAGACGCCCTCGACCACTCTACCGTTACCGGAAACCGGACTGTGCTACCGTCGAAGTTTGTGAAGTTTTGTAATGTCAGCAGTTTCTAGCCATCGTTGCCTGCATTTTCCGTTAACCTGGGTGACAGTTGGCACGTCCTAACCAACATTCGCTTTCAAAATGAAAATAAGCTTTTTTCTTCCTCTTGTGTCCCTTGCCTGCAGCGTGATCTTCGCCGCCACTCCCGACGCCGCTCGTATATTGGCGACTTCTCCTCTGCGATTCGAGCCCGGACCAGGAGCTGACTCCCATGAATTTGTCGCCCGCGGCACCCGCTCGCACTTCGTCTTCGAGGGCAGTAGTGCGAAAGTTCAAGCTGGCGGCAGGACTTTGCGCTTTGACTTCGTGGGCGCAAATCGCCATGCCCAATTGGAAGGCCTCGAGAAGCTGCGTTCCACAACCGGCATTTTCTTCGGCAACGATCCTACTAAATGGCGGCACGGGGTTCCCAACTACGGCCGGCTCCAAGCGCGTGGGCTTTATCCGGGCGTCGACCTGGTTTACTACGGCAACGCGGGTCAGTTGGAATATGACCTATTGATTCAACCCGGGGCGGACGCGCGGCAAATCCGGCTCGCGTTTCAAGGTGGCCAGCCCAGCCTCGATCGCGATGGAAACCTGAATGCCGCGTTTCAGCTGAAACGTCCGGTTGCCTACCAGATCGCCGCCAATGGAGCCAGGACCTCCATCGCCAGCCGGTTCCGGAAGAATAGCGATGGATCTTACGGGTTCGCCCTCGGCCCTTATGACCACGAGCGCAAACTGGTGATCGATCCAGTCGTTACCTTGGAGCAGTACTTTGCCGGCTCTTCGCAGGACATCGGATATGCCATCGACCACGACGCCCACGGCCATCTCTATATTGCGGGCACCACCTATTCGAGCGATTTCCCGACCGCCGGACCCGCCGCTGGAACGCTTCCTGATGGCGGTGAGGATCTTTTTCTCGCCATCATCGACCCAACGGCACCTCCCTCGTCTCAGATCCTCTACGCCACCTTTATCGGCGGCAGCGGGAATGACTCATTGGGAGGCATGGCTGTCGACTCAAAAGGCTACGTCTATTTGACCGGCACCACCGCATCCACCAATTTTCCAACGGTAAAACCAGCGCAAACCCTTTTGAACGGGACCACCGACGTTTTCGTCATGAAGCTCGATTTGTTCGAGGTCCCGCTCTATTCCACGTACCTGGGAGGTAGCGGTAACGATAACGCAAACGCGATTGCCGTCGACTCCCAGGGAAGGATGTGGGTGACAGGTGGGACCCAGTCCACCGATTTCCCGATCGTGAATGGCTTCCAGGCAGCGGCCGGAAGCCAGGATGCGTTTGTATCCGGCATCGATCCGACACAATCCGGCTCCGGCTCCCTATTTTTCTCCACTTACCTGGGCGGCACCGGGTGGGATACCGGACGCGGGATTGCGGCCGCATCCGACGGGACGATTTGGATTGTAGGGGGCACGTACTCGTACAATTTCCCGGTCGCCGGCTCCAGCTTTAACCCTAACTACAGCTCCGGCGGCGACGCTTTCGTCGCGCAGATCAATACTACTCCCGGCGGCAGCTTTCTACAGTACGGCACATTTCTCGGTGGCACCGGCGAGGAAGAAGCGCGCAACCTTATCCTAGATGCTCAGGGCCGGGTAATCGTGAGCGGTTATACCCTATCGCAAAACTTCCCCGTCACCAGCAACGCTTTGCAAACGCAATATGGTGGGAATACCGATGCGTTCGTAACAATTTTGAATCCGGCAAATTCGGGTTCGGGGCAGCTGGTTTATTCGACCTACTTCGGCGGAAGCAACGCCGACGTTCCGTTCGATCTTAAGATTGACCCGAACGGGAATCTGTACATGGCTGGCTTTACCGAATCTCCCGGGTTGCCTGTCACCGCTAACGCCCTGCAGTCCGCCTATGACAACACTCAGGACGCTTTCGCCCTGGAGTTCAATCCTTCCACTCCCGGACCCACAGGGATTAAATTCTTTACTTATCTTGGGACCGACGGCCTGCAAATCGCCTATGGAATCGATTACGACGCGACCAACAACCTTATTTACCTGACCGGGTACACCAGCGGCCCGATTTTTGATCCGTTCGGTGGACCGGCAAAGAGCACCAACCCCGGTAATCCCGATGCTTTCGTAATCGGGTTCAGTACGCAGGCAGCGCCGACGACTACTGCACAACAAGACTTGCGGCGGCCTGCGAGGTCTGTCCCCCTATCGAGACAGTGATCGGCTGAGAACCCGGCGTGAGGCCGGTGGGAACGGTGGCGTTGATCTGATAAAGTCCCGGGAATCCCGGCGCCAAACCGCAGAACGAGCTTGTGGCTGTTTTTCCACCGATGGTTACCGTTGGCGTGGAGATGCAAGTCGCCAACGGTGACGAGGGGGCCGGATCGCCGCTAGCAGGTTGGTTGTTTACAGGGCCCAGACCATTTAGGTAGAGCTGGACCGTCTGCCCTTGCTTGGCCGGGTTACCCGTGCCAATCACATGGTTGCTGGAGTCCAGGGCCGCAACATTCCCGCCGCCGATTTCGAAGAATGCCGGCGAGTAATTAGAAAGATGCAGCGTCACGACGTTTCCGTAGGAGAAATCAATCGTCACTTTCACCTGGGCGGAGCCCTGACCCTGCAATTCCCACGGTACCTGGAGATTCACCTGCCCCGGAGAGACATAGATGAGGTGCCCAGGCACGCTGATATTACCCAAAGGCATCGCCGCATCGAAGCTTACCATGGCGTAATCGATCGCAAGTGGAAGCACCGTCGTCTTGGCAAAATCCGTGAAATCGCTTAGATTACTTCCAAAGATCGACACATAGGAACCGGGCGCCACCGCTCTGCCCATTTCAAAACTAGCGCCATTGAGAATGCCATTCGCGGCAATGGTGGGTACGGTTCGAGCGGAACCCGTGAAGTCCCACGAAAGGCCGCCGGAGGTGGAGCCGGTTACGCTGGCGTTGAAGTCATAGCTGCCGGGCTGCGCTCCTAGGATCGGAACGGCTTGAGCAATACCGTAAGCATTGGTTTGAGAATCAGCCGTTTGTATGGTCCCGCCGCTATTGGCGGTGAAGCTTACCGGAACGCCCGCTACGGGCACTCCCGCCGAATCGATCAGCTTAATGGCAATCACTCCATCCGGAATTTGTTGGCCGACAGTTCCGTCAAAGCCATCGCCGCTGAGTGGAATAAGATTGTTGGCCACGCCACTGCCCGCTAGAAATAAATAAGGAATCCGCAAAGCCGTCCCGGCGCCCTGAATTGTAATCGCACCATAATAGGATCCCGGCTTAGGCGTCGTCCCGCCAATGGTCAGGCTCACACTGCTCGAAGCGCCGGCCGCTAGAGTCAGGGTCTGCTTATTGAGCGCCAAACTGGCGCCAGTTGCCGAAGTGATCGGAGCCACCGCCAGGGACAAATTCGCCTGGCTCGTTCCGGCGTTCGTAATCTGGATCGATTGGCTAGCCGGCAAGGACGTCACCACTCCAAACGAAACGGAGGCCGGATTTGCTGCGATGGTGGTCTGAAGCGCCGTACCGGCATCCAGTTTCCCGCCACCCACCGCCGGAATACTCACCATGTCACCCGAGTCGTCGCTGGTGATCGCCTGCGAGCCAGTGTTTACTAACGCGGACTTGATCTGCGCCGGAGTGAAACCGGGATGAGCCTGCTTCACTAACGCGGCAGCGCCTGATACCAAGGGCGTCGAAAAACTGGTTCCTGCCGCCGCGGCGTATCGATTGGCGCTGTATAGATCTCCGAGCAGGTCATAGTTCTGGGCAGCCATGTATATGTCCTGTCCGACCGCTACCAGATCCGGCTTGAGAGCATTGAGACCGGTCGAGGGGCCGAGCGAAGAGAAGCTGGTGAGTTGGTCGAAAGCGGTCGAGGTCTGCTCGAAGGCCGCTCCATCGATATAGACGGTCTGGCCCGGAATCGAATCGATGAAGGATTTGAGCGCCACGCCATCGTTGTTGGAAATCATGATGGCGGTGAGCGATGCCGTGCCGAGATCGGGCGAGACTGGCGCCGTCTGATCCGCCATATAAAAAATCACGCCGCTGGCCCCGGCATTCTGCGCGTTGGCCGCTTTCACGGCAAAGTCGCAAGTGCCGCGCTCTATCAGAACAAATGCGCCGGTCAATGAGCCGACGGGTAATCCGCTACAAGCCAAGCCGTTGTCGCCTAGCGCCGTTACGTCCACCAGCGGAGCGGCGACCGCGCCAATTGGGATGTTTCCGTTTCCGAACGTGCCGGCCAGTTTCTGTAGATTCGACGGCACGCCCGGTCCCGGTACCTCCACGCCTTCCGTCAAGAAGTGCGAATTGGTGGTGGCGCCGACGGCGATTCCCGAGGGCGCATCACCGGGGCTCGAAATCGTGCTCAGGGTGGGCGTCGAAAAGCCGGTATCGCCCTCGTTTCCAGCAGCCATCACGACTACCATCCCAGCTTGCACCGCGCTCTCGACCGCTGGTGGAAGCAGATCGCACGGCACTCCAGTGGCATTGCCACAAGCGGCGCCCGTATCCAGCGGGCCGGTGAACGCCGGACTGCCCAGTGATAGTGACGCTATATCCATGTGATCGTTCAGCGCGTCTTCCAGCGCCATGAGGATTACATCGTCGGTGGCGCCGTCATTCACCGTGGGGGATCCGAAAATTTTGTAGTTTCCCAAATACGCCTTAGGAGCCATCCCGGTAAAGGTCAAACCCGCCGGCCCTGTGTTGGACGCTGCCGCGGCGCAGGAGGCCGTTGCGGTGCCATGGCCGGAACGATCGCGCGGAGAATAATCGTCGGGCCGCGAGTCGGCGGATGGATTATTGGGATCGCTCCCGGCTGCCAACTGCTGAACATAGCTGCGCGCCACAATAACTTTGTTGTTGGTGTACGCCGCGCAGTTGGATACATTGCACATCGGATAGCCCGCCGGCATGGTAAGTGAACTGTCCTGAAACGCGGGATGGGTCTGATCGATTCCGGTATCGATAATGGCGATCTTCATCCCGGCGCCCGCGTTCTGACTTCCCCCTAGCGAGTTCCACGCTGCCGGGGCATTGAGCAACACATTCGCCCGGTTTAGATCGAGATGATGACGGCGCAGCGGCACCACGCCTTTCACACCTGGAAGGCTACTGAGTTCGCCTACGCGTGCCTTCGGCGCAGCCACGAAGATGGCATTAGTGAGGATCGTCACCGAGCCGGTTACAGTAATGTGTCGCGACGCCAATACATCGCGAAGGCTCCGCTGCCTGGCTTCGATCTGTTGCCGGTAGCTTCTGCCATCGGTTGATTCGACAGCCTCGCGCGCCGCAAATCGTGCAGTAACAGGAGCGTCTTCCAAAATGAGTGCGTACCGGCTGGCTGCGCTTTGGCTAGCTGCGCTTTGCGCGAAAATGGCCGGCGCCAGTGCGGCCGCAATTATAAGAATCGCATGGCGTTTTAGAAAGAACATAATTATTCCTCTAGGATTCCAACACTACTAAGATCGTCCCGCTAAGCGTTAAGCCTTAGGGACACGGAGGATGGTTGGAGAATCTTGGCGCGGGCCCTCAGCGTACCGCGTTTACTCCGGCGTGCAGACTGGCTTCGAGAGTTTCCAGCTTTTCAGCGGCTGCCTGTTTCACCTTCGCGATATTCTGTTCTTTGATTTTCTCATACCCGCGAATCTGATCGGGCAGGGCAGCGATCTCCAGCGCCAGCGGCAGATTGTCCGGCGTCAGATTTTCGATTACCCGCTCCATCAGTTCGCGGTACCACTGGATCATGGACCGCTCCAGCCGCCGATGGGCCGCGTAGCCAAAAATATCGAGTGCTGTCCCGCGCAGCCCCTTGAATCGCTTCAATACCAGCAGGGGAGTGCGGAACCATGAGCCCAGCTTCAGCTTCTTGTGGACTCCGAAACTACGCAGCAGCGGCGGATGCAGATTGTACGAGATCGATTCCGGCGCGGCCCACATGTCCAGCGCCTGGCTCTCGAACTCCGGTTTTGTAAGCAAGCGCGCGACTTCGTACTCGTCTTTGTAGGCCATCAGCTTGTACAGATACTTCGCGACTACGTCGCGCAGAGACGGCTCGCCAATCTTCTGTAGAAAATCGACATAAGATTGCGCATAGACCGCGTTCTGATACTCCCGCAATTCGGCGACACGATCTATCGATGGCTTGATTCTTGTCTCCGACGCCAGGAAGCTTTCCACCCAGGCCGCATCCTCGTAATACTTGCGGCCCCAGGAAAACGCCTGCATGTTTCGTTCGATATCCACACCGTTGAGCTCGATAGCCTTTTCCATCGCTTCGAGCGAAATCGGGATCAATCCGCCCTGATATGCCACACCCGTGAGGAAGATGTTGACGGCCATGTGGCTGCCGAAAAGCGCCTCCGCCAGCCGGTTGCCGTCCACAAAAATATTGCGTCCGCGATTGGTGACCGAATTCACCAAGTCGACCATCTTCTCCGGGCCGCCAAACGGCGACCGATTGCGAATGGTATCGATGGTAGGAGCGACGTCCGTATTGACCACGGCAACGGTATGCTCGGCGCGTGCCGTGCTTAGGTTGCTATGATGCGCGACGCCAAGCAGGTCGAAGCCCAGGATCAAATCCGCATTCGCCGCGTTCACTTTAGCGGGCGCCTCGATGGGCCGTTCACTGAGAAGCAAATGCGAAACCACCGCGCCGCCCTTCTGCGCGGTTCCGGTCTGATCCAGAGTCGCGACACACAAGCCATCGATCCACGCCGCCGTCGCCAGCAGCGCGTTAATGGTCACGACGCCCGTCCCGCCGATCCCCGGTCCGATGATGCGGTAACCTTCGCCCGCCTTAGCCATCTGGCGCGGCATCGGAACTTCAGCCGGCGGAAGCTTCGGCAGTGTCTTCTTCTTCAGACCTGTCCCCGGTTTGATTTGAACCGAAACAAACGACGGACAATCGCCCAGCGCGCAGGAATAATCCTTGTTGCAGGAAGACTGATGAATCCGGATCTTCTGTCCGAGCTCCGTCATCACGGGCGTCAGGCTCATGCAGTTGGATTGCTTCACGCAATCGCCGCAGCCTTCGCAAACCTCTTCGTTGATCACCAGCCGCATGACCGGCTCCGCCAGTATTCCGCGCGACCGCTTGCGCCGCTTTTCGGCCGCGCACTCCTGGTCGTAAATGAGCACGCTTACGCCGGGGATCTGTTCCATCTCGCGCAGAGTTCTTGGTAGCTCTTCGCGCGACCGCAATTCGGCGTTCGGCGCCAAATCGGAGGCATCGCCGTATTTCTCGACATCCTCCGCGAGCACGATGGTCTTACGGACGCCTTCGGCCGCCAGCTTGCGCGTCAGATCCGGAATTGGCAGCGCGCCTACCGCGATCTGTCCGCCCGTCATGGAGACGTGGCCGTTGTACAGGATCTTATAAGTGATGTTGACTTTCGCGGCTACGCAGGCCTCGATCGCCAAATATCCGGAGTGAAACAGCGTGCCATCGCCGATGTTCTGGAAAATGTGCGGATGATCGACGAAAGGCGTCATTCCGATCCACGGCGCGCCCTCGCCACCCATTTGTGTGAGGAACGAAATGTTGCGATTTGGATCGTTCAGCCGCATCGCCATGGTGTGGCACCCGATGCCGCCGCCCGCGATCTGGCCATCCAGCAATAGCGTGGAACGATTATGCGGGCAACCGGAACAGAAAGCCGCAGGCCGTGAGCCGATCGACTTTGGCGCCGACATCACAACGCCCGGCGTAGCCACTTGCCGCGAAGGGAGGCTCAGGACTTCGCACAAAACCTTGGCCATTTTGTCCGGATCGAGCTCGCCGGTCGCGGCAAAGTGTGACTTGCCCAGGACAGCCGGATGCCCTGGAAGATCATAGAGGATCTCGCGAAGCTGCAGCTCGAGGAAACTGCGCTTTTCTTCCACCACCAGCACCGTCTCCAGGCCGCTAGCGAAATCCTTGACAAACTCGGGCTCGAGCGGGAAGGGCATTCCCACTTTTCCGATGCGAACATCTTCGTGCACTCCTAGGTCGCGTAGCGCTTGCATCAGGTCGTAATACGATTTGCCGGTGCTGAGGACGCCAATGCGAGCTTTGGCTCCGTTATGCCGATTCACGCCATTCAGTCGTGCGAACTGGCGCGCGGCTTCGAGACGCCGGTTGTTGACCTCGTGCTCCAGCGCCAATGTGATCGGCGGAACCAATCGGGCGTCACTGTACTTCTGATAACCTTCCGGCCAGCGGATTATGGGCCGGTCGGGATCGAGGTCCACGGTGCCGCCGCCGTCGCACACATCGGTGACCATCTTCATTCCCACCCACGCACCAGAGAAACGCGACAGGGAAATCGCCAGCAAGCCGTAATCAATCACATCCTGCGTGTTCCCGGGATAAAGGAACGGGATTCCGACATTGAACAGGCTAAACTCACTCTGGTTCGGAATAGTGGAACTTTTCGAAATCGGATCGTCGCCGCACAACACGAGCGCCGCGCAGTTCTTCCCGGTACCGGCTAAATTGGCGTGGCGAAAAATGTCGCCGCTTCGATCCACGCCCGGGCCTTTTCCGTACCAGATCCCGACCACGCCCTCCACTTTGCTCTTACCGATCACGTCGTAAATCTGGCTGCCGAGGACGGCGGTAGCCGCCAGGTCCTCATTCACGGCAGGTCGAAAGTGGATATTGTGCTCCGACAGCAGCTTCCCGGCACGCGCCAGCGCCATATCGTAACCGCCCAAGGGCGAACCTTCGTAGCCCGAAATGAACGCGCCGGTGTTGAGCCCGGCCCGGCGATCGCGCCGCATCTGGTCGATCGGCAGCCGTACCAAAGCCTGGATGCCGGTTAGATAGACGCGGCCTTGTTCGAGCGTAAATTTGTCGGTCAGCTTCATAACGCCTGGATTATCCGATTCATGCTAGCATGCGCTACAGGCAACCGTTTTGGAAAAGGAGCCGGCACTTGGCAATTCGATTCCTCGAAGAGCGCGCAGACCAACACCAGGGTTGTGAACGCGACTTGGGTGATTGAGGAAAGCGACAATTCCATCCACATCATCGAGACCGAAAGTGGCAACGCCAAAAAGGTCGAGTTGAAGTGTTCCACCGATGGAAAGGATTGCAATATCGCTGGAGCAGGGAAGGCCAAAGCGTCTTTTTGGTACAACGGGCTCACGCTGGTGGAGATGGAGACCCGAGGCGACCACGTCAACCGCTACAGGATGAACCTGTCTGACGACGCCAAAGCTCTAACGGTGGAGGTGAGTTCCATCGTCCCTCGGGCCGATAAACCGGACGTCCTGGTGTTCCAGAAGCAATAAACGCGGCTAGTTCTCGACTGTGAAATAACGGCTGCCGATCCCATCGTTGCGGCCCTGGTTGTCAGACACCACCCAGCTAATGGTATGCGTTCCGTTAGTCAGCTTGGTCGTGTCGAGGTAGAAATACCCCACCGCTCCGTTGCTGTTCGCTAAGCCCGGAAAAACGGTCGAGATGTCGCTGCGGTATTGGTTGTAGGTGGGATGTCCCACCGCTACTCCATCCACCATAACCGTGATTGTCGATCCGTCGATTGGAATGTTATATCCACTCTGCGTTAAAGCCCAACCGAAGTTGACGTAAGAGTTACCGGATATAGTGGCGCCCTGCGCGGGTGTGTCGATGGTGCCGAACGGTTTGGAGGCGTGCGCGTTATCCGCCGTAATCGTGCGCTTTCCTAAGTCCAGTGTGCCGCCAGATTTATTCACCGCGACGGCGTGCAGATTGTAGGTTCCATTGCCCGGACCTCCCGCTCCGCCAGAATTTGGAAGGAAATTGGTCAGCAGCATGTAGCCCCAACCGGCCCGGTAATTCAGCGGAGCATTGGAATATAACCCTTGAACGTCCGGCCGCACGCCCGCTACGAATGTCGCGTCTCCTACGTAGACCAATCCATTGGATCCAGTCGGCTCGTTTCCTATCCGCTCGCGCCAGATGCCAACGCTCGCTACTTCGATACTATCGAGCGCCCATCCAGTCACCGGAATTGCGCCGGCGATGCCGGTGGTATTGTTGGCCGGCGTATCGAAACTTCCGTAGGGATAGCTGGCCACCGCACTTGCGGCATTTACCTGAACCTGGCCGGAGGCGTTTACGGCCGGCGCCGAGACGGTTATCGCACCGCTCAAGCCGCCTGTCGCAGTTATCTGTAACACCGCATCGCCAGTCCCCGCAGTTGGCGAAACCGTGATGTTCGGCTGATCGGAAGATGCCGTCCAGCTCACGCCGCTCGCTCCGGTGAACGTCAATGCTACCGTCTGCGGGCTAGTAACAAGCGAACCGCTATAACCGAAGTTCAACGATGTCCGGCTCAATGTCAAAACTGCCGGCGCCGCTGCTCCTTTTACAGCCGCTGAGTTGGGATCCAGCATGAGCGACGACTCGTCGACGGCCTCGAAATTTGAGCCTTGCACTTGCTCCAGCTCCCGAAGTTGATTGTTGTCCCAGCGATCATCCGGCAGGCCCTCCAGGTACCACGCTGTCCCGTTGTCGGCCAAAAACATGCCGTATTGTTGCAGCGCACGTAATATCACCTGCGTTTGTGATGAGAAAGTCGCGATGTTAAAGCTCGCCTTCAGCCGGAACCGCTGGCCCATCGGTGGAAAATTGGGATCCGTGATACCCGATGCCTGGTGGCGCCCGGGCCACACGAATGCCATTTGAGTTTTCGGAGCGGTAAACCGAAGCGCGTGATGGATCGCGCCGGCCGCGACTTCGTCGTAGCGCGCCAGACCGGGAAAGATCGGCAAGCCCGCGGCGTCGGCCGAGGTCCAGGTCGCTGGCCGGAGGTTATTTGCCTTCAAATCGAAAATCGCTCCCGCAACTGCCGTCCAGGAACCATTCGGCTGCGGATATGCACCGGAAAGTTCATACAGGATGCAGTTGGTCTGATCGATCACTTCGACATGCCGATCGCCAGTGCTGCTGTTTCCGCCCTCAATGGGGGCGTTCGGCGGGATCGGATAAGGCCCTGGATCGCTCTCGCTCGAATATAAGAACGTGACCCCGACCTTGGGTTGCGTGCCGAGCACTGTCACAAACGGAAACCCGAGCACCGCGCCCTCCCAAAGCCCCGAGCCAAAGGTGGCAAAGGCGCCGCTGGTCAGGCCTATGTTGTTCACATAAGCCGCGGATCTTGCGTCCACCGGGAGGGTGTCTATGCGCGCATTCCAAACGTTGTTCGACGGAAAAATCTGGCAGCCAGAGACGGTTTGCGCCTTGGACGGAATTACGACAGCGGCGCACAGTAGCGCGAGGATTCCACGACTCATCCTAACCAGCTTAGGACACAACTCAGTAAACTCAGCTACGCAGAATCCCCGAGTGGAGCAGGCATTCTTGCCTGTGGATAGCTCTCATTGAGCGAGCTTGGCCGCCAGCCGCGGTCCTTTCTTTGCGTTTCGCTCCGCGACCAGCCGGTTGAACTCAGCGTCATCCAGGTTCACAATATCGAGCCACACCTGGACCATGTCATCGACGCTCCGCTCCCCGAATCCGGCCCACATATTTGGATCAGGATTGCGGGGGTTCGCGGACGTATTGTCGTGAATGCCGATCATGTGCAGTACCGTCCCGGCCGGCAACAGCGGGGCGACGTCGTCGGCATAGATATAGTTGATGTGCCAGTTGAAATTGAAATGGTCCACGGAGCTGAGGATGGTAGTGGTGTTGTTGAGATTTATCGCTTCCACGGTCATCCCGCGGCCCCGCATATGCATATGCGGCTGGAACGAATCAATGCGTGCATTCTTCGTCAGACGATAGTAGCCGTCTGTGCGAACCACGCTATTCGGCGGGATTTCAAGCTCATCGTTCGGCACGTTTCGGATGGCGATCGACCGGACCTGATACTTCGGAACCTCACCCTTGGGATAAAACTTGAAGGCAATTGTTGTCTTGTTGTGCTGCGCCGATCCGACCGCGAAATAATGCATGTCAAATCGCAGTCGCGTGCCCTTCTTGAGTAAACGGCCGGTGTTGTCGGCGAAAATATCGCCATATTTTCCGACCGCGTATTCGTGCAACTGCACGCCTGCCTCCGGTGTCCCTTCGGGCGCATCCGGCTCGATCGCGTATATCACTGCATGGTGCACGATCTTGGGATTGCTGGGCTTGACCTCCATGGCTTTGATCCAGCGATCTTCCGGCATCTTCACTTCGCCGAACTGATCCAGCCACCAGTCCGGGCCATTGGGATACATGACGAAGTCTTGTTCAGTGGTCACCGTCAGATCCGGCGTTCCGATAAACCATTCCTTGTCAGAGGTGAAGCTCGGCGCCGGTGGAGCATCCGATGGATTGCCCTGTGGCGCGCCGTTGTCCACCCAGCGCGCGATGGTCGCGATCTCGTCGTCGGTCAACGACCGGTCGTTCTTGTAGTGCCGGATGCCTACCGTTTTGTCGAGATGCCAGGGTGGCATGTCGCGGCGCACTACGCGCTCTTTGATCGAGCGGGCCCATGGCCTGGCCTCGGAATAGGTCATCAGCGACATGGGCGCCGAGGTCCCTTGGTGATGACAGGACTGGCAGCTTTTTTGAAAAATCGGAGCCACGTCTTTGCTGAACGTGACCTGACGCGCGCCGTCTGTTTTGCCATTCTCCGCCGCCTGCGCGCCGCACAGGATCATCAGAGAGCCAATCAGAACGCTACCTCTGCGCTTTAACATCGCCGCCTCCCTTGACACTCACCTTCACTTCTACGTTAGTCCAACAGCAGTGATATCCGAAGTTTCCGGCTAACTCGCCGGAGCCGTCATCCACCACAACCTGCAGTACATATTCGCCGGGCTCGCTGAAACTGGCGGTGGTGACTGCCCGGCCGTCCAAGACCTTCGCGCTGGCCGGATCGAACACAACGTTACCAGGCCCCCGGTACTTGCCCCACATAGCCGTCATCCCGACCGGTTTTCCGGCGCGAACCGGCAGGCCATCATCGGTTGCTGACACGGTTAGTGTGAGGGCGCTGGAACTAGCATCCACCGGCGACGATGGCTCGACATGCACCACCGGTGGAGTGTTCGAATCCACCCGCTCGCTGTTTCCGCCACGCGTGGTGCGCAAACGGTCGATCATCCAGACCGGCTTCAGAGTCGCGATCACCTGCTGGGTCTGACCGTGCGCCGTCAATATCCACACCAGTTGCTGTTCGCCGAAATCCTTAGGAACGACAACCTTAAAGGCGTCCTTGTGCCGCCTGATCATGAAATGCGTCGGCTGCCCGCGATCGCCTCCGGGTTCGAAGTGGTTATCGGCGCCTATTGGAAGATCCAGCTCTTCTTCGTAATTCCGATTCATGTAGCCGAACCACATGTTGAAGGAACCGTCGGGGTTAACGTCGTAACCTTCGTATACTGGCGAGACCCCTTGTCCGGTCCAGTGACGGAGTTGCACCAGTTGTGCCCTGGCGGGTGCGATCAACGCCAGCAGCACCATTAGTCCAGCCAGCTTAGAGAGCAAGAGGATCCGCACGCTAGAGCCCATTCTAGATCCAGCAGGGGTTGGGAGCAATGGGTAGAAAAGGCGGCAACCTAGGGAAACTACTTATATCGGGGCGCGTCCATCCGATAGGGAGTATATGAAACGAGCTCTACTGGCATCTTTCGCTGTATTCCTGTTGTCGAGTTGTTCACCCTCCGATCAAGAGCGGGCCAATCAAAAGGCGCGTGAAGCAGGCCGCGAAATGAAGCGCGAGGCTGAACATGCGTCCGAGCAGTTGAAGCATGGCGTCGAGGAGCTAGATCGCAAAGCCGGACCCAAACTCGACCAAGCCGGGCGCGAGATCAAGGAAGAGAGCCATCGGGCCGCCGAAAAGATAAAAGAGAGGGCGGATCGCATACAGGGCTCTGACCAACCTGAACGCAAGCAGTAAAGATTCTTTGGCAGGTCAGGAGACCTGCGCGACTCCGACGCCGGCCTCTTTGCGTTCCAGCAAGAAGTCCATCACCGCTTTATTGCTTGTCTCGGGCTGATCGGTCATATAAATATGGCTGGCATGCGGTATCGTCACCAATTTGGAGCCTGAGATGGTCTCGGCGATGAGCTTTCCGTTGCCTACCGGCACCAGGCGATCGGTCTCTCCGTGGATCACCAGTGTGGGCGCCTTAATCTGGCCCAGCCGGCTGTAGGATTCCCATGCGAGAATCCCCTGCAACTGAGCCGCATAAGCTTCGGGCTTCGGATAAGTCGCGCGCCGAATGACTAGATCCTCTTCGATTCGCGTCCTCGGAGTATCGGCATCATAAATGTACGGCACCGCCGCCTCGATCCCCTCGTCCATGGTCATGTTGCCGCGCATCATGAGCACCTGATTCACTTCCGGTTCAGCGCGCACGACCTTCGGACCACCACAAGCCGTACAGCCGAGGATTAACTTACGCACGCGCTGAGGATACTGAATTGCAAACTCCTGGGCGATCATGCCGCCCATCGAGATGCCATACACGTCGGCGGTCTCGACGCCCGCGGCATCCAACACAGCGGCGGCATCGGCAGCCATCCTGGCGATCGGGTATGGTCCCGGGGGGAGATCGCTCTTGCCCACGCCACGGTTGTCGAACAGGATGGTGCGAAAATGCTTCGAGACCAGCGGTGTGGTCCGGTGCCACATCTGGTGCGCATACCCCAGGCCCATGATCAGCAGCAGGGGCGGACCGCCGCCGGCCTCTTCCCAATAGATACGGACGCCGTTGTTAGAAGCGAATGGCATATCCTAACTGTACTGTAAACAAGGGCGCGCACCCGGTCGATAGATAAGTCAGGTAGCGGAGTACTGCCAAAATGAACCTGAATAACCGTCTCTTATTTCCTGGTATCCTCTTTTTCTGCAACATCGCGTCGGGAGTCGCTTGCTTTCTGGAGGGCGACTGGAGACGCGGGGTGTATTGGATGGCTTCCTCGGCCTGCATCGCCAGCGTAAGCTTGTAACCACGCCGGACTATAGATTGCCGAGGCTTTGGCGGGCCTTGGACTGATCGCCAAAGATGCCGGGGATGTCGCCCGCATATTTGAGGAATAGTTGGTAGCTCTGCTTGGCCTCCGCGCGTTTTCCTTCCTGCTGAAGAACAGCTCCTCGCAAGTAGAAATAGCGAGGGAAGATCAGATCCGAGAAGAGCGGTTCGCCCGAGGAGAGTGGGATGGGGGTTCGTTCAACCAGTTGTTGGGCTTCTTTCACTCGCCCAGTTTCCACGTAGGCCCATGCCAGCAGCGTGCGAATTTGGGCGTCGGTGGATGGATTGGTCTCGCGGTACAAGCCTTCCAACAGCGGCACAGCCTCGGCGAATTTCCGCTCGAACAAACGAGCGTAGGCATCGGCGAGGGGTGAGCCGGAACTAGGAACGGGCATTGCAGCCAGAAAACGGCATATGGCGCTGATGTTCCGAAGGCGGGGGCTGCGGGCGCCCGGAACGGCTCGGGCAGCCAAATCCGCGGCTGCTTTCGAATCGCCGCGCGCCAGTTTCCAAATCGAAAGCTGGCAGAGAGCCAGCGCCTGCGCTTCCCCTTCCACGGACGGCACGAGTTTTTCGAGCCTGGCAATAGCTGCTTGATGGCGGCCCGTCAAAAACTCCCACTGGGCCTGCTGGTAGCCGGCCAGGGCGCCCTGCGAACGCTGCAATAAGCCGAGGTAGCGATGAAAGATGGCGTCCGCGGCTGGAAGATCACCCAGCATGAGCCGGGCCTGGGCGGCTTTTATCAACTCGGCGCCCGCGAACTCGGCGGGATTCTTGTCTTGCGCCTGCAGGAAATAATGCTCAGCGCCGGAATAATCCCCCAAATAGAAGCTAACTTCCCCCAACGAATCGAGCGGATTCGCTTCTTCTGGGGGAAGCAATTGCCGGTAATGGTCCAGTGCGCGCCGGGCGGCGGCCAGATTCTGCGCGTAAGCGTACGCATAACCAAGTTGGTTCCAAGCCTGGGCATCCTCGGGATCAAGCCGCGTGACGGTTTCGTAACTCCGCACGGCATCCTTCAATTTCCGCTGGACAGATTGCAGATCAGCTAACTCGCGGGGCACCTGAGAATCTGCTGGAATAAGCCGCGTCATCTTCTCCAGGGTTCTAGCGCGCGCGGCGGTATCGTTGGCCGCAGTAGCAGCCAGGTATTCGAGGCGAGCCTGGTCAATCGGGTCAGGGTGCGCGTTCATCGCGGTCGCCAGGATAGTGCGGGCCTGGTCGTGATTGCCAGTTTCGATCAGCACCCTGGCTGTAGACAATGCCGCGCTGGTGAACCTGGGATCGGCCGCTGTCGCCGCTTCGAATCCCGACAATTCGCTCGCCGCATCCGGTTTGCTCAGCGCTACGCCGAAATCTTGAAACGCCGCCGCATTATTGGTGGAGAAGGCACGCGCCGAGGAATTGAGATGCTTCGCGAGTTGATTGGCCAGCGGCAACGGGCCCGCCGGCAACGGACCATTCAGAGCGAAGCTGGCGACCGTGGTGGTTTTTCGAGGGTCCAGCAGAGTGGCCCGGAGCTCCATCCGGCCGTTTCTAGCGACAAAATATCCTTGCAATATTCGAGAGGCCCGAATCGATGCCGCGCCGTCCGGCGACTCCGCAGGCAGCGCGTAAACATACGTCGCGCCTGCCAAGTCATAGACCAGCGCCGCCGACACCGCGCGTCCCATCCAATCCAAGCTGGGATCGGAACTGAGGTTCTCGAGCGGGAGAATAGCCAAGCGCTCCACCGCACGGTTTTCCTT
>Ga0210406_10001402_pt1 | contig 29374 bp, 25 predicted proteins | sample IncBWC30MmetaG_FD_155454 | JGI IMG/M metagenome (GOLD analysis project Ga0210406, IMG submission 155454) | Forest soil microbial communities from Barre Woods Harvard Forest LTER site, Petersham, Massachusetts, United States - Inc-BW-C-30-M | ecosystem: Environmental > Terrestrial > Soil >... | reverse complement strand
CAGATTGTGCACTTTCCCGCCCTTTGTCCGGATTGCCTGCAACCGCTCCAGAGTGTTCTGCGCGTTCACCAGCCGGGCCTCCACGTCCGCACGGCGCTGGGTGATTTCGTCGGCCGTCTGTTCTTCCTGCTCAACCTTGCCCAATGTCTTCAAATCATTGACCGCGGAGGTGAACTCGGACGAAGGGACGCGGAGCGTCGCCGTCAAACTGCTGGCAGCGGGCTGACCGACCATTCTGAGTTTCGCCGCGTACGCATGATGGCGCTCCAATATTTCTTCCAGGTTAGCCCGCGAATGCGCGAACTCTTTGGTCGAGACGGCAAGTTCCGCCGCCCGAGCGATCATCGGTCCTGTGTCACCTGGCCCGTCCGTCATCGGGGTTATGACCTCTCGTTCGGCAAGATATGGCGAAGGAATCGCCGTCTTTTGCGCCTGCTTGATGCGTTCCCATTGCGCTTTCAAATCCGCATCCGGCTGGATTCCAGGCGGGACACCGACGAGGGAGGAGTGCCCAGGAAAATCTTTTTGGCCGGTTCGGACCGCGGGTCTCCCGAGCCAGGAGAGTGCCAACACTCCCGTGCACAGGACAAATAGAAGCAAAAGTGTTCGCCGTGCCGGGGGCAGGGAGCGATACCGGGTGAGAAGGGAAGAGATCGTTGTATTCATGGGTGGCCTCCAGTGCCATCCTACTTAGAACGGAGGCTCCCCAGGTTCTTGCAGGAAAACTCAAGGCATTTCAGGCGCCGATTGCGGCTCGCAGGGCATTGGCTATGGACTCCGAATAGCGCTTCACATCCGCATGGTGCTCCGCTTCGACCATCACACGCGCCAGGGGTTCCGTACCCGAATAGCGCAGCACCACGCGCCCATTTGCTCCCAGCGCTTTCTGCGCCTCGCCCAAGGCTCGCGAAACTTCCGGCAGGGATTCCATCGGCGGCTTCGTTTTCACTTTCACATTCAAAATAATCTGCGGGTAATCCTTCAGCCCTTCCGCCAGCTTTTCCAGCGGACCCCGCAATGCGACGAGTGATGCTATCTTCACCGCGGTCAGCAACCCGTCGCCGGCGGGGCTGTCGTCCAGGAAGATGATGTGCCCTGACTGTTCGCCGCCCAAATTGTTTCCGGATCTCAGCATTTCTTCTAGGACGTAGCGGTCGCCCACCGCGGCCCGCGCCAGCGCAATCCCTTCCTCGGCCAGAATTCGTTCCAAGCCCAGGTTCGACATGGAGGTGGCTACCACGCGACTCTGCTTCAACAGTTTTTGCGCTTTCAGATACCGCCCAACGACAAGCAGGACTCCGTCGCCGTTCACGACGTGGCCATTGGCGCAAACGAACAGGGCGCGATCCGCGTCGCCATCAAAGGCCACTCCTAATTCAGCACCTTCAGCAATCACGCGTTTCTGCAATCCCTCCAGGTGCAGCGAGCCGCACCCCGCGTTTATGTTCCGGCCGTCCGGTTCAACACCCATCGCAACTACGTCCGCCCCCAGACTCCGGAACAGTTCCGGACCCAACTGGTAAGCGGCGCCATTCGCGCAATCCAGCACAATGCGTTTTCCGGCCAGATTCGCGCCGGGGATCACACGGCTCCGCAGAAATTCCAGATACTCCATATGCAGGGCGTGATTCGCCGATAGCGCTGGCAACTGTGCCGGCACGGCCGCTCCCCGCATCTCGAAAATCCTCGCTTCCAGAGCCTCTTCCACCACGTCGGGAAATTTCATCCCCTCGTGCGAAAAAAGTTTCACTCCGTTGTCGTGATAGGGATTGTGCGAAGCGGAAATCACCACGCCCGCCTGAAAATCGTTTTTGCGCACCAGGCAGGCCACGCCCGGTGTAGTGATCACGCCCGCAAACTCCGCAGTTGCACCCGCCGCCTGCAATCCCGCCGTCAGTAACTGGGCGATGTGCGGGCCGGATTCACGCGTATCCATTCCAATCAGCGCGTGCGCGGAGCCGAATTCTTTTTTCAGGTAGCCGCCAATCGCCCGCCCCGTTGCGTAAAGCGTCGGATCGTCCAGCGGAGGAGTCCCGGGAACGCCGCGCATTCCGTCCGTGCCAAATAGTTCTTTCGCCATTAAAGTTTTGCGCCCACTTGAGTGACAAACATCGAGGCAGTCTAGCACACGCCGCGCGCCCCATCTCTCCGGCATTCGCCTGCAATCCAGCCCATCAACATACGGAGCCCCGCTCGATGAATTCCCGGTTACTTCTCCATGACTTTTGGATGTCACGCCAGCTTTGCCCCGGTTTGTGCTAACGTGTCTGGAAGAGGAGCGCTCGGTGTCCAGTTCGGAAGCCCCCCAGACAACGGTTTTCCGCATCTCCGGCTCAAACTTCAGCATGCGGCTGATTGCTGCGGCGATCATCCTGCTGTTTTTTTATTACGCCGCGGGTGTCGTCATCACCCTGCTGCTTTCCGTCCTCATCGCTTATTTCCTGGATCCCGCCGTGGAATTCCTGGAGCGCTTCCGTGTTCCGCGCACCATCGGGGCCTTGATTCTAGTCCTGCTCCTGATTCTGGTTCTCGTTGCCGCGGGGTATACCCTGTGGCTTCGCACTTCGGATTTTGCCGCGGATTGGCCCAAGTATCGGGACATTCTGCACGAGGCCACCAGCAAGGTGCAGGGAAATATCAACCGCATCGAGGGCGGCGTCAATGACCTGACCAGTTCCGGCGAACCCGCCAAACTGGTTGTTCCCCACGAAGATACCGGCGCGATCCGCAATCTGGTGGTTCGCGGCATCGGTTCGCTCTACGCCTTGGTGCTTGAGGCCACATTTGTCCCGTTCCTGGTTTTCTTCATGCTCGCGCAAAAGCGGGAAGTCTGGCACGGCACGCTGCAGCTCTTTCCCGTCAGCCGGCGCAATCAGGTGAAGGAAACACTGGAAGACCTGCGCGACGTTCTGCGCGACTATCTGATCGGCATGTCCGTGGTCACACTGGTGGTGATCGCGTTAAGCAGCATCTTCTTTTTGATCCTCGGCCTCGATTACCCCGTTCTCGCGGGAATCACTTCCGGTCTGCTGAACATGGTGCCTTACCTCGGCGCCGTCCTCGCCTGGTTCCCCGGCTTCCTGTTGGCCGTCGTCAAGTGGAAATCGGTAAGCCATTTCTGGTTGATTGCCGTGGTGCTGACCGGCATCCACGTGGTCGCCCAGAACCTGATCGCCCCGCAACTTGTCGGCCGCCAGGTACGTCTGAATGCCGTGGCCATCACCGTGGCGCTCCTTTTCTGGGGCTGGGTGTGGGGAGGCATGGGGCTGATTCTTGCGATTCCGCTGACTGCGGCTCTTCGCGTGATTTGCGACCACATCGAATCCTGGAAGCCCATCGCGCGCTGGCTGAGCGCCTAGCCATTTGCATTGCTCTCAATCAAGGAACTCTCCATGTGCATTCGTTCCCTCAGTTATAGGCTTGCTGCTTTCTCACTTTTCGTGGCCCTCTGCGTCAGTTCGCCCGTGTTCGCGTGGGGATGCAAAGGACACCAGACCGTCGCGCTGATCGCCGAGAGGCACCTTACTCCGGAAACGCGGCAGACCCTGGAATCGCTGCTCAAGGAAAATCCGATCGACCCGCAGCTCAAGCGCAACTGTGGGCCATTTTCCTCCAGCCTGCTCGCCGACAGCTCCACGTGGCCTGACGATGTCCGCAACACGTTGAAAAATGGGCCCTGGCATTACATCAATATTCCCCGTGGCGCACCCCGCGCCCCGCTTGCAACTTTCTGTGGCGAGTCCGGCTGCATCACGCAAGCCATCGCCGAGCAGCTAGCTATCCTGAAAGATACGCACGCCGATCCGCGCAAGCGCGCGGACGCCGTCCGTTACATCGTTCATTTCGTCGGCGATCTGCACATGCCGCTGCACGCATCGACCAACAACGACGAGGGCGGCACTTGTGTGCCCGTCCGCTTCTTCCGCCGCAACCCGCGCGAACACAACCACTCCTACACTCCCAATCTTCATTCCGTGTGGGACACCGCGGTTCTCGAACGCGGCATGGAAGGCGCTGACCCCAATGAGTACGCGGAGTTTCTGGATCAATTCTTCGGCCCGCAGGCCGAGGCCTGGATGCAAGCCGGAGTTCACATGGAAGACTGGACGTGGGAGAGCCACGACCTGGCGGAGGCTGTGGTGTACGGAAACCTGGTGCCCACCGACCCGATCGAACCGTCCGCGCCGGTGCACACCTGCGCCGATGCTAACAATGTCGGCGAGCGGATGTTCAACATGCACTTTGCCGTGGGAGCAATTTATCAGGATACCGCGGCGCCTGTCGTGGAGAAACGCATTGCGCAAGCCGGCGTGCGCCTCGCAATGATCCTCAACGAAGCGCTCAAGCCGGCGCAAACTGCAAATTAGGGCTTGGCTGCTGTCTTATTTTCGATCGCTTCCGCCGGCCCCAGCGATTGGATGAAGCTTATCAACTGCCACCGTTGCGGCTCCGGCAATTTCGACCACACCGGCATTCCTTTTCGGACAATTCCGTTCGACAGTATCCAGAAGAGCGTTCCCGGCGGGGCCGTTTGTACTTCCTGTGCGCGCAAGCTGGGCGCCTTTTTGGTGCCCGAAGCATTTTCCCCGTGGCACTCCGCGCAATGCTCTTCGAACAGAATTTTTCCGGCGGGGATGGAGTCTTTGTCCTTTGCCATCGGATTTGCCTTGGCCCGGTATTTTGCCGGCGCTTTCTTCAACTCGCTGTAGTCGGCTGCCGATTCCGTTTTTTCCGGCTTGCTCTGCGCGGCACACAAGAAAGACAGACTGGTGACCAGCAAGGTGCTGATTCCCGCTAATTTGGCGATCCTCATTCGCTCTTCCCCTTGAACAACTGGCTCACCTTCTGCCCAAATCCAGAGATTTCGTACGAAACGCCCCAACGCAGCAGGAACTGGTGGCTGTTGTCGTTTAATCCAAAACCTGGCTCGATCTTGAAAGTCCATCCTGATGGCAGATTCCACGCCAGCCCCGGCGCCAGGTAATGTGAAGTATTACGCAATCCGAAGTTGTACCGGTCCCCGAGCCCGCCGTACATTTCCACTCCCGCAATAAAATGCTGCAGGCAGAAATTGCATTTCTGCGCCGCCCCTTTCAGAGTCAACGGGCGGCTTGCCCCCAGGGCGTAGCCGAATTCCCACGGCTCATTCGAAAGATTCTTTACCGCCAGGGTGTTCTCCGTGAAATTCCATCCCTTGTAATTGCTGGAAAGAATTAATTTCAATTCGACCTCGCGATTTCTCTCCCGCCGGGCCTCCGCGTTCGGGGTCAGAAAATCGGACTCCACGTCGTGCCCCTCCACCTCTTTCAGAATCTTGTCCGCGCCATTGATGTCCTCGAACTCCACGTACAACACCGGATTAATCCAATGCTCGTTCTTGAGCGGACGAATGCGATTCTCCCAACGATAACCCGTGAATACGGTGCTGTCCCCGAATGTGCTCTGGCCAGAGAGGTAGACCTCCGTGGTCCACCACGCAGTGGCTCCGTACTCAAATTCGCTCCAAAAGGCGTGGAAGTCTGGCCCGCCCCTTTGCGTGCCGAAGGTGGAAAAGTATTCAATCTCCAGACTGCCGGGTTCTTCCAGGTTGTGGTCGTAAGCCACCATGTAGGGATTTTCTTGAGCCTGTACAGAATGGGCCGTGCCAAGGGATAGGAGCGCAGCCAGAAGAAGTTTGTAGAGGGGATGAATCCAGGTGAGTTTCAAGTCCGATCTCCGTGTAAAGAAATATAAGACTATTTCAGTCTGATATTAAAGCCTGTGAAATCTGCATCAGTGACTCGTTGTCAGGCTAAACCAGACTAACTTAGTCCTATTGTTGATGCAAATAATTTGCATCTGCACGCGGCTCTCAACTTCCCTCCTTCGACTCTTTCCCGCTGCCATTCCCGTCCGGGTGTAAACTCCTAACTCGCCGGGCCCTCTCGATTTCCCACTTCATGGCTCCGTGCTGCCAGACCAATGCCTGACCTGATCACATTGGCCATTCCGGCCTTCGTCGCCCTGCTCTTCGCGGAAGCAATTGCGGGCGCCATCATGAAGCGAGAGATTTACGAGCTGAAGGATGCGGCGGCGAGCATCAGCATGGGACTGGGAAATGTGTTTGTGGATCTGCTCGCCAAGGCGCTGCAGTTCAGCATTCTCACCTGGCTGCATCGCTTCGCCATTTTCTCGATTGGCTTCCAGTGGTGGGCCTGGGTATTGCTCTTCTTCGGCGACGAGTTCAGCTACTACTGGTTTCACCGCGTCAGCCACGAGTGCCGCTTTTTCTGGGCGTCGCACGTAGTGCACCACTCTTCGCAGCGGTACAACCTCTCTACCGCGTTGCGCCAGACGTGGACCGGTACCTTCACCAGTTTTGTCTTCTGGATCTGGCTGCCTATCGTCGGATTCGCGCCCGTGATGATCATGACCATGAAGGCGATCAGCCTGCTCTACCAATTCTGGATTCACACGGAACTGGTTCGCTACATGGGGCCGCTGGAAAAAGTTCTGAACACGCCGTCGCACCATCGCGTGCATCATGGTTCGAATCCCCGCTACATCGACCGCAACCACGGCGGGACTCTCATTATTTGGGACAGGCTTTTCGGCAGCTTCGAGCCGGAAAATCCCGCGGATCCTCCACGCTTTGGCTTGACCCACAATATCGGCACTTACAACCCGGTCCGCATCGCTTTCCACGAATGGATTCAGATGTTCCGCGACGCCTGGACTGCTCCCGGCTGGCGCAATAAATTTCTTTATATCTTCGGAAATCCCGGTTGGCGCCACGATGACCCGGCCAACGCGAATTCCGGCGCTTAATCACACTCTCGGGAGCCTGCATGAAAGCTGATCATCTGGTTCTTGCACTTTTTGCGGAAGGCTATTCGCGAAAGACGTGGCATGGCCCGAATCTCCGTCAATCGCTCAAGGGCGTCTCCGCCAGCCAGGCGGCGTGGCGTCCCGCTCCGGGCCGCCACAACATCTGGGAGTTCGCGCTCCATTCTGCTTATTGGAAATACGCAGTGCGCCGGCGAATAGAGGGCGGAAAACGCGGATCATTCGCGCTGAAAGGGAGTAATTTTTTTTCGAGGCCGGAAGAAGGAAACCTCACCGAGGCAGCCTGGCGCGCCGATTTGGCGTTACTGGAAAGGGAACACCAGGCATTGGAATCGGCAATCCGCCGCGTCCTGAAAACCCCGCGCGCGAAAAAACTGCTTCCCGCGCTGTACGGCGTTGCATTCCACGACGTCTACCACGCCGGGCAAATCCGCCTGCTCCGCCGCCTGATGCCTTGAACATATTCCCGTTTCGCAGGCGGCACCGGGGACTCTACGAAACTTTCTGCAGATCTCTCACTACCGCTTCCAGATCCTCTGTGTCCTGAAACAGGCGAATCGCCGCAATCCCGGCAGCACCGGCCACAACGCATTCTCCAGCATTCTCCAGCGTGATTCCGCCGATTGCCAGCACCGGGATCGTCAGGCGTTTGCAGATCTCCTTCAGGCGCTGCACTCCCTGCGGTTCCCCAAAACTTGCTTTGGATGGCGTCGTGTAGACCGGTCCAAAGATCACATAATCGGCGCCGGCCTGTTCCGCCTGCAACGCTCCTTCGAGTGAATGGGCCGACACTCCCACCAGGAAATTTGCCCTCGCACCGCACCGATTGATCAATTTTCTGGCTTCCGACGGCGGCAAGCTATTTTCCCCTAAATGCACTCCGGCAGTGCCTGAAGCGCATGCGACATCCAAGCGGTCATTCACCAGAACCGATGAGCCGCTTCCCGCGCGTGAGATCGCCTGCTCGGCGAGCTTCACCAATTCCCGGCCAGACAAATCCTTCTCGCGAATCTGGATCCAATACACGCCGGCCTTTGCGGCCTGCTCTATTTTTTTAAGCAAAGCTTCGCCGGCCAGATCCGGTGCGCCCGGCAAGCTGCGCCGGTCCGTCACGTAACACAACAACGGTTTACGGGTTGGAAGGAGGGGGCACACTGGCCGGCACCGGACGCGAATTAAAGAAACCGAACCCGACAAAAATATCCAGGACGCCGATGCCGCTGACGATCCCTCGCGTTGCCGGATGCAAAGCAATATGCATCATCCAGGGATAGTGGCCGAGGAAATAGTTCTGCTCCCAGAAAGCGGACCACGGCAGATAGAGCAGCAGCGCGCCCAATTCGAACAACAGCACGACCGTCAGCGCGCGCAAAATTCGATTCATCGGATTCCAGTTGGCCTTAAGTGTGGTTTGTGCGACGTTCAACGAGCCGGTTTCTGCAGCGAGTGAATGCGTTCTGCCACGTCGCGGTAATCAATGTTGATGGCGTAAACCTGGGAGAAGCTCTTAAGTGCCGCGTCCAACTCGCCCGCCGACTCCTGGGCCACTCCCAAATCATACCGCAATGCCAGTTTACTTTCCGTGTCCATGCCGGGTGTCAGCAACGCGCGCTCGTACCAGATGGCCGCAATGCCCGGTTGTCCTTTTTCCATGAAGGCCAGCCCAAGCAGCGTGCAGCACTGCATCGCGTAACGGAACGCCTTGCCACGGTCGGTGGCCTGCGCCACCTTTTGAAATTCCCCGATGGCCTCTTCCAACAAGCCCATTTCGCGGAAGGCGATGCCGAGGTTGTAATGCGTCTCCAGGTCCTCGTCCTCGACGCCCATTTCACCGAGTTCGGCGCGAAACTCGTCGAAGACTTCCTTGAGAGGCCCGGATTCTCCGCCCGCGGCAGCCTTATCGCCACCTGAGGCTCGCGCGGATGGCGCGGATTTTTCCTCCGGCGCGTGCCCCGTGGGGCGCGTCAATTCGCCGAGGCCCAATTCGTCCATTTCCTTGGCCAAATCGGTCAGAAAATCGTCAGTCGTCAGCGACTGGGAATTCACGGGCGCGCCGGCCGGCACCTTGGGAGGCACTGGCGTCTTCGCGGGAGGCGGAATCTTCGCCAGCATCTCGTGTGCCGGCACAATCGGTTCGGCTTCGAGCACAAGTTCGAAATCCTGGTCCAGATCGAGATCCGCATCGGGCGCGATTTTTTCCGGCACCGTGTGCTGCGGCAAATCCAGCGAAGGATCGCGGCCCTCTGCAGCCACCTCGGCGTGTTCCGGCTCAGTTGTCAGTTCCTCGTCCGGCAGTAGCTCTTCGTGCTGCTTGAAAGCCTGCTCGACAAGAGCGGCGCGCTGCTGGGCAGCAGTCGGTTCGGTGGGAATTTCGGCCGCTGGTATCGCTGCTTCTTCCTCAGCAGGCGGTTCCGAAGGAACTTCGAATTCAGGCACTTCGGAGGCTTTTGTCGGTCGGGCCGGCGTCGATTTCTTCATCGACATCGCCTGCTCCAGGAACGAAGTCGCCAGATCTGTTGCTTCGGACGCCGCTTCTACGTGTGTCGGTTTGCTTGCCGTAATTTCTTCCAGCGGAGTCTCGGGTTCCCTCGTTTCTTCCAGCAGGGAAGCCCACTCCGCGGAAAGATCGACTTCTTCCGCAGCCGGTTCGGCGGCCGCGGGAGGGATCACCGCCACTTCGGGCGGCTTGGTAATCTCGATTCCGGGAAGCTCCGCCGCAACTTGTGCAACGGGCGCAGGCGTCCCGACTCCGGCTTCCAGAGGCACGGCTTCAATTTCCGCGGGCATTGCGCTCGTCCGCGCGGCGGCCACTGTTTCGGCCGGAGCTACTTCGACTTTCTCCACGGGCTGGACGTCCACGGGTTGAGGCATCGCGGCTGCCACTGCGGCAGCAACCTCTTCGTCGCTCAGGCCCGCTGCGCGCTGGAATCGCCGGCGCAGTTCGCCAAAACGTTCGCTGCTGCGCAAATCGCCGCGGCTGGCGTGAATGTGCTCCAGTTGCGCGGCAAGCTCGGCTGTGCGGCGGTCGTCTCCCGCCCCCAGCACAAAGTCGAGAAGCTTTTCGAGCGTCGGCGTGTGCATCGGCGCGCGGCGCAGAATGGCTTCCAGCAACCCAATCGCCTTTTGAGTCAATCCGTAACTCGCGAACAGGTCCACGTCGGTCAGCGATTGCGCGATAAATTTCTGAGTTTCCTCGTCGAGTTCCTGCTCGGCAAGCGGCGACTTGGGTGAACTGGCTGCCTGGGCATCCACCGTCGGCGTATCGTCGTGCAGGCCCCCGCGGATCTTCGCCGCCGGCGGTTGCGGAATTTCCGCCTGCAAATTGTCCTCGAAGGCGACCGGGCTGGCCGCAGGCTTCGATTCCGCCGGCAATGCGCCCATTTTGCGAAGCACTTCATTCAGTTTCCGCTTGGCGGAGTCGTTCTCCGGATCACGGTCAACCAGTTGCTCGAAAATTTCCTTGGCCCGCTCCGTCTTTCCATTCGCCAGCAGAGCGTCACCCAGATTCGCCAGGGCATCCGGCAAGCGGAACGAGTCGCTAGTGCGGCCGAAGGTGTCCACCAGCCACTCCAGGGGTTCCAGCCTCCCCGGCATACTGGCCGACAGGCTTTGCAGCAGGTGCACCACGCCTTCGTGCTCCCCGGCGTCGATCATGGGAATCCGAATGCGGGAAAGGATGCTCATGGCCCGTTCGCCCTGCCCGGATTCCAGGAAGCCTTCGGTTACCTTTTGCGTGGCCGTAAAATTCTTTTCATCGTGCGAGAAGATCCGCAGCGCCAGCGCAGAGGCTTCGTCCCATTTCGAGGACTTCAGGTAAATTTCCAGCAGCAGTTCCGCCGGTTCGCCGCCCTTGTCAAGGTCCGGCACGCGCTCCAGGATTTCCGACGCCTTGGCCGTATTGCCGACCGACGAAAAGCTGCGCGCCTTTACAATCAGGGCGTCAAGGCTTTTCGCATTGAGGTGCAGCGCCCGGTCCGCCAACCGTTCGCACTCCGCCTGGTCGCCGCGAGCCAAGGCCCGCTGTGCCGCCTGGACGTAGCATTCCAGGGCCTCGCCCGATTGCCCCATCGCCTGGTACAAATCCGCCAGACGGATCTGGATCCGCAGGTTATCGGGTTCCGCCAAAAGCAGCTTCTTCAACAAGGCTATCGCTTCCGGCTGCTTGTTGTTTTTCAGGTGGAGTTCCGCCAACTGCAGAAACAGCGGCCGGGCCTCACTCATCACGCCCTGTTGAACATACAAATCGGCAAGCTTCTCGAGCGGGCGCACTTCCTCCGGCGCTAGTTTCGAAATTCGCTTGTAAACCGCGATCGCTTTGGTCAGGAAACCATCGCTGACGAAAAGCTGCGCCAGCCGTTCAAAATATTCGATGGCTTGAAAGGTCTCGCCCTGGCGGATGTACAGCTCGCCGATGGTCATCAGGGTGACCTGGTCGCGCGGCTCGTACTTCAGAATTTGCTGATATTCCGCGATGGCCTGCGCCACTTTGCCCTGGTTTAGCAGTTTCTGCGCGGCTTCGACGTATTTGCTCTTGTTGTAAGCCATGCCAAAAGACGACAGCTTTCCCCATCGAAAGCTGACGGCAACTTTCTCCTCAACTCGTTGCGGGTACTGGCACCACGCAACCTTCCTTTTCTCACGCTACGCCCCCACCCGAGGGGCGTCAACGAAACCGCGGGCGCGTGTGAACAGGCAGTTATCCCCGTGGCGGATACGATACTCGCAGAGAACAAATGACGAAGGGGAATTACGAGCGGGAGGGCCAGATTTCGAGCGGCAATGGCTCCTGCACCGCTCCGGCGGCCCAGCACCCGGCTTCGCGGACCGGCGCGAACGAGTGGCGATGCAGTGGCGAAGGCCCGTGCTGGCGAAGGGCCTCTAGGTGGTCCGGCGTGGCATAACCTTTGTGGCGCGCCAAGCCGTATTGGGGATAGACGGTATCCCACCTTTCCATGCACGCGTCGCGGTGCGTCTTGGCGAGTATGGACGCGGCGGCGATCGAGACGCTGCGTGCGTCACCCTTGATCAGGGATTTCTGTTCGATCATCACATCGAGTTGCATCGCGTCGATCAGCAGGTAGTCGGGCTGGATGGCGAGTTGTTCGAGCGCTGCCTGCATCGCCTGGCGGCTGGCTTGGTAGATATTCCACGCGTCGATGCGTTGGGCATCGATTTCGGCGACGGCCCAGGCAATTGCGTGAGAGCGAATCCGTTCTGACAACTCCGACCGCCGCTCGGGCAGCAGCTTTTTGGAGTCGTCCAGTCCGACAATGCGGCGTTTCGGATTCAGGATTACAGCCGCCGCTACCACGGGACCAAAAAGCGCGCCGCGCCCGGCTTCATCCAGACCCGCAATGCGAGTCCAACCAAGCCGCCGCGCCGCTCGCTCAAAACGGGAAGAGCAGAGTCGCGCCATATTCGTGTCTTCGAGCCTGAATTTTAGCACCCAAAAATGAAAAAGGGACAAGCAGTTGCTTGTCCCTTCGGAAATTCCATGGTTCTTGCGTTTACGCTTTGGCGGCGACGGCGGGCGTCGGAGCGTCTTCGCGCGCGGCGCGCTTGATGCGGGCTGCCTTGCCGCGCAGATTACGCAGGTAGTAGAGGCGCGAGCGGCGAACATTGCCTTTGCCCACGACATCGATCGAAGCGATCGAGGGCGAATGCAGCGGGAAAATGCGTTCGATGCCTACGCCGAAACTCACGCGGCGGACGGTGAAGCTGGCGCTGCTGGCGCGCCCCTTCTTCGAAATCACCACGCCTTCAAAGGTCTGGATGCGTTCCTTGACCTTTTCGCCTTCGCCTTCCATCAGGCGCACATGCACCTTGATGGTGTCGCCGGAGCGGAACTCGGGGAGATCTTTGCGCAATTGCGCTTCATGCAACTTCTGAATGACCGGATTCATTTTCCTTATTCCCTGCAGACCCACTCAGGCGGGGCCAGCACTTCTAAAGCAAACATCAATTATAGACAAACTCCCACAGTTTGCCTAGCGCTTTTGGGTCGAGAAAAACTGCCGTGCGCTCAGGCCCGCGCCATGTGCGGATGGGCGCGACGCATTACCGAGGCCGCAAACCGCTCCATTTCTTCAAGTTGCGGGCTGAATTGCAACAGCAGCAGGTTCGCCCCAGCGCGTTCGAACTCAGCGACGCGCTCCGCTACTTGCTCTGGTGTCCCAACGAGGCCGGAGCGCAGCCCGCGGTTTGAAACCGAATAATCCTCCAGTGAAACGCGCTGTTCGAGTTGAGTGTTTGCCAGCCATTGCTGGTAATTCGCGTAGCCGGCAGCGCTCTGCTTCACGTCCGTGATGCGCCGCAACTCTTCCTGGGCTTCGCGTTCGGTTTCGCGCACAATGGCGTACCCCGCCACGCCGTATTGCATCGGTGGCAACTTCAGGCGTTCCCTCCGCTGGCTGAGATCGGCAATCCTCGCCTGTATCTTTTCCGGCGAATCGCCGTGCATCACGTAAGCGTCGCACTTTTCCGCGATCAATTGCTTGGCTGCTTCCGATTCGCCGCCCGCATAGATCACCGGCCGCGGCCGCGAAACAGGTTTCGGTTGCAATAAATTGGCGTCCACGCGGTAGTATTTTCCCGCGTACGAAAAATTGTCCTGTGTCCACGCGCCGGTCAGCACGTCCAGCCATTCGCTGGTCCGCGCGTAGCGGTCGTCGTGTTGCTCGAACGCGACGCCGTATTTTTTCGCCTCTTCCGCCCACCACGACGAAACCACATTCAGCGAAAGTCGTCCGTTGCTGATTTGATCGATGTTCGCCGCCTGCTTGGCCAGCAAGGCCGGCAAGTGGAACGTGGGACGCACCGCCACCATCAACTCGATTTTTTCGGTGACCGCCGCCAGCGCCGCGGCCGTCGACCAGGCATCCAGCGAGGGCGCTTGCGGTCCCTTGATATCGTTCAGATTCAGTTCGGCGATCAGCGTGAGGTCGTAGCCGAGTGCTTCACTCCGCTGTGTCAGTTTCTTGACGTAGCCCCAGGTCGCTTCCATCTGCTCGTCTTCGATATTGCGCAGCCACCCGCCAAAAACCGGCATCCAGTATCCGTAGCGCATGGCCCGCTCACCCGGCCTTTCCCGTGCCAACGGCCTGCTGCGCCTGTTTTGCTTCGTGCGCCTGCGCTTCCGAAATCAGGTAATCAGCCAGGCGAGAGTACGGATTAAAGCCGACAATGCGCTCCGGGTCGGCCACAAAATTCGAAAGCGCATTGACGTCGTAATAAAGGAGCCGGCCGTCGCGGTCATCGATCACGTACTCGATTCCGCCGACTTCGATGCCCGCTTCCTGCATGATGCGCTCGACGTTCTGGACCACTTGCCGCGGAGGGGCATAGCCTTCCACTTTCAGCCCGTTTTTCGGAGCGTCCACGGGACAAATTGTCCGGGCCAATTCTTCGCCCTTGGTGCTCTGGCAGATGTCTCCGGGACACAGATTAAAGGTATCGCCGGTGGTGTGAATTTGAATGCCGTAGAGGAACTTGCCGCCGAGGACCTCGACGCGCGTGATGATGCTGTCTCGCGCCTGAAAACATTCCTGCACCAGCGCCACCTGATCTATCCCAAAGTAGAGCTGATTTTCTTCCACGGCGCTCTTCAACTGTTCCGGCCGGTCAAAGCGGATGATCCCGGCGCCGCTGCCCCCGATGTTTGGCTTCACCACCAGCGGATAGCCAATTTTCTCCGCGGCCGCCAGCGCCTGAGAAGGATGGTTGATCACCTGAGCCTTTGGATACGGCAGCCCCAGCGATTCGAGCAAGGTGAGTTGCAACGCCTTGGAGGTTTCGTGCGTGAACGCGCGCGACCCATTCACCACGCGGACGCCTTGCGCTTCCAGATGCTTCAAATAATTGACCGTGTAGAAAATCACATGGCCCAGGCCGCGCTGCCACGCCGAGGGGCTCATCCGGTTGAATACCAGCGAGTATTCCGGCGCACGCAGAGCCACATCGAAAGAGTGCTCGCCGGCGTGAATTTTCTGCCAGTTCACGCCGCGCGCGTCCAGTTGCTGAAACAGCGGCCGGTACCAATCCGGGTGCTCGTAGTAAACGCCGATCGGTTTCGATAGCTGTACCCCGCGCACGGGGGCGCCGTTTGCTCCGCTCATGTGTTCCTCTTTTGCTGCCTTTCGTTGGATGCGCGGTTCCGGTAATTCGTCAGGATACCAAAAGGTCGGGCCGGTTGCGCCGGGTCTTCTCCGCAGCCTGCTGGGCACGCCATTTGGCCACTTCGGCGTGATGCCCCCCGATCAGCACATCCGGCACCTTCCAGCCGCGAAACTCGGCCGGGCGCGTGTAATGCGGGTAGTCCAGCAGCAGCCTGGCCTTTCGGGGATGCGAATCGCCGGCAGTCGCAAGGGATTCATCCGCGTCGAGTTTACGGAAGGACTCGTTCTCGGTGGAGGCTTCATTGCCAAGCGCACCGGGCTGCAACCGCGTCACCGCATCCAGCACGATGGCCGCCGGCAATTCTCCGCCGCTCAAAACATAATCGCCGATGGAGATTTCTTCCGTGGCCAGATGCTCTGCCACGCGTTCATCTACGCCCTCATAGCGGCCGCAGATAAAGGCGATCCGTTCCAGCTTGGCCAAACGCCGTGCCGTTTCCTGAGTAAATAATTTCCCCGCCGCGGACAGCAGCACCACAGCAGTGTCCGAAGCAAAAGCAGCTTTCTGAGTGGAATCTCCCATCGATTGCCCCAGCAATTTCTCGACAGCCTCAAACAGAGGCTCCGGCTTCAGCACCATGCCTTCGCCGCCGCCAAAGGGCCGATCGTCCACGGTCTTGTGCCGGTCCTTCGTGAATTCGCGCAGGTCTTGGACGTGAATCTGCACAATCCCGGCTTCTCGCGCGCGGCGCACGATGCCGTAGTCCAGGGGGCCGGTGAAAAATTCGGGGAAAATAGTGATCAGGTCAAATCGCACGTTAGCCGCCTGCGTTCAGGTCGCCAAGGCCTTCTGGCAGCGTAACATCAATACGCCGCGCGGCGACATCGATGCGGCGGCAAATATCCTCGGCCAGCGGCACCAGGAGTTCGCCTGCCGCGGTGTCCACTTGCAGCAGCGGCGTGCCCGCCGTGCCTTCGCCGGGAAAGAACACATCGCGCACACTTCCCAGCAAGCGCGGCGCTTCTTCCATCGCGCACGCGGGAGAGGAAAGTTTCGACTCCGCCCTCGGAGTTTCAAACACGGAGCAGCCAATCAGGTCGCTGACGAAGTATTTGCCATCCGGAAGTTTCACCCGGTCGGTAACCGGGATCAGCACCTCGAAGCCGCGAAATTTTTCCGCGGCATTAATGGAAGAGCAACCCTCAAAATGAAAAATTCCGTGTTCCGGGTGATTGCGGTCTACCCAGAAATTCTGCAAACCGATCGCGTGCGGTTCGCTCTGGTTATGTCGCAGGAAAATCTGCAGACGGGAGGAGAGCCTGGCGGGAAAATCGGTGAACAGTTCGGCCAGCACTTCGCCCTTGTTGCCGCGCGGACGAATGATGCGCGCCACCAGCACCCAGCCCTGCTCTTCCATGGAGGGATTCAATCTTCAAGTATCTCAAGCGTGAAGCGCTTATGCAGCTTCATTCCGGCGGCGCCAAGCAGCGTGCGAATCGCCTTTGCGGTTCGCCCCTGGCGTCCAATCACTTTGCCCAGATCCTCCGGGTGGACTCGCAACTCAAGCACCGTCACCTGCGTCCCGTCTACGGCGTTCACCCGCACGCCCTCCGGATGATCCACCAGGGCTTTGGCAATCTCCTCAACCAGATCCTTCATCGGAGCCCTCGCTTCCGCGTCCAATCGACGTACCAATCCGCTTGGCCCCTCCTCCGCCGAAAGGAGTGCCAGCGAGTTTCTGACCTGGACACGAGCAAGTGAGCTGAGCTGGAGCCTGAACTAAGCTATTTTTTGCAGCTTGAGAAAACTCCGAACAGTATCGCTCGGCTGTGCGCCTACGCCAAGCCAATACTTGATGCGATCGGAATTCAACTTGATCTCCGCAGGCTTTTTCAGTGGGTCGTAAGTCCCGACGGCTTCACGCACACGCCCGTCACGGGCGCGGGTCCGCTCAATGACCACCACGCGGTAATACGGCTTCTTCTTTTTGCCAATTCTGGCCAAACGAATCGTTAACACTAAATTACGTCCTCCCTAGAGACCTTCTATTCTACGTGAGTTCCCACCCCGCAGCAATCACGGGTTCAGCCCTGAAGCTGCACCCGGCCTGCCCACCCTATCCGGTATTTTCCTGAGCCTATTACCAACGGGCGAGCAGCCGGAGCAGCCAATCGGCACTTGTCCCATCGATATCGTCGATTCAAATTTTGCGTTGGCGGACCACGAATCTCCCGGCTATGCTACGCGGTATGTTCACACCCTCACGGAAGGCCGCGCTCCTTTGTTGCTGTAACTGGTGCGCATCGGTGTCTTCTGGTGTGGGAAGGCTGAAGCCCTAGAAATCATTTTCAGCCCCAAGGAATCGCAAGCCCACCGCCGGAAGACCTGGCAGGTGGGTTTTTCATTTTTCGGGGCTTCATCTTTGCACGCAACACCGGATGGCGCGGTAGCCAAGCGGTAAGGCATGGGTCTGCAAAACCCTCATCGGCGGTTCGATTCCGCTCCGCGCCTCCAATTTTCAAGTCAATCTCCGTTCCCGGATCCTTGATTTAAATTCCTTGCATTCTCCATTCCGCTCGGCAAGACTTCCGGTATCAATCCGGGCAGGTTTCAGGGCCCCTCCGCGCAAATTGAATCCCGGGTTCCGACTCTTGGCGGAGCACTGCATTTTGAAGCCATACCGTTCCATCTTACTGTTCGCCGCACTTCAAGGGACTTGCTTGATTGCGCCGAATTGTGTATCCGCTCAAAGGCCAGGCCCGGCGCCGCAAACGCCGCGTGTGGCCCAGTCAGATGCGGCCACCGGGATCGCCGACCTTGTCGTAACCATCCGGGACGACACGAACATCGATCTGACCCAACCCGTCAAGGTGACCCTGCGAAGCCCCAGCGGAGATCCTCGCGGAGTAATCGTATCGGAGAAGGGCCGCGCCACCTTCCACGGGATTGGTTTGGGCGATTACGAAGTCCAGGTGGAAGCCCCAGGCTCTGCCATCGCGAAAGCGAGTGTCTCCCTCACGCGGCCAGGGGAGTCGCACGCGATCGAGATAACGGTTCTGCGGGGTTCCGGCACCGGAGAGGCAAACACTCCTCGGCCGCTCTCTCTGAATGAGCAAAAGGAGCTTACGGCAGGGCTGCGGGCGTTACAGGCACAGCGGCTGGAAGAGGCAAGAAAACATTTCCTCCTTGCCGCGAAGACCGCTCCCAATCATCCCGACGTCGACTATCTTTTGGGCGTTCTTTCCTCGATGACGGGAGATCTGGCCGCGGCGAAGCAGTACTTGGAAAACGGAGCCACTCGCTACCAGCACATTCTTTCGCTCACCGCACTGGGTGAGATTTATCTGAACGAAGGCAACCTTACTCTAGCCCAGCAGCGTCTGGAAGCCGCGTTGAAAACCGCTCCTAACACCTGGCGCGCGGATCAACTGCTTGCGGCGGTGGAGCTGAAGCAAGGTTCCTATCCGTTGGCGATCCAGCATGCCGAGCACGCCCTGCAAATCGGCAAAATGGAAGCAAAGGGTGCGCGGCTCACCCTGGCTGACGCCTTGTATGCCACACGCGAGCACCAGCGCTCCGTCCAAGTTTTGAATGACTTGTTGGAAGAAAATCCCACCCAGGAACAGACGAAGGAAACCAAAAGGCTGCTGGAGGCAAATCGAGCGGCGCTGGCGCCACCGTCCTCCAATGAAGACGCTCTTACATCGTCTCTCAGCAATGCGGCCTTCGCGGTTGCTCCGAGCCTAAGCTCCGCGAACCTTCCTTCCGCTCTGGCAAATCCTTGGACCGCTTCACCGCATTGGTTTCCACCAAATGTGGATGATTCGATTCCTCCCGCGGAAAATACAGGTTCGTGCCCATTGTCGCAGGTCGTCCAGCAAACTGGGCAGCGGGTGCTGGAATTTGTGAGCAATGTTGACCGGTTCACGGCGACAGAGTCTCTATCACATCAATCACTGAACGAATTCGGACTTGCGGTGCGCTCCGAAAAAACAAAATTCAACTACCTTGTCTCCATCCAGGAAATGAAGCCGGGCGTCTTCGACGTGCAAGAATTCCGCGACGGCGGCACTTCCAACGACGTTTTCCCCGAGCACGTGGCAACACGGGGAACCGTCGCTATGGCCTTCGTGTTCCATCCCAACTACGTGGGGGATTTCGATTTCCGGTGCGAAGGGCGTGCCCATCAGGGCAATCAGGAAGCATGGCAAATTCACTTCGCGCAAAAAACCGGCCGCGATTCCCGCCTTCGCAGTTACCGGCTGGGGAATCAGTATTTTCGCGTTGGCATCAAGGGCCGCGCCTGGATTTCCATCGAAACTTCGCAGGTGCTTCGCATGGAAACTGATCTGGTCTCCAAAGTCCCGGAAATTCGCTTGCACACCGAGCATCAGGACATCTTGTACGGTCCGGTCCCCTTCCAGAAAAAACATCTGGTGCTGTGGCTGCCCCTGGCCACGGAAACGTATCTGGATTTCAACGGCCACCGGATTCACCGGCGGCAGGATCTGAGCAACTATCTGCTGTTCTGGGTAGACGACCGCCAGGCCATCGAAAAGCCGAAAACCACGGAAGTTCCCGGGGAACCTTCACCGGGAAGTTAACGGCGTCTGCTTAGGTTCGTATTTTCAGGATCAGCTCAAGCGGTTCAGCCCGTTGAACGCCGCGGCCTTGTAGCATTCCGCAAGCGTCGGATAGTTGAACACCGTATCGATGAAATAGCTGATTTTGCCCTTCAGCAGCATCACCGCCTGACCGATGTGCAGAAGTTCCGCGGCATCTTCCCCGAAGATGTGCACACCTAGCAGTTCCAATGTTTCGCGGTGGAAAAGAAGCTTCAATCGCCCGTCCGTGTGCCCGGAAATCTGGCCGCGCGCAATTTCGCGGTAATAAGCGACGCCCACTTCGTAAGGCACGTCGCTCTCCGTCAGTTGCTCTTCCGTTTTGCCAATGAAGGAAATCTGGGGAATGGTGTAAATGCCGTACGGATACCCTTCCGGATCGGATTCCATTTGCAGGCCGAACGCGCGCGCGGCGGCGATGCGGCCCTGCTCCATGGACACGGAAGCCAGGCTGGGAAATCCGATAACGTCGCCCACGGCAAAAATGTGCGGCTGGCTGGTGCGAAAGTCTTTGTCCACCTTGATTCGCCCGCGATCATCCGCTTCGATCCCGGCAGCGGCAAGATTCAACCGATCGATGTTCCCCTGCCGCCCGACCGCATACAGCAGCGCATCGCCCACAATCCGTTTGTTGCTGTCCAGAATGGCGGCAACTTTCCCATCGGGCAACTCTTCCACGCTTTCCACTTCCTCGTTCAGGCGCATGGTCGCGCGGCGGTCGCGCATGTGGTAGCTGAGCGCTTCCACCATCTCCGCGTCGGCAAACTCCAGCAGGCGGGGCCGCTTTTCCACGATAATAACGCGCACGCCCAGCGTGGCGTACATGCACGCGTATTCGACGCCGATCACGCCGCCGCCGACCACGATGATGGTTCGCGGAATCACAGGCATGGTCAGGATCTGGTCGCTGTTGATGATGTTGCGCCCGTTGATAGCCACTTTCGGATTCGTCGCGGGCTTGGTTCCGGTGGCGACAACCACAAAATCGCCTTCCAATTCGCTGAAGCCCGTGCTGTTCTCTACGCGGATGTGGTGCGGGTCGGTGAACGAGGCCGTGCCGTGGAATAATTCCACATTGTTTCGGCGCAACTGGTCCTGCAATACCGCGGCTTCGTTTTCGATGACGCGATTCACGCGAAAATTCAGATCGCTCATCGTGACGTTTTCTTTGGAGTGGTGGTTCGCGCCGTAAAATGCCTGGTCGTAAAAGCCGGAAAGATGCAGCACCGCCTCGCGCATCGTCTTGCTGGGAATTGTTCCCGTGTTGATGCAGACGCCGCCGATCATGGTCTGCTTTTCCACCACGGCCACAGACTTGCCAATTTTTGAAGCTTGAATCGCGGCCCGCTGCCCCCCGGGGCCGGAGCCGATGACTACCAGATCAAACGGTCGCATTTAAGGAATCCTGAACTTCTTCGGCGGGTACCGCGGGTTCTGCGGGGGCGGCTCCTTCCGCTCCCTTAGTATACGCGACGCCGGAGGCAAGTTTCCCATTCTTACTCGATCTGTTAACACTGCCGCACGCGAGGGCCATGAGTTGTTCCTGCGCGGAAAAACCCTTCACGGCTTTTCCCCGGCGAACATAGCTGTAGGTTCCATCCGGGCCCAAAACCCGCGCTTTCAGATTGTCCGCGAGATACGACGGCAGAATTTCGTCCACGATGCGCTGCCGCAGATGCTCATCCTTCAACGGAAAGAGAACTTCCACGCGGTCGTAGAGATTTCGCGGCATCCAGTCCGCGCTGCCGAGGTAAATTTCCGGCTCGCCGCCATTACCAAAATAGAAAATGCGGCTGTGCTCCAGAAACCTGCCAACAATGCTGCGCACGCGAATGCGGCTGCTGATTCCCCGCAATCCCGGCACCAGCGTGCACTGGCCGCGGACGATCAGGTCAATTTCCACCCCGGCCTGCGAAGCGCGATAGAGCGCCTTAATAATTGGCGGGTCGACCACCGCATTGCACTTGGCGATGATTCGCGCCGCCCGCCCGCGGCGCGCGTGGCGGGCTTCACGGTCAATCAGCGCGATGCAACTCTTGGCCATATCCCTGGGCGCAACCATCAACGGCTTGTAGTGCGACTTCTCCGCGTATGCAGTCAAAAAATTAAAGACGTCGTGGACCGCGGACGTGATCGCTGGATCGCTCGTGAAGAGACTCAGGTCGGAATAAAAACGCGCGGTGGACGGATTGTAGTTGCCGGTGCCCAAATGAGCGTACCGCCGGATTTTTCCGTCTGGATCCTGACGCACAATCATGGCCAGTTTCGCATGGGTCTTCAATCCCACCAGCCCGTGGAACACCTGAACGCCGGCGTCTTCGAAGCTGCGCGCCCAGCGGATATTGGTTGCTTCATCAAAGCTGGCTTTTAATTCCACCACAACGGTTACTTCTTTCTTACCCGCGGCTTCCAGCAGAGACCGGGCGATCGGAGAGTCCGAGTTGGTGCGGTATAGCGTCTGTTTGATGGACAGAACTCGCTTATCCTGGGCTGCCGTCTCCAGGAAATGCACCACCGGCTCGTAGGAATCGTAGGGATGGTGCAAGAGCAGATCCTGCCGGCGGAGCGTCTCAAACAGCGAATCCGCGTCGTGCCCGATTTGCACTTGCCGCGGCACGAATTTCGGATACTTCAGATCCGGCCGGGGCGTTTCATCATAGAGATGGAACAGCCGCTGCAAATTCACCGGGCCCTGAACGCGAAAAACCAGCGATTCGTCCAGCTCAAATGTGGAAACCAGGTGATCCACGATTTCCGGATGCGCCCCCGCCTCAATTTCCAGGCGTACGGCGTCGCCCTTTCGGCGTTGCGCCACCTGCGAGTCCACCGCATCCATCAGCGTTCGGGCCTCTTCCTCTTCCACATAAAGATTGCTGTTGCGCGTGATGCGGAATGGCGCCGAAGCCAGGATCTCGTAGCCGCGGTACAGTTTTGCCGCATAGGTAGAGATGATGTCCTGGAGAAACACGAAATGAAGGCCGCCGTTTCCGGTCGGAACTCGCAACAGGCGTGGCAACGCCCGCGGCACGGTGACCACCCCAAAGAATGGCTTCTCCGTGGAGAGCCGTTTGCGCCGGAGCAAAAAGGCAATACACAAAGCCTTATTGAGTACGTGCGGGAATGGATGGGAGGGATCCACGGTTACCGGCGTCAGCATCGGGTAGACGCGGCGGTCGTAGAAAGTCTTTGCCAAGTCCGCCGGTTTGCTGCTCAGATGATCCACGGACAGCACACGAATCTGGTGCTTGGCCAGCGCGGGAAGCAACTCCTCATTCCAGCACTTGTACTGCTCTCGAACGAAAACCTGCATGGCAGACGTGACCCGCTCCAACTCCTCGGGCGGAGTCAAGCCATCGGGGCTGACGTCTCGGGAGCCATGCTCGATTTTCTGCAGAAAGCTGGATACGCGGATCTCCACAAACTCGTCCAGATTATTGGCGGTGATGGCGAGGAATTTGACGCGTTCCAGCAGCGGGTTCTTGCGGTCCTGGGCCTCTTGCAGGACGCGGTGATTGAAGGCCATCCACTGTAGGTGGCGGTTGAGGTAATACTGCGGGTCGTCGAGTGCGATGCGTTTCATGGTGCGTCCCGTGCGGCGCGTAAGAGTATCTCACGTGTATTACACCGGCATGAAGGGCTTGGCCGGTGCAAGCAGGGCTTGCTCCCGAGCCTCCTATGCTCTTTGCGGAAAATAGAGAATTCTTTTACAGGGTTTCGCGAGTTGCCGCGAGCTCATTTACGGGATTGCGTGTTCTTGCGAATCCACGCGGCGAATTGTTCTTCGGTTAACCCGCCCGCGGCGAGGCTCATCACGGTTTGAATCGCGTCCAGTTGATCCGCGACCAACTCGAATCCGTTTATAGAGAGAAATAGGCCGACCGCATGGAAGGCCGACCGCTTGTTGCCATCAATGAACGGATGATTTTTGGCGATGCCGAATGCGTAAGACGCGGCGAGCTCGGGCAAATCTGACTCTGGCACATAGAGAAATCTGTTCTGAGGGCCAGCAAGGGCGGAATCCAGCAAGCCTTCGTCACGAATCCCTGTGGAACCTCCAAATGTTGCCAGGGATGCTGAATGGAGGTAAAGGAGTGCTCTGCGGCTGATCCAGTATGGCTGCTTCATTTAGCCAGCGCGCGAAATGTGTCCCGGTACTTGGCCATGAATTCCAAGCCGAGCTTCACTTGCTCCTCAACGTCCGGGTCGTAGGGCGTCAACAGGTAGCCATCGGGCGTCTCGGATGCAAACAGAACGTCGTTCTTCTTCAGTTTCATCCGATCGAGAAATTGCTTGGGAAGGATGACACCGGTGGAGGTGCCGATGGAACGGAGTTTGAGTTTCATGAGGCCTCCTCAATTACCATTAATATTATAATATAACTGACGGTTGGTATCCACCTTGATTTGTGTCGATTACACAGTTTTTCAGATTCTCTTACGACTTGGGGTGCCTATGGCTTAGCCCATTCCGGCGAGTTTGCCGAGGCCCTTCATCCGGGAACGCGCGGCCATCGCGCCGTACTGTTTCATCATTGTGCGCATCTGCAGGTATTGCTTGAGCACCTGGTTCACGTCTTGCACGGTGGTGCCGCTGCCCCTGGCGATACGTTTGCGCCGCTTGCCGTCGATCACGTTGTGGTCGCGGCGCTCTTCGTTGGTCATCGAATTAATGATGGCTTCGACCTGCTTCAGCTTGCCTTCATCAACGGAAGCGTCCTTGGGCAGATTCTGCAGCGGCCCGACTTTCGGGAGCATATCCACCAACTGGTCGAGCGGGCCCATCTTGCGAATCTGCTTCAACTGATCGCGGAAATCTTCCAGCGTGAATTCTTCCTTGCGCAGCTTGCGCTCGAGCTCCATCGCCGCTTTTTTGTCGAACGCCGATTCCGCGCGCTCGATCAGCGACATGATGTCGCCCATGCCCATGATGCGCGAAACGATGCGCTCGGGATAAAACGCTTCGAGGGCATCGTACTTTTCGCCGAGGCCGACAAACTTCACCGGTGCGCCGGAAACTTTGCTGATGGAAAGCGCTGCGCCGCCGCGGGCATCACCGTCCAGCTTGGTAAGAATCACGCCCGTCAGCCCGAGCCGCTTGTGAAATTCTCCCGCGGAGCGCACCGCGTCCTGTCCGATCATGGCGTCCGCAATAAAAAGCATTTCGGCGGGCTGCAATTCCTTCTTCAGCGTCGAAAGCTCGTTCATCAGATCGTCGTCAATGTGCAGGCGTCCGGCGGTATCGACAATCACAACGTCGCTCGCGGAAAGCTTCGCTTCCTTGATTGCACCCTTCACGATTTCCAGCGGTTTGTCCGTGCCGGTTGCCGGCCAGACGGAGATGCCAATTGCCTTGGCCACCTGCGCAAGCTGTTCGCGCGCCGCAGGACGATAAACGTCCGTCGAAACCACGATCGGACGATGGCCGTGCTGCGACAGCCATTTGGCCAGTTTGCCAGTGGTGGTGGTTTTGCCCGAACCCTGCAACCCCACGATCATCCAAACGGAAGGCGGGCGCGACGCAAACAACGGTTTCGCATGCTTGCCGAGCAGATTGAGCAGTTCGTCGCGAACAATCTTGACCACTTGCTGGTCCGGTGAAAGTTGCAGCATCACTTCGGCGCCCAGCGCTTTGCCGCGGATGTTGGCGAGCAACTCGTCGGCAACGGTGACGGCGACGTCGCCCTCCAGCAGCGCTTCGCGGATTTCCGCCAGCGCCGCGTCCAGGTGTTCATCAGAGAGCTTGCCCTGCCCGCGCAGGTTCTTGAATGTTCGTTGCAGCCGTTCTGTCAGGTTTTCAAACATGGTCTCAGTTAGCTCTTAGCGATACCTCTTTTATTGTACCGCCAGCCGCGCCCGGCTGCAGCACAGCTTGTGGTCACTTCATTCTTCGCGTGAATTCAGAAAGCTAGTTTTAGGCCCAATTGGACTGCAAACGGTATGCCAACGGTGGTTCCCGGCCCGAAAAAATCGCCGAGCGCTCCGGCGTGGGCTCGCAATTGGCTAAGGCTGGTGATCGGCCTCGTGAGGGTGCAATCGGCGTTCAGGCAAAAGGCAGTGGCGTTGGCAAAGTCGTTGACCGGCGTCGGCAGGGCGGAAATATCCGCAATAAAGTTGTTACCGGGGTTGTTGCGATTGAACAGGTTGAAAAATTCCGCGAATGGCGTCACCGACCAGCGATCGTGAAAAGTAAACGGACGGCTGACGCGCAGATCCAACTGCGCAAACGGAGTCCCGCGAAATTCATCAAGCGTGGTCTTGACGCCATTCACCACGGCGCGATCGCCCACCGGCGTTGTGAGCGTATACGGCCGCGCGCTTTCCGCCTGCCCGAGCGCGGACAACTGGACTCCTCCCGGCAATTGAAATGTGCCCACCAGCACAAAACGGTGGCGTACATCTTCCCCGGATGGCCCGTAATCGCCGGGCGCAAATGCGTTGTTGGGGTCGCACACGCCATTCACGTAATCGAACAATTCGCCGACCGTGCAGCCCCAGGTCTGCGCCTTCGCCAACGTGTAATGCGCGGTGAAATGCGCGCGCCGTGAAACATTTCCTTGCAGGCGCAGGGATAGCCCGTCGTACGCCGAGCGATTGTCGGTGCGAAATACGTTTGCCTGTTCAAATCCATAATTGCGGTAAGCGTGCATGCCCGTTTCACGCGTGTAATCGGCACTGATCAGCCAGTTCGTGGAAAATGCGTGCTGGATCCCCGCCGTGGCATGCAGCGCATACGGCGTATGGTAGTTCGGATCAATCAGCGCCGCAGGCGGTGGCGGAAGCGCGCCGCTCAGCGTGCCATTGTTTACAGACTGGAACGCGGAGACCCATCCATTCTGCGCCAAATCGTTGAAGTAAAGCCCTACGCCGGCGCGCAGCACTGTTTTCTGCGATGTGCCCAGTGTGCGTGCAATGCCCAACCGCGGCGCAAAGGCTTTCCGGTAATCGCGGGGTACTCCCGTCACAAGTCCTGTGGCGAGCGCAGGATTGAAACTCTGGTCGCGTCCTGAAGCGTCGAACAAGCCAAACGTCGTGTCGTAACGCAGACCATAGTTCACCGTAAGCCCTGACGCGACGCGCCAGGAATCTTCCGCGTACAGACCCAGGCGCTGCACATTCTGCGAAAAACTTCCGTCGGTGGCTGGAATCGCGACGCACTTCACATCGTCGGGGATTGGCAACCGGCAGTCCTTATGGGCATAGAACAAGGAAGGATTTGCCGCGTAAAAGTCCGGGTTTTGCGAGTACGTCAGAACCGTTTCAGGGTTGGCCGTCAGCGCGCCGCTCAGCACCGGCTCGTGAATGAAATTCACCCCAAACCGCAGTGAATGGCTGCCCATAGTGTGGGTTACATCGTAGCGAAACTGATATTTCTCCTGATTGCGCAATACGGGGAACGCTGCGATTCCGGTGACGAACTGGTTGTCGCCGAAAGTTTCAAATCCGGTAATCGTGCTCGAAGTCGTAGTGAACGGAAATGCCAGCGCGAAGCCCTGTGTTTCGTTGCGCGCCTGCGTCAGGTGCAGGCCGCTGGCATTCAGCACCAATGCGCCAATCCAAGCCGGTGAAAAACTATATTGCTGGCCAAGCACAACGCTGAAGTAATTGTTATGCGAAGTCGCCCCGGTGGATGGCAGCGCCCCCTGCTGCACCTGGGCGTTGTGCTCGGTGTACGTGTCCAGCGCGCCGCGCAAGAACCAATGCGAATTATTCGATTGCGCCCAATCGAGCCGGGCCGTCGCCAGATAATCGCGAAATGGAACCGGAACGCTGTCTGGCACGGCGATGCTGGGCGTGCCGGGAATCAGCCCATCACTCGCCAACTGCGCTAGCGCGTTGAATTGCTCGCGGCTTGCGGAACTGTACGCGACGCTGGCGTTCTCGTGCACATATTCAAGCGAAGCAAAAAACCACAGGTGCTCCCTGACGATCGGGCCACCCAATGTGCCCACGTAATTTTGCCGGGAAAACGGCTGCTTGGGATCCGGCGACGGATTGTCGATCGGAAAGCGCGCGTTCAGGGCGTCAGCGCGCTCGTAAAATGCCGCATCGCCATGCCAATCGTTGGTGCCCCCGCGAGTGGTGATCACAACGGAGCCTGCCGTCGTCCGACCGGTGTCCGCGTCCATTTGCGCGGTTCGAAAAGCGAACTCCTCAATGGCATCCGGTGAAAAGTTCTGCAGAAAGCCTCCGATGTAGTCATCGGAATTGTCGCCGCCGTCGACGGAGATTTCGTTATTCAGGCCGGAACTTCCGCCAGTGGCTACCGCGGTGATGCGGGCTTTTGTGGGATCAGATGGCTCGACCGGCTCCGTGCCCGGCGCCAGGTAGGCAATGTTGGCGAAACTCCGCGCGGCAAGAGGGATCGTGTTGAGATCCTGTCGGTAAATTACGGCCTGGTGCACCGCGCTTTCTGTTTGCAATTCAGCCGCAGTTACTGAGGAGCCCCCATCAACCATAATTTTCTGGCTGACCGAACTCGGCCGCAGCGTGATGGTGATCTGGCGGGATGTACTGACGGCTACGGATACTTCCGCGTGTGCTGCGGCAAATCCCACAGCACTCGCCGTCAATTCATAGGACCCCGGGGGCAGGTCCTCGGCGCGAAATTCCCCCTGGGAATCGGATTGCACGGTGCGGGTGAGAGATTTTTCAGCGTTGCTGAGCGAGATCGTGGCCCGAGGGATCCGTGCCCCCACGCTATCCTGCACTGTGCCACGCACCGAACCGAGAGGATTTTGCGCGCACAAAGGCGCAACGAAGACGGCGCAAACCGTAAACAGCAGGAGAGACGTGATGGATCGCACCGGCTTCATGATAAGACTCTGATTGAACGATGATTCGTAAGCTATTTGGAAGTATACCCCGCGTACGGCTCGAACCCCCGCGACACGCGCCAATCCACGCGTCTCAGAGCTTCCCGCTCATTTCAAATATTCGTCGAACCACGCCACCGCGCGGCTCATGACATCCCGCAGGTGGTCGGGTTTCGCGAACATGTGTCCTTCGCGCTCGTAGACAACCAGTTGCGTCTTTACGCCAAGCGTCTTCAGCGCGTGCCAGAATTCGTAAGACTGCGGCGTGGGACATTCGCCGTCGCTGTCTCCAACAACGACCAGCGTGGGCGTCTTCACCTGCTTGATGAATGTCATCGGCGCGCTGCGGGCGTACACTTCCGGGTCATCGTAAACCGATTTGCCGAAGAAGGGAATCATCCACTGGTCGATTTTGTTTTCGCCGTAATAGCTGGACCAGTTGGCGATTCCCGCGCCGGCCACCGCCGCTTTGAAACGATCCGTCTGCGTGACGCCCCACATCGTCATATAGCCGCCGTAACTCCAGCCCGTCAGACCGAGACGTTCCGGGTCAATCGGTGCCGTGCGAATGGCCTCGTCCACGCCCGCAAGGTCGTCGCTCCAGTCGCCATACCCAAAATCCCTCACGTTCGCGCGCGTGAAAGCTTCGCCTTCCCCGAAACTCCCGCGCGGATTGGGCAGCAACAAAAAATAGCCGTGCTCGGGCAACGCCATTTGGTAGGCGTGAGCGCTCGGCCAACTGGGCTGGACTCCTATGCCAGGGCCTCCGTGCACCCCCAGCACCAGCGGATAGCTCTTCGATGCATCAAAATCTTTCGGATAGATCAACCAGCCTTGCACGTCGATGCCGTCGTTCGTCCAGTGTAAGCTCTTCGCTTCGCCCCATTCCGGCTTTACGTCCGCGTTCCTGTGCGTCACTTGTTTCCACTCCCCGATCGGACCGGCAAAGATCTCCGGCGGATCCTGAAACGAACTGCGCACGAATGCCGCGGTCTTGCCG
>Ga0210406_10001401_pt1 | contig 29384 bp, 27 predicted proteins | sample IncBWC30MmetaG_FD_155454 | JGI IMG/M metagenome (GOLD analysis project Ga0210406, IMG submission 155454) | Forest soil microbial communities from Barre Woods Harvard Forest LTER site, Petersham, Massachusetts, United States - Inc-BW-C-30-M | ecosystem: Environmental > Terrestrial > Soil >... | reverse complement strand
GGTTCTCGGACCCCGAAGACGTCAAACGCCTCGTTGCCGATTTCCATGAGGTTCATAAAGATATTTTTGCGGTCAGCGATCCCGAGTCGCCGATCGAGACCATTGGGTGGAGCGCAACCATTCGCTGTCGCATCGGCTCGCCGCGCGCCGGACGTATTGCGCCAAGCGCCGCGGCGGAGCCCCTTTCGGCTCGCCGGGTGTATTTTCGCCCTTTCGGTTGGACCGACGCCGCCGTGCTTCGCTTCGAGACACTGACGCCGGACTCGGTTGTGAAGGGGCCGGCCATCGTCGAATCCGGGTTCACCTCGGTGGTGATCGATCCCGGCTCATTCGCACGGAAGGATCCGAGCGGATGCCTCGTCATTGAGGTTGCGGCCTAGGAGACGACCATGACTGACCTACGGCCGAATTCCATGAGCGGCGCCGAGCTTGCCGTGCTGACCGCCCGGTTCGAAGGCGTAGCCCGCAAGATGGCGAACACCCTGCACCGGACCGGCCGCTCCGGGATTCTTACGATCGCCCGCGACTTTTCCTGCATCATTCTGACCGCGCGCCACGAGTTGCTGACGGCGGCGGACAGTCTGCCTATCCATGTGCTGCGCGGACCTGAAGTGATGTCGCGCACGATGACACAGAACCATCCGGTGCTGCGGCGCGGCGACGCGTTTCTGCACAACTCACCATACCACGGCTGCACGCATCCGGCCGACCACAGCATCCTCGTCCCCGTTATCGACGACGGGGGCGTGCATCGATTCACGGTGCTCGCCAAGGGCCATCAGGCGGATTGCGGCAACGCACTACCGACGACCTACATGGGCGCGGCCAAGGACGTCTACGCGGAAGGCGCGCTCATCTTTCCCGCGGTCAGGATTCAGTCGAACTATCAGCACGAGATGGACATCGTCCGGATGTGCCAGATGCGCATCCGGGTGCCGGAGCAATGGTGGGGCGATTATCTCGCCACTCTCGGCGCCGCGCGAGTCGGCGAGCGTGAAATCCTGTCTCTCGGACGCGAAATCGGCTGGGACAGGCTCGAGACCTACGTGCGCGATTGGTTCGACTACAGCGAGAAGAGGATGTGTACGGCGATTCGATCGATGCCGGCGAGATGCCTGACGCGTTCGAGCCGCCACGATCCTTTCCCCGGCACCCCCGCGGAGGGAGTCGAAATCAAGGTCACGATCGAGGTCGACCCCAAAGCCGCGCTCATCGACGTGGACGTGACCGACAATCCCGATTGTTTCGCGAACGGCCTCAACCTCTCCGAGGCCTGCGCGCGCTCGGCACCGATGGTGGGTGTCTTCAACTCGATCGATCACACCGTTCCGAAGAACGAGGGCAGCTTCCGGCGCATCCGGGTCAAGCTCAGGGAAAACTGCGCGGTTGGCGTGCCCCGCCATCCGACCTCCTGCTCGGTTGCGACCACCAATCTCGCCGATCGTGTCGCCAACCCCGTTCAATGCGCCCTGGCCGAGCTGGCGGACGGGCTTGGTCTCGCAGAGGCGGGCGCGTGCATTCCCGCCTCCTCCGGCGTGATCTCTGGCGTCCACGACGGCCATCCTTTCGTCAACGAGGTTTATCTCGGCTGCACCGGGGGCGCCGGCGCGCCGACGACCGACGGCTGGTTGACGATCATGCACGTCGGCAATGCTGGCATGTGCTACCAGGATTCGATCGAAGTCGACGAGCTGCGCCATCCCATCCTTGTCCACGCGCGGCGGCTCATCCCCGACAGCGAAGGTGCAGGCCGTTTTCGCGGCGCGCTCGGGGCCTATTCCGAATTCTCGCCTCGCGACTGCGAGATGACCGTCGCCTATGTCAGCGACGGCGCCTTCAATCCTGCGAAAGGCGTGCGCGGCGGGCACGCCGGCGCCCCCTCCTCTCAATACCGGCGACAGCGTGACGGCGCGCTCGAACCGACGCCGGGTTGCGCAGAGGTGTCCGTGCAACCAGGCGAAGCGATGGTGTCCATCAGTTGCGGCGGCGGCGGGTATGGCCCGCCCGACGAGCGCGCGCCCTGGCGGGTGGCAGAGGACGTACGCGAGGGGTGGGTCAGCCGAAGGCGCGCCGAAGACGTGTATCGCGTTGTGGTCACCGATGACCTTCGGGTCGACGAGGCGGCCACGCGACGCTTGCGGAAGGGTTGAGGATGGTCTGAGCACGCGAAGACGTGGCCCAGCGACGCGAAGTGGGGATCATCGCGCTGTTGAACAGGAGCGCGAGTTGAGCAAGACGGCAAAGGGCGGTTCGAACGTGGCGGGAGCGAGGAGCCGGGTGACGCTCGTGGACATTGCCGCCGCCGCGGGCGTGTCCGTCACCACCGCGTCTAACGTCGTCAACGGCCGGCTTGAAATGATGTCCGCTGCTACGCGCGAACGGGTTGAGAGCGCGGTGCGCCGACTAAAATACCGGCCCGACGATGTCGCGCGCAGCCTCCGCCTTGCGCAGAAGCGGTTGATCGGGTTGATGGTCATCGACGATTCGCCGCGCTTTCTCACCGACGCGATGAACGCCAACATCATCGCGGGCCTTTCAAACACCCTCAGCGTGAATGGTTATGGCCTGCTGTTGACCGGCCTGCGGCTCAGCGCCATCAAGGACACTCACCTCATCCGACGCGGTCAGACGGACGCACTCTGCGTTATCCCGGCTGGCACCAACGCGGACAGGCGTCGGCTCTACCTCCAGCTCAAGGAGACCGGCCTGCCAATCCTCATCTTTCAGGACAGGCCGCCGGGCTTCACGCCGGATGCGGCGTCCGTGCGTCAGAATGACCGCAAAGCAGGGGCGCTGATTGCGGACCGCGTGATCGCTCGTGGCGCTCGCCGCCTCGTCCTGCTGACGCCATCACAGCAATGGCCGGCGATGATCGAAAGACAGGAAGGCGTCCAATCGATCATCCGGACTTGCGACGAGAGCGTCCGTTGCGAGATCGTCGTCTGCGGCAGCGAGAGCGTCGCGGATACCCAGCAGGCGATCGCACGCTACGTGGACAGGGAGGGTCTCCCTGACGCGTTCATCGGCGGCAACGACCAGATGGCGATCGCGGCGCTCGTCTGGGCGCTTGACCGTCATGTGTCAGTCCCGACCGATCTGCGGGTGACGGGTTTCAACGGTTTCGAGTTTGCCCAATATGTGCGCCCGCGCCTCACGACGGTGCTGTCTCCAGCCTATGAGATGGGCAAACACGGCGCCGCACTGCTGCTGAAGCGCCTGTCGACCGGCGCCTTCGTGCAGACCGACGTCCTTTTCGACGTCGTGCTGCTGCCCGGAGACTCTGACTGACCGGGAGAATCGATGAGCTTGTCGTCAATGATGTCGCTCCGAGACACCGCGATATGCTCCGCGCTGCGGACGGTGGCGTCAGCCCGGCCCCGGAATCTCTGCAAACGAACCGTCCCCCGTCACCGGATCGCTGGTGGGAACGGGAGGTGCTGTATGCGCTCCCTTGCTGTGTTGTCAAAGCACGGCGGTTCGTTGACGTGTAGCGCGACAGGCCCTATCGCAAGCAACGGTCTAACCCACATCCCCGATAACTTGATCCAACCTTCTGCTGGGCGTCCAATCACGCTGAAATGCGTGAGGCCGGAACGGCGCGCGCCGTCTCCCCGTTCTCGAATGGCATCGCCAAGCATCGCGGTTTGAACCCCGCGGCCCCTCAACCCAGGCACTTACTTCTGCCTCCTCATTGCCAAGGCATGCAAGCTGCGATGGACATCAGTTCGAATCCCCTCCGCTCCACCAAGAAGTCCGCGCAAATCGACGTGATTTCCGACTCCACAGGATAGCACGACATTTCCGAAGGATCGCCCCTACACGCCTCGTCACCCCTCTGCAACGCGTGCCTCGGCTGGCTTTGGTTCGAGCACCTTGGTGGATTGCCAGCCCGGCGGCGGCCAGCATCCTCGACAGAGGGTGCATCCGTTCGTTGACATCCTTCGGCTCGTTGCGGAACTGCGGCCGCGCCCGGTCAGGTCAACAGCGTAACCGAGCTCAGTTTGTCGCGCCTTCCACGAAAGCAAAGGGAGCCGCGCGTCTTGATGGAGAGAAAAATCGACATTCCCTCGGCGCGCGAACCCGAGCCGGCCGCCCCGGAGCGTATCTACCATCCACAGCGGGTCTCATCGACATTTCAGTCTTTTCAAAGTCTCGCTATGGGCTCACTCTGAGCCAAAATAATGGGAGGAGGCCTCGATGCGAGCCACGGCGTCGGAGGAGTCCAACTGGAGGAATTTATCGCGACCCAGCCGCTTTCGATGCGTTGAACCGACGCGGCGCGATGTGACCTGCGGAGGAGCATTGGCAGCATTCAGCCTCTTGCTCACTGATCTTCTCGGAACAGCATCGCCCGTCAAAGCGGACGCTCTCGCGGGACCCATCCCGACCCTTGACCGTGTCGCCGTCCGCATTGTCATTGAGGACTATCAATTCGCGGTCGCCCCCGGCCGCAAGGAAGACGGCCTTGTGGTCGAGAACTTTGGCTGGGGCATCGGTCCCGATCATCCGCCTGGCAGAACGCTGGTCAGCGAGTTTGGGCTTTCGATGCATGTCGAAAGCCATCGCGGCGACGAAACGAGACAGGTCCTGATGGATTTCGGCTTCACTCCCGAGGCGCTGAACAACAATCTGTCGCTCATCGGGGTTAAGCCGGCCAGCCTCGACGCGCTTGTGTTGAGCCATGGGCATTATGACCATTTTGGCGGCCTCGCCGGTTTCCTCAGGAACAATGCCGGCCAACTGAAGCCGAAGCTGCCATTCTACGTTGGCGGCGAGGATGCCTTCTGCGGGCGGGAATGGGTCGCTCCCCCGGTCAAAGGCAAATTCGGCGCGATCGACCGCGAGGCTCTCAAGGCCGCCGAGCTGATGGTGATGTCGACGCCTGAGGCTTCGCTTGTCGGCGACCATGGCTTCTCCTCGGGCCGCATCGCCGAGCAAAGTTTCGAGAAGCTGAAATCGCCGAGCGTGATGAAGCTCGGCATGGATCACGGATCGGGTTGCTCCGCCACGGGCTTTACCGACGCCGAGCAAAAGCTGGGTTCGCTTCCCGACCAGTTCAACCATGAGATCGCAACCGCCTTCAATCTCAAGGACCGGGGATTGATCATACTAACCTCGTGCAGCCACCGTGGCGTCGTCAATGCGGTGCGACAGGCGCAGGAGGTCTCCGGGGTCAAGAAGGTGCATGCAATCATCGGAGGCTTCCACCTTGCGCCTTACCCGCCCGAGTATCTGGCGGAAACCCTTTCAGCCCTGAAGGAGATTAACCCCGATTATCTCGTGCCGCTGCATTGTTCCGGGGAACCGTTTTTCGAACTGGCGAAAGCCGAACTCGGGCCGAAAGTGATCCGGGGTTACACCGGTACGCGGCTCGACTTCAGTTAGCTGGGTTTGGGCGACCAGATCGTCCTGGCTCTCCCAGATCACTGGCCGCAACAGACCATCGGCATCGAGCTTCTCGTAAATCTCGATTGACTTCCATGGTTCACCCCAGTTGCTCGCGCGCCAGCTCGAACCAGAAGCGATCGTGCGTGAGCAGTATGATCTGCCAGCCCTTGAACAATTCCCCGATCACGTCCAGCACCGGTCTGCGGTGCGAATAGTCAAGGCTGATCAGCAGGTCGTCGAGCACCCGCAGCTTCAGCGCCGTGTCTTTTTCCGGAACAGAGGCGAGGCGATCAGAAAGAAAGATTGCGATCGCCAGAGCGGATAAGAGACTGGACCTTTAGACTGTGAAGGACCGTGAACAGCCCGCGCTCGGCCATCCGCGCCGTCGGATCGTTCGAGCTCGAGGGCAGTGAGGATCAACTCTCTCGGCGCTTCGAGCAATTCCTCCGCGAGCGGGATCAATTGATCCGTAGGAAGCCCGCAATACCCCTCGTCCATCGTCTCGGTCAGTGCGTAGGATATCCCGGCGCGCAGTCGGATCATGGCGGTCTTTTCGATGCCAAGCCTCATCGCGATCGCATCGGCGCTCTTGAAAACCGATGCCGCGAATATCCCGGGCAAGCTGATAGGGGTTCTCGGTCATGACCTGCACGGCGTCCGCGCCGTAGGTCTTGAAGATGCGAACTGCCCGGGCGGTGCCGACCCCATTGCTGTGAAGGAGGACCATGATCTCCCGGACGATCTTCTGCTCCGCCCAGGCGTCCGTGATCCGTTTGGCTCGAACCGCGCCAATGCCCGTCACCTCCCGAAGCCGATTGGGCTCGGCCTCGATGACGTCGAAGACCTTGTCTCCAAAGGCCTTGACCATCTTCTTGGCGTAGGCCGGGCCGATGCCCCGGATCATCCGGGAGCCCAGATATTTCTCGATCCCGTCGATCGAACTCGGCGCCGAGCTCTTGAGAAACCGCGCCTTGAACTGCTGACCGTGAGCGCGATCGTTAATCCATTCGCCAGATGCGGTGAGCAATCTACTGCAGTCGACCGCAAGCTCTGGATGTTTCTTTAGGCCCGCGCAACGGTTTCTCTTCGCTCGACGAGGTACAGGTGCTCGCAAACGAGCACGTTCTCGTTGTCCTGGTTGGATACCTCGAGCAATTCAACCACAATCCCATGACTCGCGCGGCGCGGATGATCCCGCTTCCCTTTGATTGTCGCCAAGGCGCGGATCGTGTCGCCAATGAACACCGGCTTGATGAACCTCAACCGATCGTAGCCGTAGGACATTGCGCGAGGATTGATCGTGCTCGCCGTCATACCCACTCCGACGCTGAAGATCAGCGTGCCATGCGCCATGCGGCGCTTGAAGTCCTGAGTGGCGCACCAAACAGCGTCCAGATGGTGAGGAAAGAAGTCGCCCGTCTGGCCAGCGTGGGCGACGATGTCGGCCTCGGTGATCGTGCGGCCAAGCGTCCGGCGGTTCTCGCCGATTTCAAAGTCCTCGAAATAGCGCTCCTTAATCTCCATGGCTGTTTTGCCGTCGTTCCATTGATGACCTGTTCGCCCTGATGAGGCTTTTACCGAAGTCCGAAGCTCCGCGAGCCCCTCGGATGCTCTATCGTCGCGCTCTTGACGCCTCCCATCAGGGATGGGCCTTGAGCGGCGTCGCTGGCTTAGCGCTCGACTCGAACGCTGCCTCGACCAGCGCCATCGTCGTCCAGGCATCCTCGACCGACGCGATCAGATTAGTGTCCTCGCCGGCGCAAAAGCGCTGCAGGTTCGCCATTCTGCCGATGAAAGCGTCGGGAAACCACGAGGCTCGCAGAGGAACCTCAGTCCATTCCGGCTCGCCCTTCGGCCGAATCCACAATTCGTCCGGTTCGCCGCGAGGATAGTCAAGGAGAAGGCCGAGCTTGGCGTGCGCCGCGCCCTCAGTCCCATCGAAACGGAACTCGGCGGCCTGATGTTTGCGGCCGAAGGCGTGGTTGTGATTGATCGACATCGCAGAGCGGACCTCGTCTCCATAGTCGAGGATCGCCGTCGTGCGGGTCTGGGCCATGTCGGAAGACGGATGGCCGATCGTCTTCGCGTGCACGCCTTTGGGATCGCCGAGGAAGCCTCGAATGAGATCGAGATAGTGGATGGAATGCACCGCGATCTCGACCCGCGGCAGTCCGTTGAGAAAGGCGAACAGACCCCATGGCGTGTCGATGGCGAGGTGAACCTCGACGTCGACGAGCCGGCCGAGCAGCTTGCGATCGAGCGCGTCTCTCACTGCAAGCATCATCGGCGCGAAGCGCAATTGGAAATTAACTGCCGCGACCAGCTTGCGATCGCGACAGACCTTTAGAATCTCAGTCGCCTGATCGAGATCCCCGCCCATCGGCTTCTGGATGAGAACGCCCGAGCCCGCGGGCACGCGCTCGAGCACGGACTTGTGAGCGCCGGGCGGCGTGGCCAGATCGAAAATGGCGTCGGTCGCCAGGGCCTCGTCGAGTGAGCCAAAGACCTTCGACACGCCGAATTTGTCGGCGACGCTTTTCGCCCGCGTCGTGTCGATGTCATAGACGCCGGCGATGGGAAATCCGGCTTTCCGATAGGCGGGGAAGTGCGCGTCGACGACAATCGAGCCTGCGCCGATGGTGACGATCGGCTTTGGATGCGACGGCGCTGGCCAGGACTGGCGGAGCAAGGCAGGGTCGAAGCTCATCGGACGAGGCCGAGCTCAGTCGTAGTGAAAGACCTCCTCCGCCATGGCCCACCAATCGCCTTCGTTGCGGGAGGCGAACGGAGCCTGCATGGGCTTGTGAATCGCCCACCATTCCTGTGTCTTCGGGTCGGCCTCCATCTTGGCGGTGTCCGCCGCCCAATCCTCGCCGTGATATTCAAAGTAGCCGAACAGGAGGTTCTCGGGCTCTCTCAGAAAAATCGTGTAGTTGCGCATGTTGCAGTCGGAAATCTTGGCCAGCACCTCAGGCCATACTGCGGCGTGCGTCTTCTTGTATTCGGCGATCCGCTCCGGCTTTATGCCGATTACCATCCCCATGCGCTTCATCGCGTTCCTCCGATTGTTTGCGTGAACTCGGCGAGGCTCTTCGCCTTCACTCTGTCGAGGTCCCACTCGACCCCGATCCCCGGCGCTGCGGGCGCGAGCGCCATCCCCTTCTCGATCGCGAGGCGCGAGGTCGTCAATTCGTCGAGCTGCGGAATGTATTCGACGTATTTCCCGTTTGGGACCGCGCATGCGAGGCTCACGTGCAGTTCCATGAGAAAATGGGGGCAGACCGGCATGTCGAAGGCTTCCGCGGCATGCGCGACCTTCAGCCAGGGCGTGATTCCGCCGATCCTCGAGACGTCGACCTGCACGATCGAGCACGCGCCTCTCGCCATATACTCGCGGAAGTGCCGGATCGAGTACATCGATTCGCCGACCGCGATCGGCGTTGTTGTGGCCTGGCAAAGTCTGACATGGCCGTCGCAATCGTCAGCTGGCAGCGGCTCCTCGATCCACGTAAGATCGAGGTCGGCGAAGCGCCCCGCGCGGCGGATCGCCTCGTCGATCGCGAAGCCCTGATTGGCGTCTGTCATGATCTCGTAGTCGGGGCCAAGCGCCGCGCGCACCGCCGCGAGGCGACGATAGTCCTCTGACGCGCGCGGCCGACCGATCTTGATCTTCGAGCCTGTGAAGCCTTGCTCCCGTGCGGCGATCGCGTCGTCGACCAGCGCCTGCTCGTCGATATGAAGCCAGCCTCCTTCGGTCGTGTAAAGGGGCCTGCGGTCCGCGGCGCCGCCCGCGACGATCCAGAGGGGCAATTCGCGACGCCTGCAGCGAAGATCCCAGAGCGCCGTATCGATCGCCGCCAGCGCCAGCGCGGAGATCGCGCCGATCGTTGTCGCGTGCGTGGCGAATTCGAGCTCGCGCCAGATTGCCTCTATGCGTTCCGCATCTTTGCCGATCAGCCTCGGCGCGAGATGGTCGGCGAGGAGCCGCATGACTGACGAACCGCCAGTGCCGATCGTATAGGTATAGCCTGTCCCGATCGCGCCATCACTGTCAGTGATGGCGACGATCGGCGTCTCTTGTGACACGAAACTCTGAATCGCATCGGTGCGCTTGACCTTCGCGGGAATGTCCACGAGCCTGAGTTCGACCCGCTCGATCCTCGCCATGGCTAGTCCCCTGTCGCCGCGATTGCCCGCCCGTCCTCGCCGAAGAGATGCGCTCTGGCGAGATCGAACGAAACGCCGATCATTCGTCCCGCCTCGAGCGGGACAGGATTGAGCATACGGGTCACCCAATCGTGTCCGCCGAACTCGACGAAGACAAGCGTCTCATTGCCCAACGGCTCCGTGACCGACACGGCAAGGTTCCGCTCGACGAGCTGGCTGCCGGAGGCGGATCGCAGACCGTGCCCAATTGGATAGACATCGTCAGGACGCAAGCCCAAGGCGACGCGGCCTCCGATAATCTTAGCGTTCTTTAACCGTTCGGGAATCGGCAGCCAGTCGCCGCCCGCGAAGACGATGCGGTCGTTGGCGATTTCAGCGTCGAATAAGTTCATGGTCGGCGAGCCAATGAAGCCGGCCACAAAACGGGTGGCTGGCCGGTGGAAGACGTCCTCCGGCGAACCGACTTGCTCGATCAGACCGTCGCGCATGATGACGATGCGATCGGCAAGCGTCATCGCTTCGACCTGGTCGTGCGTGACGTAGACAACGGTCGATGGCACCCGCGCATGGAGGAGCTTGATTTCGGTGCGCATCTGGGCGCGTAGCTTGGCGTCGAGATTGGACAATGGCTCGTCGAACAGAAAGACCTGCGGCTTCCGGACAATGGCCCGACCCATCGCAACGCGCTGGCGCTGTCCGCCCGACAGCTGCGAGGGCCGCCGGTCGAGCAGCTCGCGGAGGTGGAGGATGTCGCTAGCCTCGGCCACGCGCGCATCGATTTCCGCCTGAGGGCGCTTTGCGATCTTGAGCGAAAAACCCAAGTTCTCGCGTACGCTCATGTGGGGATAAAGCGCGTAGGACTGAAACACCATCGAGATGTTGCGGGCGCGCGGCGGCAAGTCGTTGACGATCTCACCGCCGATGCGGATCGTCCCAGAGGTGATCTCCTCGAGGCCCGCGATCATCCTGAGGGTCGTCGATTTGCCGCAGCCCGACGGACCAACCAGAGCGACGAACTCCCCGTTGGAGATATTCAAGTCGATCGCCCGCACGGCCTCAACAGAGCCGTAGCGCTTGACGAGCCGTTCGAGGGTTACAGGCGTCACGGCTTCAACCCTTCACCGCGCCGAAGGTCAGCCCGGAGACGAGCCGCTTCTGAATGACGAAGGTCAGCGCAAAGGCGGGCGCGATCATCACCACCGCAAGAGCGCACATGCCGCGCCAGTCGATGGTGAACTCGGACGTGAAGTCGAGCAGTCCGACTGGTAGCGTCTTGGAGTTGACCGACCGAGTGAGCTGCGAAGCGAGCGCAAACTCATTCCAGGAGGTCATGAAGGCGAAGATGGCGGCCGAGGCGATACCGGGCCCCGCGAGCGGAAACTCGACCTGCCAAAATGCCTGCCAAGGCGTGCAGCCGTCGATCTGGGCCGCCTCCGCAAGGTCGCGAGGCACCTGGCGAAAAAATCCGTCGATAAGCCAAATGGTGAAAGGTACGTTGAGGGCGACATAAGTCAGGATCAGCGCCAGATATGTGTCGATGATTCCAATGCGCGCGAAGATGATGAACAGCGGAAGCGACAGCGCGATGCCCGGCACGGTTCGAGTCAGCATGAGCCCGAGGAAAAGCGCCGACTTCCCTTTGAAACGGTAGCGTGCGAACGCGTAACCGCCAGCCATGCCCACTGCGATGGCGATCACGGTTGAGGTGATCGAGACGATGAGTGAATTGCGAAAATAGTCGAGCACCGGCACGCCGCCTTGTCCCAAGCCGCCGAACATCGACGTGTAGGCGTCGAGCGACAGCTTCTGCGGTATCCACACCGGCGGCTTCGCCATGATCTCCACGGTTGGGCGCAAGGAATTGAGCACGATCCAGGCGCCGGGCGCGCAAATGACCAGCATGGCGAGGAACAGGGCCGCCAAGTGAGCGGCGCCCGCGCCCATGCGGACGAGTTGAGACGTCTGATTTCGGGTCAGCGCCACCTCACCAGTCCGCGGCAATCTGCGTCCGCGCAGATGCGAGCTTCCGGAAGAAGTAGACAGTAAAGAGGATAGACAGGGCGATTGAAGCGTAGGCCATCGCGTTCGCCACTCCCATGCGTGCGTCGCTATAGGCCGTGCGAGCGACGAGCGTCCAGATGAGCTCAGTCCTTCTCGCCGGTCCCCCGTCGGTCATGATCTTGACGATGTCGTAGGCTCGGCCGACGTCGAGCGAACGGATGGTCATCGCAATATAGGCGAACGGCATAATGAAGGGCCATGTCACATAACGAAAGCTCTGCCATGGCGTGCAACCGTCGACTTTGGCCGCTTCAATCGGCTCGCGCGGCATGGCGAGCAGACCCGCCAGGATCAGGATGGCGAACACGGGCGTCGACGACCAAACCTCAGCGACAACGATGGCGAAGAAGGCGAGCGCGCCATCGATCAACCACGGGATCGCCTGCTCTGTGATCCCCAGCGATTGCAGGGCATTGTTGATGAGCCCGACGTTGTCGTTGAACAGAAACTTGAACTGGAAGCCGACCAGGATCGGCGAGAACATCATCGGAAACATCATCAACGTGCGAAGCAACCGTTGGCCGCGCGTCGCCTTTTCGACTAGCAGCGCAAGCCCGAGCCCGAACAACATTTCCAGATTGAGCGCGATGGTCAAAAGCAGCACGGTGCGTCCGAACGCCTGCCAGAAGACTGGGTCAGAGAAGACGTTGACGTAGTTTCGCCATCCGACGAAAGTCCAGAGCGTCTCGGGCCGGGTCAGGCGGTAGGCGGTAAAGCTTGAATAGAGCGAGAAGAGCAGCGGCGCGGCGATGGCCGCGACGAGGATGACGATCGCCGGCATGAGCAGGAGAAACGGCGCGCCGAGCCGCCGCAAGGACCTCGTGACCCGGATGCGATTGACCGGCTCGGCGACACGGGTCGCGGCGGATGTCATTCTGGCGGGAACTCAGCGGGGCTGTTTTTACGCCCCGCCGCTATGGCCATAATTCGACCCTATCAGATTTTGCCGGCGTCCTGCAGAACCTTGGTCGCTTTCTCAGCTGCCTCGTCAAGCGCCGCCTTCGGCGTCTTGTCGCCAACAACTGCGGCTTGCAGCTCAGGATAGACGACGTTCGAAATCTCGATCCATTCAGCGATCGGCGGGACTGCGAAGGCGTACTTCGACGCTTCCTGGAACGCGGTCAGCACCTCCTTCTTATAAGGGTCATTGGCCGCCTGCTCGATGTCCCATTGCCAGATTGCAGTTCGGGTTGGCAGCGCCCCGTGAGCGGCTTCGATCTTTTGGCTGTCATCGTTGGTCAGCCAAAGGATCAGCGACGCCGCCGCATCCTTGTTCTTGCAGGACTCGGTCACCGAGAAGCCATGGCTTCCTGACCATCCCGTATGCTTTCCGGACGATCCAGCGGGCTGCACAATGACACCGACGTTGCCGGCAACTTTCGATTTCTGCGGGTCGTTGAAGAAGCCGGCCCAGCTCGGCCAATCCAAATCGAGCGCGACCGTTCCGGAGGCGAAGCCCTGGCCGAGATCGTCCCAAAGGTAATTCGGAGTGCCTGGCGGCACCGCCTTGGCCTTGTAGAGATCGACGAACCATTGAAGGGCGCGCACGCCGGCGTCCGAATTGAACGCGGGACGGCCTTTCGAATCGAGATATTCGCCGCCTTCCGCGACCAGCATTTCATAGAAGCGTCCGTTGATCGCCTCCTCCTTGCCAGCGAACTCCGTGCCGTAAAAATTCGGCGGATTGGAGAAAAAAATCGCCTGATCTTTCACCTGCTGCCAAGTGGTGGGTGGAGCGAGATCGTAGCCGTACTTGTCTTTGAACGCCTTCTTCTTGGCGTCATCGGTGTAGTTGCTCTTCAGATAATAGAGCGCCGAGACGTCGAACTGAGCCCGCGGCAACATGTAGAGCTTGCCGTCGATCGTTGCGCCCTTGATGATCCCCGGCACGTATTTGTCGACCTCCTCCTTCGACACCAACTTCGAGAGATCGGTGTAAAGGCTCGTATATTGCGGAGCGAACGAGGTGTGGTTCCAGCCGACGCACCAATTGACGCTGTTGGCGGCAATGTCAGACTTGAACTCCTTATCGATGTCGAAGCCGTTCTTCTTGGTGAGAATGTTGACCTTGGCGCCGGTCAGTTTCTCCCATTCGCCGATACGCGTGTAGAGCGGCTCATACTGATCGCCGCCAATGATTTTTGCGTCGATGACGATGCCTGGAAACGATCCGGGTTGATTGGCGGCCGATGCGAGACCGGACGCCATGATTAGCGCCGCCGCAGCGATCATCAAGGGTGCGCATTTCATGGGCTCCTCCGCTCGGTTTGGGCGTTTCTAGGCTGGATCGACGGTGGCCTCAACAACCGAGGTCACGTGCGCCCATATTTGAAATTTACATTTAATAGCAAATCATAGAGGCTCTAGGCTGTCAACGACGCGGTCGGCGCTTGTCCGGCCAACAAGCGCTTGCCAGGCGAACCATGACGGACTCCGACGATCTCGACCGATATCGCGCTCCAGCGCTCGACAAGGGGCTGGACATCCTCGAGTTGCTGGCTCGCGAGGAGGAAGGCCTCAGCCAAGCCGAGATCGCGAAGGCGCTCGGGCGCACTCCGAACGAGCATTACCGCATGCTCGAACGGCTGGTCCGGCGCGGCTACGTCTTCCGGAACGCCAGCGACCGTTATGAGCTCACTCTCAAACTATTCGGGCTTGCGCATTTCCACCGCCCCATAAGGCGGCTCGTCTCCCGGGCGACGCCGCTGATGAGCGCCCTGGCGCGTGGGTCGACGCAGGCGAATCATTTGGCGGTCTACGACCGCGCTGGCGTCACGGTCATCGCCCAAATGGATGCGCCAAGTTATTGGGGCATTGCGATTCGCGTCGGCGCGCGGGTCGGCCTCTTCAACACTGGCTCGGGCCACGTCTTGCTCGCCTTCCGCTCGGCCGAGGAGCGCGCCGTAATGATTGCTGAGCAGGAAGCAGGCGACGACGAGCAGACGTTTCCTCAGGACCTCGAGGAACGGCTCATGAAGATCCGCCAGCGCGGCTATGAGGTCATGCCGAGCCAGCAAACAGCTGGTGTGTGCAACCTGTCCGCGCCGGTGCTGGACAGCGACAATACCGCGCTCGCCGCGCTCACCTGCCCCTACATTATGCCCCTGAATCGCCCAAACGCCCCGGACATCCCGAGAACCATCGCGATGCTGGAGGAAACGGCCGCGGCCTTGTCGCTCCAGGTTCGTGGCCAAGTCGAGCCGGAGCCACAAGCCGAAGGGGCATGATTTTTATTTGAATGATGTCTTCATATGTGATTACTTCGAAGCGAGGGAACCTCAAGAAGCGCCTCTGACGCGATGCAACTGCCGATAGTCGACACGCATCTCCACCTGGTCTACCGCGACCGTCTACGTTATCCGTGGCTTGCCGGCGTTGCGTCGCTTAATCGCGACTTTGCTTATGAAACCTACGCCGTCGAGGCGCGACGTTGCGGCGTCTCCGACGCGCTTCACATGGAGGTCGACGTCGCCCCCGAGGACATCGAGCTCGAAACTCGAAACGTCGAGAACCTTGCCAGCCAGCCGCACAGCCTGTTGCGGGGTGCGATCAGTTCGTGCCGACCGGAGGATGATAGTTTTCCTGCCTTTCTCGACCGTCAGTTGGCCGATCCGTTCGTGAAAGGCTTTCGCCGCGTCCTGCACGTCGCTCCGAACGATTTCAGCGAGAGCGCGACGTTTCGCGCCAATATCAAGCGGCTTGCCGAAGCGGCGCGGCCGTTCGACCTCTGCGTGCGGCCGGATCAGGTCGACAAGGCGATCGCCCTCGCCGACCTTGCGCCCTCTGTCCAGTTTATTCTTGATCACTGCGGCGTGCCCGCGATCAAGGATCGCGCCGAGCATCCGTGGCGCGAGCAAATCGCCGCGATTGCCAGGCGGCCCAACGTCGCGGTCAAGGTCTCGGGCGTCGTCGCTTACGCCGAACCACAGACCTGGACTGTCAACGACATCCGGCCCTACGTCGAATATGCGATCGAGAGCTTCGGCTGGGATCGGGTGGTCTGGGGCAGCGATTGGCCGGTTTGCACGCTCACCGCGTCGCTTTCCATCTGGGTCGCAGCGACGCACGCGATCACGCTCGGCGCGTCGGCAAGCGAACGCGAGCGGCTGTTCAGCGGAAACGCTCGCCGCATCTGGCGGCTCCCATGAGCGGGGAGCGCAAGTGATGAGCGTCTCGCCCACTGTCGGCGTGTCGACCACGCGCCCCAAGGACATGCCTGCCGACCATTCGGAACTCCCGGTCTGGAACGCGGAGAACTGGTTCTACGAAGATTTCGAGGTAGGCCATCGCATCCGATCCCTGCGGCGGACGATCTCAGAAGGCGAATCGATGGCGTTCAACGCACTCGTCCTCGACATGCATCCCTACGTCGCCGACCAAATGTTCGCGGAACGCGAAGGGATCTTCGGCAGGCGCCTAATCGCCGGCGCATTCGTCTTCTCGGCCGGCCTCGGTCTCGTCGCGACAAATTGCGTGAACGCCTTCTCTTATGGCTACGACAAGCTGCGCTTCATCAAGCCGGTGTTCATAGGCGATACGATTTACACGGTCCGCGCCAATCTTGAGAAGCGGCCAAAATTCCGAGAGATGGGGCTTATCAAGGCGAGCTACTCGGTGTTCAAGGGTGAAGGGGAGCTGGCCATGTATTGCGAGCACCTGCAGACGGTAAAATATCGCGACCCCTCCGCTTTCGCCGGCCACGCGGAGACGCGTTCTTGAGCGGGGCGCTGCTGGAGGGGCTGCTCGTCCTCGACATGAGCCAGTTCCTGTCGGGGCCGTTCGCCGCGCTCAGGCTTGCCGACCTCGGCGCCCGGGTGATCAAGATCGAACGACCCGACGGCGGCGACCTCTGCCGCCGCCTCTACCTTACGGACACCGAGATCGGCGGCGATTCCACCCTGTTCCACGCCATCAATCGCGGCAAGCTCAGCTTCGCCGCCGACTTCAAGAATCCGGCCGACGTCGCGACGGTGAAAGCGCTGATCGCCAAGGCCGACGTGCTCATCCAGAACTTCCGCCCCGGTGTCATCAATCGCCTCGGGCTCGACTACACGGCGGCGAAAGCAATCAATCCGGGCATCGTCTACGCCTCCATCAGCGGCTATGGCGACGATGGGCCGTGGGCGAACCTGCCCGGACAGGACCTGCTTGCGCAGGCCCGCTCGGGGCTCATGTGGCTGAACGGCGACCGCGATCAGGGGCCGGTGCCGTTTGGCCTCGCCATCGCTGACCTTCTCGCCGGAAGCGCCATCGTCCAGGGCATCCTCGCCGCGCTCGTGCGACGCAGCCGGACCGGCGAGGGCGCACACATCGAGACGAGCCTGCTCGAGGCGCTGGTCGATTTCCAGTTCGAGGTGCTGACGACCTATCTCAACGACGGTGGTCGGATGCCGAAGCGCTCGGCGTTCCGCAACGCGCACGCCTATCTCGCTGCCCCCTACGGCGTCTATGGGACGCGCAACGGCTGGATCGCTATCGCGATGACTCCGCTCGATAAGCTCGCAGCGGCGCTTGGGCTGCCGTCGATAGCGCTGCCCGCGAAGGCCGGATTCGAGAAACGCGACGATATAAAGCGTATGATCGCCGACCATGTCGCGACGCGGCCGACGGCGCATTGGCTTGGGCGCATGCAGCCGGTCGATATCTGGTGCGCCGAGGTCTTGGACTGGCCCGACCTCCTCGAGGGCGAGGCGTTCCGTAGGCTCGACATGCTGCAGACCGTCGTCAGTCCGAATGGACATTCGGTGCGCACGACGCGCTCGCCGATCCGTGTCGACGGGATGCGCCGCGAATGTCGCGCCGCCGCGCCGCGCATCGGCGAACACACGGAAGCATTGCGGGCGGAGATGGGCCTGTGACCGATCAAGGAGACGGGCGGTGAAGGTTTTGGTCACGGGCGGAACCGGGTTCATCGGCGCGTCCGTCGTCCGCAATTTGCTGAAGCGCGGCGTATCTGTGGTGATCGGCGAATATGCGCGCGACGACGCGGTCCTCGACAACCTGAGCGGCGCCGAGTTCGAGCTTGTCGACGTCGTCGACACACAGGCGATCGGGGCCGTCTTCGCGCGCCACCCCGATCTGACCCACTGCATCCATCTCGCCTATCTGATGAGCGCCGAGGTCGAGGCCGACATGGCGCGGGGCGTGACGGTGAACCTGCTTGGCATGGTCAACATGTTCGAGGCCGCCATGCGCCACAAGTTGGCGCGCCTCGTCTTCACGAGCAGCGAGACGGTGTTCGGCGCCTCTCAAGCGGTCTACGGCGACCGGGCGGTCGTCGAGGACGACTATTGCGGGCCGAGCGATCATTTCTTCACTTATGGGGTCATGAAGCTCCTCGACGAGTTCATGGCGCGCAAATACGTCGCCAAGCACGGGATCAGCATCGCCTGCACCCGTCCGGCCGTCGTCTTCGGGCATGGCCGCAAGCGCGGTTCGGTCCTGTGGGCGGAGGCGTTTGCGACCCAGCCGGCCCTCGGCCGCGTCGCCGACCTTCCGTTTTCCCGACTTTCGCGAGACACCTGGATTTACAAGGACGATTGCGCCGAGCAACTCGTGCGTCTTGCTCTGAAGCCCTCCCTGTCGCATTTCGCCTATAACAACGGGGGTGCGAGCGTGACGGCGGAGGAGCTGGCGGCAGCGGTGCGCCATTGGCTGCCCGACGCCCAGTTCAAGTTCGATGAGACGAAGCCGACCACGCCACTGATCGACCGCCAAGACGGCGCGCGCATCGAGGCGGAGACCGGATTCGCGCCGCGACCTCTGCTCGACGGCGTGCGCGCGCATATCAATGAAGCTCGGAAGGAGGCGGGCCTCGCGCCCGTATGAGCATGACGCGATACCGCAACACCGTGGTCGGCAGCTACCCGCGTCCGACTCAGGCCACCGACACGATGAAGAAGCCGACGCTGACCCAAGCGGACACGGACGAAATGGTGCGTTGGGCGGCGAAGGACCAGAGCGATCTCGGGCTCGACGTCATCACCGATGGCGAAGCCTATCGCGAGAACATGTACTATTTCTACCAGAAGCGCGTGGACGGCGTGACGTTCGAGGACATGCCGCGCCTGACCTTCGGCGATGCGGGCTTCGGCATCGAATGTCCACGGGTGATCGCGAAACTGGAGAACCCTCGCTTTCAGCTCGCGCATAACTGGAAGCTCGCCTGCGACGCGGCGCCGCCCGGCGTGCGCGTGAAGCAAACCGTCACCGGACCGCATGTGCTGACCCGTTTCAGCGTCAACCAGCGCAAGGACCTCTATCCCGACGACCAAGCCCTGTGCCGCGCGTGGGCCGACGTGCTGAAGCAAGAGCTTGACGAGGTCATCGCGGCTGGATGCACGGACATCCAGTTCGACGAGCCCATGTGGACCGAAGCGCCTCAGCAGAGCGAATGGGCGGCCGACATCCTGAATGAGCTGATCGCTTCATTGCCGGACACGAGCCGCGTCGGGTTGCATGTTTGTGGCGGCAATCCGCGGAGGAAGCGGGTCTATTTCACGAAATACACCGATCTCGCGCGCGCCTTCCGAAAGATGCATATCGACGAGGTGCTGCTCGAGCACTGCACTCTTAGCTACGATCTTATGGAGCTGTGGAAGGATTGGGATTTCAAGGGCGATCTCGGCCTTGGCGTGATTGACCAGCGTAGCGACGACATCGAGACCGTGGACGTGGTGCGCAAACGCGTCGAACCGGCGCTGAAACATTTTCCGCGCGAGCGCCTGATCCTCACCAGCGAATGCGGCTTCGGCCATGTCCCGCTCGGCATCACGCGGAAGAAGCTTGCCGTTCTCGTTGAGGCTTCCCACACGCTCTGAACGCACTCAGATCGTCGCGCGAACGTGCGGCTCGCGGCCGTACAGGGACGCGAGCGCGACGATCAGCACGCCCAGCGCCGCCTCGACCATTGCGGGCGAAAGGCCAAGTCCAATGAGCAGCGTGTTGATCTCGATCAGCACCAGCGCGCCCGCGGCCGTTCCGATGAGCCCGCCTCGTCCTCCGACCAGCGTCGTGCCGCCGATCACCACGGCAGCGATGGTTTGGAATAGATAGGGCTGGCCGACGTCGCCGTAGGCCGAGCCGGTGAACCCCAGCAGCAGCACGCCCGCCGCCGCGGCGAACAGCGCGCTTAAGGCGTAGGTGACGGTCCAGACGACGCGCGGCGAGATCAGCGCGTATGGGGCCGCGCTCGGGTTGCTGCCGACCGCATAGAGCCGCCGTCCGAACGGCGTCCGCGCCAAAACAACGCTTATGATCGCGATCACAACGAGAAACGAAGGAACCAACCACGGAACCGGCAGTGGACCGGCATGCCCGCCGATGGAGACGAATTTCGTCACTGTCTCCGGTGCCGACCCGGCGGGAAACCCGGCCGTCCAGAGCAGGACTGCGCCTTGGATCGCGGTGCCGACGCCTAGCGTCACAATGAGAGGATGAATGGCGAGCGTGGAGGATAGCGCGCCATTGACGGCTCCAATGACGAGCGCGAGCACGCCGACGATGACGCAGACCAGGACGAAGTTCATGCCGTCGCCATAGAGCTGCGCCGCGACCACATTCGCAAATCCGATCACGAAGGGCGTCGAAAGGTCGATGCCCCCGATGAGCACGACGAGCGTCTGGCCTATCGACGCGACGCCGAGAAGGGAAGCCAGCACCAGCATCGAGCGGACGGTGAACTCGCTGCTGTAGCCCTCGATGACGATCGAGCCCAGGACGTGCAGGGCGATCGCCAGCAGGATCGCGCCGGCGACGCGCCTTCCTGTAGGGCTGAGCCGCACAATCATCGCGTCGCGGTCCAGCGTTCGAACATGGCTGTCATTCCGTTGAGCGAGATTGAGGCAACGAGGATGAGCCCATAGGCGATTTGCAGAACGAAGGTCGAGACGTTGAAATAGGTCAGCGCGCTCTGCAGGAGAAAGATGTCCGCCGCGCCGACGACCGCTGCAAGAAGGCCTCCACGCCCGCCTGCGAGGCTCACGCCGCCGAGCGCGACCGCGGAGATCGAAAGGAGCGTGAAGCCGCCTCCGACATTGGGATCGGCGGAACCGATCAGGGCAGTCAACAACAGTCCCGCCACGCTGGCAAACAGGCCCGAGAGACAATAGGACAGGAAACGCACCCAAGCGACCGGCACGCCCGCGGTGTAGGAAGCACGGTCGTCGCTACCGACCGCCATGAGCTGATCGTAGTAGGGAAGCTGCTTGATCGCGAGCCAGGCTATGATGAGCGCCGCGAGCGGGACAATCGACAACTGGCCCGAAAGGCTCTGGATCCATGGCGGAACGGTTCCCGTCGGCGCCGGAACAATGGTGAGCGTCAGGCCGCTGAAAAGGAGATAGGTTCCGAGAGTCGCAACAATCGGCTGGATTCTCACGAAAGCCGCCAGGGCGCCGTTGAGCGCGCCGGCAAGCACGCCCACCGCAAGCGCTGCCGGGATCACGGCCAAAGGCGACGAGATCCCGGCGTCGGCGATGAGAGCCTGGACGATGATCGCGTTGACGAAGCCCATGAGCGGCCCAACCGAGACGTCGATGCCGCCGCGTCCACCAAGGATGGCAGGCGTCGCTGCGATTGAAGCAGCGACCAGCGGCGCCGCAAGGCCGATCGTGGCGCCCCACGCCGCCGGGGCGAAGCGGGCTGGATTGAGCAAGACATTGATGATGAGCAGCAGGATCAAGAGGCCGAGCGCGAAGCCGGTCTCGCGGCGCCGTCCGATCTGCCGCGTGAACCATTGACCAGCGGTCGGTCGCGGCGGCGATGACCCGCTGGCTTCGGTCACGCGACCTGTCCAAACATGGCCGCGATCACCCCGTCGTGGCTGATCTCATCGCCTGCAAGCCGCGCTATCACCCTCTGCTCGCGGAAGACTAGCACTCGGTCGCAGAGGCGGAGAAGCTCCTCGATCTCAGTCGAGAGGACGACCAGCGCCATGCCTTCCTCATGCGCGAGTTCGCGGAACACCTGATAGAGCGTCTCACGGGTGCGCTGGTCGACGCCGCGCGTCGGGTCGTTGAGCAGGAGGACGCGTGGCCCGAGCGAGAGCCAGCGCGCGAGCAGCACCTTTTGCTGGTTTCCTCCAGACAGCGTGGTGATCACATGGTCCGGCGAAGGCGCGACAATCGTCAGGCGCCGCCGGTAGGTCTCGTAGCGGGCGCGCTGCCGTCGACGGTCAATGAAGCCAAGGCGCAGGTCCCGCCCCATAGAGACGATGCCGAAATTATCGAGGATGGAGAGTGAGGGAAAAATGCCGTTGGCGCGCCGGTCGCGCGCCAGATAGGCCACGCCATGTCGGACCGCCTGCCGGAAGCTCGCAATGGCGACGCGCTCGCCTCCCGCTTCGACGCTAATCCGCCCCGCGGCAGGCTGGCGTAGTCCGCACAGCGTTTCGAGAAAGGCCTCCTGCCCCTGGCCTTCGAGGCCGGCAAGACCGACGATCTCGCCAGCCTTGACACTGTCGTCGATTGGCGCGGCGCTGGGCGCAAGCGACAGGGCTTCCGCGGCCAGAAGCGCGAGCCCGATTGCGTCAGCGGCCATGCGCTATCTCTTCCGCCGCCGCGGGCGCCATCAGCCGCAGCATCTCGGACGGCGACACGGAAGCGCGGTCGAGCGTTTCCACGACCCGCCCGTTGCGGAGGATGGTGACGCGGTCGGCGAGGCGCTGCACCTCGTCCATGCGATGTGAGATGAATAGGATGAGGCCGCTGCCGCGCGCGAAGCGCTCCATGGTCTGGAACACCGATTCTCGGTCGGCGAAGTCGAGCGCCGCCGTGACCTCGTCGAGAATGAGGATGCGCGGACGTCTGACGAGAGCGCGCGCCAGAACGACGAGTTGCTGCGCGGCGAGGGGCAGGCGACCGGCGGGCGCTTCAAGATCAAACCGGGTGGTCGCGATCGAGGCCAGCGTCTCCGCGGTGATCGCGGGACGCCGCGCGCGCGGAACGCCGCGCCGCAGAAGACCGTCGCCGCCGAGAAAGATGTTGTCGAGCGCGGTCCGGTCGGGAGCCACCAAGACCTCCTGAAAGACGGTCGCAATGCCGAGAGACTGAAACATCGCCGGCGAGAAGCGCTCGACCTTCCGCCCGTCGACGCGGATCCCGCCGCGGGTCGGAGGCACGACGCCCGACAGGAGCTTGACCAACGTGCTTTTGCCGGAACCGTTCTCTCCGAGAATGGCATGAATCCTCCCGGGCGCGAACGTAATCGTCGCGCCGTCGAGCGCGACCGTTTCGCCGTAGGTCCGTGAGAGATCTTCGACTGCGAGCATGAAGCCGGGATATCGCGCGATCGGAGCGCGGACAGTCCGCCAACCCGGGGACTGCCCGCTGATGCCGTCAGCCTGGCCTTACTTGCCGGCGCACGGATCGGGCGCGTCGGCGTAGTTGTAGTTGCTGATCGGCGTCGGCTTCTTGAAGAAGGCGTCGACGTCCTTGTCCGACACCGGATCAGTCGGCGGAGACGGGAAGACGGACACGGAAGCCGGCGTCATGCACGCCTTGTACCACTTGGCAAGATCATCCTGATGCACCGCCGGGATTGGAATCAAGAGCGTGCCCAGCTTCGGTTGCTGTCCTTCGAGCAGACGCACCGCGACGCGGAACAAGGCCTGGGAGTTCCAGCCCGGCAGCACGGCTTGGCCCTCGAAACGGTAGCCGTCCGGATGGGCTTTCCAATAGCCAAGCGCATCGCCCGAAATCGAGCCGGTAATCAACGGCTGCGGCCGGTTGGCTTCAGCGAACGCCTCCGCGACGACGCGCGACTCGCTGCCCGTCGTCCAGACCGCGTCAATCTTTTGCGGCGTGGTCGCAAGGGCCTGCAACACCGCTGTCTTGGTGACATTGGCCGTCCAGTTGCCGTTGACAGAGCGCGCCTCCTTGATGTCGGAGCCTTTGAAGGCTTTCTCCGCGCCCGAGCGCTCCAACGCTACGATCGGAGCGCCAGCTATGCCTTCGACCATCAGCACGTTGCCCTTCCCGTCCAGGGCTTTCTTAATTGCAGAGGCCATGTCGTAACCCCAGCGCGCGTAGTTGGAGTCGACATTGATGGCGTAAGGGCTCGTGACCGAGCTCGAAATCGTGACGACCGGAATGCCAGCTTTGTAGGCTGCCTCGATTGCGTCATTGAGACCAGTGGAGGACCCCGCCACGGCCGTGATGATCGAACACTTCTTGTCTATGAAGGCGCGAATCTGCGCGATCTGGCGGCTGGTGTCGCTGTTCGAATCAGACAGTTCGAAGTCGCTGACCATGCCCGACGCCTTATAAACGTCGACGAGACGCTTGAGCTCATTGGTCAGAGCGACACGCCACGGGTTTCCTTGATAGGATTCGGAGTGACACCACTTCCACGGCGCGGGCGGCATCTTGAAATTGTCGTAGGCCGACGGCTGCAGCGTGTCGGTCTGGCCCTCGTAGAGAGACTTCAGACTGTCGGGCAAGCCTTCGAGCAGGTTCTCGTTAGCGGCATTCGCGCCCGTCGCGAAGGCGACCATGCAGCCCATGGCCGCGGCGACGGCCACCCTCGCCGCACTGGTGTGTGTCAAAGCAGCGCTCACGTTCTTGTTCCTCCCATGTCTTCTCGGCATCTCGCCGCAGCGCCGTCCATGTCCTCGGTGCGACGCGGGCTCGGCGAGCCGCGAAATATCGAGCAAGGCTTCCGACTTGTCCAATGCGTCCGGTCGGTCACAAGCGAGCGAACTTGACGCACATCGGCGTGCCGCACTCGGCGCGCGCGCCAGTGTCCGTAAGCTTGCCGGTCTTAAGGTCAATTCGGAGCACGGCCACCGCGTCGCTGTTCTGGTTGGCGACAAGAAGGAAGCGTCCAGACGGATCTACGGCGAAATCGCGCGGAGTCTTGCCTAGGCAAGAATGATGCTCGACAAGCGACAATCTACCCGTCGATTCATCCACGGCGTAGACGACTAAGCTGTCGTGGCCCCGGTTCGACCCGAAGAGATAGCGCCCGTCGGGGGTTAGTTGCACGCCTGCGCAACGGCTCTCGTCGTGATGTCCAGACGGCAGCGCGGGGACCGTGTGAAGGTGGGAAAGAGCGCCTGACGCCGCGTCGAACGTGAGGGCGGCGATCGTAGAATCGAGCTCGTTGATCGCGTAGACGAAGCGGCTCGAAGGGTGGAAGACGAAGTGCCGGGGTCCCGCTCCCGGCTTCATCTTTAATGACGTCGGAGCCGGGGAAAGCGCGCCGGATGCCGCGTCGAAACGATAGACGACAAGCTGGTCGGTCCCGAGATCAGCGACGAGAACGTGACGGTTGTCTGGACTCGCGAGGGCGCAATGGGCATGCGATCGCTCTTGCCGGTCGGTCTTGGGACCGCTGCCCGAATGGGAATGGCTGCTGACAGGGGGACCGAGCCCGCCGTCCTCCCGGATTGGCATCACGACCACCGCCTGATCCGGCAGACTGTCTTCCGGTTCGGCATAAACCGAGTAGTTGGCCACGAGCACGAAGCGCCCAGTCCCGTCGAGGCTGTTGTGGGCGAGAATGCTGCCGAGCGCCGATTGCTTGTTGAGGTACGTGAGACTTCCATTGTGTGGGTCGAGGCGATAGGCGGAGACGGTGCCCTCGTTCCAACCGAAGACCTCGCTGTTGGCGTACACGCAGCGATTGCCCTCATGAACTGAAAGGTATGTCGGATTGTCCACGCCGCCCTTCTCGGCCAGCCTAGTCAATTGGCCGGTCTGCTCGTCGAAGACGAATAAGGTAATCCCCTTCCCCCGTGCGCCCTGAAAATAGGGCGCGTCGCGCGTCAGGCTTCCGACGACGACGAATGTTCTATCGTTCATGCGCCCAACGTTCCATCGCGGGCCGCTCTCTCACACAGCCCAGCGGGGATATGAGACTTCGAGGAGTGAGGGTCAAGCTGGACCGGGTCGCTGCCCATCGACGCGTCACGGGGCATCCAGAGGGCGAGCGACCACAAGACAACAGTTGCCCGGCCGTACTTTGCCCGGCTGCCGCCGCCCGTAGAGGACGCCGTCGGCCCCGTAGGCGAGTTCGACCGGCGGGCGGCTTGGATCAACGAGGAAGTGAATCCGCCCTGCTGGCTGACCAGCGCGCACTACGGCGCCGTTGACATGGAACGGTTCGAACACGCCCTCGTCTGTGGCCAAGACATAAGCGTTGGATCCCGGCAGGTCGTACACCCGCGAGGCCGTTTTCGGCGGATCGGCCATCTCGGGGGACAACGCGCCGAGATGAGCGAGGACGTTGCGTACGCCTCGCCGGCATAGGGCCAGCGCGTCGATCGAAACCGCTCCGGCGCCCGCCATTTCGGTTCCCACGACTGTAAGGCCAGCCCTAGCCGCTGACGCGGTCGCGGTGCGTGGATCGCCGCGGTTGTCGATCGCCACCGTCATCGGTGCGCCAAACGCAAGCGTTGCGGCCGTGTTGAGCCCATGCCGCTCCGGATCGGCGACCGGCTCGATGATGGCGCTGGGAGTGATCATGAGCGACGAACCTCCCGAATGCAGATCGAGAAAGGCGTCCGCCATCGGAAACAGAACGTCATTGACATAGGCGACGATCTGTTGCGTCGGCGAGCCGAGCGGGTCGCCGGGAAAGGCGCGATTGAAATTGAGGTCGTCGATCGGTGACGTGCGGCGCGCCGCAGCGGCTGCCGGCAGGTTGATAGCAGGAATGAAAATGAGACGTCCCGACACTGCTCCGGGATCGAGTGTGCGAATAAGCTCGCCGAGTACGATCGGGCCCTCGTACTCGTCGCCGTGATTGCCACCTTCAAGAATGATCGTCGGGCCCCGTCCATTGCTGATCACAGCGATGGGAACAGGGATGACGCCCCAGGCGTCGTCGTGCACGGAATGAGGAACCTGAACGAATCCTGTCTGCTTGCCGGGCTTGTCGAAGTCAACGGTCGCGCGCAGCATCGTTTTAGATTGCAGAGTCGCGACGACATCATCGACCATAGCGTTGAACTTCCCAAAGTTCTGATAGCTTCCTCGATACGATAAATCTCTTCGCATTGTCGAAGAAAAGCGGACGGTGCCCCCGCGCAGAGACGTCGTATGGGCTGCCCGGCACCCGATGTCACGGTCGCGCGAGAACCGCGTTTGAGCAATACCGCGAGCCTCAGGCCTGCGACGGCGGCCTGGACCTTGGCGATCTATCGCCTTCTGGTATCCTTTGGGGATGTTTCCCGGGATCAAGGAGCTATCCTTTACCGCTAGTCTTGTCTTTTTCGACGGCTCGCTTCTGACGCCTATCTTGGTGTTCTCGTGGCAGTCGTGGCGGGCGAAGGTGAACCGGAGTCGCGGGAATTCGGGCCAAGGGTATTGGCAACCGACCAGGCTTCTAGTCAGGGGCCGCAGCTGAGTTTCGTTGTGCCTTGCGGTTGTCACCGTCATCCTTGGGGTGTTCATGCGCTATTCTCGTTACGCGTCAGATTTGAGATGCTTCACCATCTCTGTCTCGTCGCCTACGCTGTAAGGGTCATGCAAGTCATAACGCCGGCAGCGTCGATCGTACCCATCGACCGGAGGAGTGCAACGACGGCGTGACAACACGGTAGTTTCGGATCGAGATGACGCCGACATTATGTCTCTGAGGGTAAATCGACTGCGAATTCGCAGCGATTGCACTCTGATCGCCTTAATATGATAGGAGCGCTCAATATATCCAAGCTTCGCGGACGTCTGGGAGCCGCCGTCAAGGTCATGCAAGAGCACCAAGATCATGCGCGGAATCTGCCGCGCACGCGGCGACGCTTGCCAATCCTCGAGCGCTTGCGCAATCTTCATTCATGCGCCGATTGTTTCTCGTTCGTCACGCCAAGGCTAAGCCCTCCGTCGGGCGCGACGATTACGCGCGCAAGCTGACCAAGCGCGGCCGCGCCGACGCGAAGCGCGTCGCCAAGGCGCTGGCCGCCCGCCACTTTCTTCCGGATGTTCTCATCCATTCCGGCGCGGCGCGCGCCAAGGAGACGGCCGAGATTTTCGCCGCCAAGTGGCGAAGCAAAGTCGAGCTTGAAGAGGATGTTGGGCTTTACGACGCGTCCGTCATGACGCTACTCGACCGCGCGCGGGCGCTCGCGGACGCGCACAAGTGCGTGGGTCTGGTCGGGCACAATCCCGGGCTCGGCGAGCTGGCGACGGCGCTGACCGGCTCAGGCGCCGAGCCTGAACTGCACCGCCTTGCCGCGAAATATCCGACCGGCGCGGTTGCTGTCTTGGACTTCTCCATCAAGCGATGGGAAGAGATCGAGCGCAATGCGGCGATGCTCGCGCTTTACCTCACGCCCGCGGAACTCGAGGCCGAAGCGGACTAGATCCAATCGACATTTAGACCGGCATTCGCCAGATGGCCGCCGATCAGACAGATACATGCGCCATTCCGTCGGTTGCGACAACCGGAATCCGTCGCGGCTGGAAGCCGATGACGTGTGAGGGGTGGGGTACCCCGTAGAGCGGCAGAAAGCGTCGAATTTTCTGTCATCGAGGCGCAGCTCTCCTGTCAGTTTGAGCGAACGCGCGACACTCGAACGCCTTATGTTGTGGACGTAACGGGCGGGGGCGGCAGATCCGCGATCTGCCGCAAGAAGTCGGAGAAGAGCGTCTTCGAATGGCGACTTCGGCCATCTGGAAAGCGACATAGCGCCCATGGGACTGTGTTTCCAATGTGGACAATATATGATAATGTCCCTTAACATATTGTAGAACTGTTCATTTTCGATAAGCTTGGACTGATCGCGGGGTCGTTCTTTCACAGAATATTTAGTGCAACATAAAGGACGTTATGTTGCATCAAGTCAGTAAAAGGACACGCAGCCTCCTTTTCAATTGGAGGGAAATCGCTAGGACCTGGGAGCAAGTGGCAACCGTTCCATCCAACGTTGAGGTATCTGGCGCGGGAAATTTCCGACGAACGAAAGTAAGGCGACAAATGGGTTTTTGCGTTCCGTTCACGCCCAAGGCAATAGGCTAGGCAGTAGACGCTCGCCTAGCCGATCTTGGGTGAACAAGAGCCCCGCGCGAGAGGCTTGCTCGACACGGGGCAGCGCGCTTGGGAGGAAGGCCAAGAGTCAGCGCGCCGGCCACTCAACACGAGCCGCCGATGCTTGTTCCCTCGAGGCGGCGAGCCGCGTTAGATAGCGATCAATAGCCCTTTGGCTTTTTCAAGTGCTCCCGCTCAAACGCCTCTCGGTCTATCGCGCCACCACTTGGCCCATCGATTATTTGAATCCGGCAGTGTTGGCGGCGTTCTAAATGTAGCGCCTGGACAATAGCAGCCTCTCTGCTGGGATGGGCCGATTGGACGTCCCGGCCGTGGTCGTCTCGGTAGAAAATCCTCCAGTCGATAGAGCCTGGGCGGGTTTTACGCCGTGGGGCGCGGGTGGAGCAACATGCGATCGGCGGAGCTGGTCGGGGTTGCGCAGACGATCGCGTGTTGTGGAGAGATTGGCGGCATAGGCTGCCGGTGTGAGATATCCCAGCGCCGAGTACGGCCGTCGCTGGTTGTAATCGTCGACCCAGTTCGTGATCTTGGTCCGGGCATGATCGAGGCCGAGGAACAGGCTCTCGTTGAGAAGCTCGTCGCGCATGCGCCCGTTGAAACTCTCGCAGAAGCCATTCTGCATCGGCTTTCCTGGCGCAATGAAATGCCAGACAACCCTGTTGTCCTGCACCCAGGCGAACATGGCGTTCGAGGTGAACTCGGTCCCATTGTCCGAGACGATCATGCCGGGCTTGCCGCGCCGTTTGATCAACGCCGTCAGTTCCCGCGCCACGCGCCGGCTT
>Ga0210406_10001400_pt1 | contig 29435 bp, 28 predicted proteins | sample IncBWC30MmetaG_FD_155454 | JGI IMG/M metagenome (GOLD analysis project Ga0210406, IMG submission 155454) | Forest soil microbial communities from Barre Woods Harvard Forest LTER site, Petersham, Massachusetts, United States - Inc-BW-C-30-M | ecosystem: Environmental > Terrestrial > Soil >... | reverse complement strand
TCCGGCGTCAAGGAGACGCGGATGGTGTCGCCGATGCCTTCCTGCAACAGCACGCCCATGGCCGCCGTGGAGGCTACGATGCCCTTGCTGCCCATGCCGGCCTCGGTGAGCCCCAGGTGCAAGGGGTAGGCGCAGCGGCCCGCCAGATTGCGGTATACGGCGATTAAGTCCTGCACGCCGCTGACTTTGGCGCTGATCACGATCATGTCGGAGCCCAGCCCCAAGGATTCGGCCCGCTTTGCGCTGTCCAGCGCCGAAACGACGATGGCTTCGCGCATGACGTCGATCGCCGCCAGGGGCGTTTCCAATTTCGAGTTTTCATCCATCATGCGGGTGAGCAGGTCCTGATCGAGGCTGCCCCAATTCACGCCGATGCGTACCGGTTTGCGGTACTTGACCGCGGTCTCGATCATTTCGGCGAACTGCGGATCGCGTTTGCTGCCGCGGCCGACATTGCCCGGATTGATTCGAAGCTTCCCCAACGCCTCGGCGCAGGCCGGATGCGCCTTGAGCAGCTTGTGGCCATTGAAGTGGAAATCGCCGACCAGCGGAGTACTGATGCCTTGCGCATCCAGGCGCTCTCGGATGTGAGGAACCGCGGCCGCCGATTCGTCATTATTGACGGTGACGCGCACCAGTTCGGATCCGGCGCGCGCCAGCGCTTTGACCTGTGTCACCGTGCCGTCGATGTCGGCGGTGTCGGTGTTGGTCATGGATTGCACGACGATGGGCGAAGCGCCGCCTATGGAGACTGAACCCACTTTTACAGTCAGGGAATGTCGACGAGATCTCATGCTCCCATTATACCTGGAGCGCCCGGGAGGGTCAGCGAGGCTTGCGCGAGGCAAGTTTTTGGCGCACGCGATCGTAAAGCGACAGCCGCTCCAGCGCCCGATCGAGCCGATCCAACGCGGCAATCACGTGATCTGCCTCTTGGTCGAGCTCCAGTGAGGTCGCATTGAGGATTTTCCACAACGGCTGAAGGCGCCGCACCAATTCCTTGCCGCTGCCGGAGAGACGCAGCAGGCGGCTGCGCCCGTCCTGTGGATCGACTTGTGATTCCACGAGGCCCGCCTCTTCGAGCGAACGGCGCGTCTGGCTGACGGACGAATGACGAATGCCCAAAGACGCGGCCAACTCGCCGACCGGTTGGGCGCCCCGATCGTGCAGCTGTTCCAAGATTCCCACCCAACGCTGTTGAAAGTCGATGCCGAGATCGACATAGATGCGGCCGGCGTCTTCGTCGATGCTCTCCGACAATCTTCGCAGCCGCGCGCCGATCGCCGCGGGGCCGTACTTGCGTGTGTAGTCGACCATGGGAATCGGCTGAGCCGGTCTCTTGCATTTATGTAGGGACCTACATAATATCGCGCCGCGTGTTCAAAGCAAGGTTCATTCATCATGCGATTCGACGTTTTTAGCGGACTGCTCGGAGTGCTTTTAAGCATCATCGTGGGTGCGGGCGCGGTGGGCGCGAGCGCGGCGAGTCCGCCGCCCGACCAGACCGTGTTTTCGCCGGCGGAACTGCGAGCGGATTTCGCTCAGATGCACCGCGGCCTCGAGGCGGCGCACGTCAATTTGAATGCATTTACCCCCAAGCGCGAGCTCGATAAGCGCTACGCGCAGCTGCTTGGGCAAATCAATCGACCCATGACCCGGTTTGAAGCGAAGATTTTATTCGAACTGTTTGCCGCCGACGTTCGCATGGGCCACACGCGCGTCGACTCGCCGACCGCGGATTGGAATGCGTATCGCAAGAACGGCGGCAAGGGCTTTCCGCTGCAAATTCGCATCGTGGATGGGCGGGTGTACGTCGCTGACAATCTAAGCGGTCTCGACGCGCTTAGACCCGGGGATGAGATCACGCACCTGAATGGGCAGACCATGGCGCATTGGCTGAAGCGGACCGAAAGACATGTATCGGCGGAGACGTCCAACATGGCGCATTCCATCATGGAATACGACTTTGCGATTTACTTGTGGGTCGAGCTTGGCGCGGCCGACGGGTTTGATATCGCGACCCGTAGTTTGGGCTCGGCCGTGCACCACCTGCGCCTGCCGGCACGGACGTCGGCAGAGATGGAGGCCGCCCGCCTGAAGCAGCCCGCTGCCCTCGACCTCGAGAACCCGCCGCGCGAGGCGAAGCTGCTCGATGGCGGCGTCGCATATCTTCGACCCGGCCCGTTCTACAACGCCGAGGCCAAGACCGGAGCCGACGAGTGGGACGTTTCGGGTTTCCGGGAATTCATCGATTATGCCTTCGAAGATTTTCTTCAAGCCGGAGCCAGCCGGCTCATCATCGACCTTCGTGGCAATCCCGGTGGCGACAATCTCTTCAGTGATGTCATGGTTTCGTGGTTTGCCACTCGCCCGTTTCGCTTTGCGTCGCAGTTCAAGATCAAGGTGAGCGCGGAATCCATCGCCGCCAATGCGGCTCGGATCGCGCACGATGCGGAAGCCGCCGGACCCGTCTCGCGTCAATTCGCGGACCTCTATGCGCGCAGCCGCATCGGCGATGTGGTCGATTTTCCCATCGCGCAGGCATTGCCGCGAGCGGGCAAGCGGTTCGATGGAAAAGTGTTCGTGCTGATCGATCGGCAGTCGTACTCGAATACGGTTGCCGTTGCCGCGCTGGTGCAGGACTACCAGTTCGGTGTCATTGTCGGGGAGGCCACTTCCGACATGGCGACGACCTATGGCGCCATGGAGCAGTTCGCGTTGGACCACACGGGATTGCTGGTCGGTTACCCCAAGGCACGAATCGTCCGGCCGAACGGCGACCTGCGCGCGAGAGGCGTGATCCCGGACATCGCCATCCGCGTGCCCATCGTCCAGTCTCCAGGGGACGAGGTCTTGCAGCGGGCGGTCGCCATCGCGAGCCGTTGAGCCGCGCCGGGAGCCTTCATCGCATCGCGACGCTGCGTCAGGCGCGCCCGGAGCTCAATGCCGCAGCACGTATGCTTACGCCGGTCCGAGGGAGGTATCTTTGCTCGATGAGGAGAGATCAAGCCGAGCTTCGACGCGCCGCAGCAGCGCGCGGTCGTCCAGCTGCCAAGGATGAAAGCCGGGGCGGAAGAAAGCGAGCCAACCCGGAACTATTTGCCGCAGCAATCCGGGATAGACCAATAGATAAATAAACGCGCGCAGCCACGTCGCCGGATGATTGATGGCGTCCTGCTCGAAGAGTTTCGCCATGTTCCTGATGCGCGCTTTCAAGAAAGTTTTCGTTACCTGCAGCATGACCAATGAGCGAAATTTCCAGCGCTTGAACGAAGACAGGCTCTTCGTGACCGCGATAAAGGTATCGAAGGCTACAGCCTTATGCTCGATTTCTTCAATGGCATGCCATTTCCATAGGCGCGCCGCATCCATCGAAGCGCCTTGGAAGTGCCGGTCGCTCTTCAAGCACGCGTGCGCAATAATGGCAGTGAAGTGCTCCAGAGCCACCGTGGTCACGAGATTGATTATGGGCGGCAGGTCTTTTGTTTTCGCCAGCTCGGCGGTCAAATGATCTTCTATCGATGAGACATCGTATCCGGCGTCCTGTACTTGTCCGTTGAAATAGCTGTGTTCGCGGCTGTGAGCGGCCTCTTGCTTGGTGAATGCATCGATTTGCGCTTGTTGATGCGCCGGTACCGCGTCGCGAAAATACCGCACGCTGTTGATGAAGAACGCTTCTCCCTGGGGGAAAGCCAGAGACATGCCGTTGTAGAACGCCGTCGCAACCGGGTCGCCGCCGTTCCACCACCGAGCGGCCGACCGGCGGCGCCCGAACATGATATTGCGCGGATTGATGACCAGATCGGACGGCGTGCGGGACACGTGTTCCATGAAAGACCTCCTGCGGAGAATCTTAAACTAGGCGCTATTTATGCTGTCGTCAATATATTATTTATGGGTCCATAAATTAAGGGTTGGGCAATGCGGTCAGTGCCCCCGCGAAGTGGCGGCGGCGCACCGAGGCCGAAACTCCCAACACATCGCCAAGCAGGGTCCCGACGGACGATTCCGCATACGCCGCAAAAGTTACGATCAGCGCAATCCGGGCTATGCGCTTGCCGTCGGCGTTGGAACGGCCTTGCGAGCGCTCCGCGATGAACTCGGCGAGAAGGGTATTGACCGGGCGAAGGCGCGCTGTCTCCCCGGAACGAACCAGCCATCCCAGGACTCGGCCCAATCCGTCGCGGTCGAACAGGTCAAACACACGATCCACGAGGCGGCGGTAATCATGTTCGCCCGTCATCTCATGGCCCATCAACCGTAAGCCGGCCAAGAGTTCCCGCACCAGGTCTTCAGCGATCGCTGCGTGCAGGCCGGCGGCCGACCCGAAATGATGGCTCAGATTGGGATACGTCACGCCCGTAGCATCGGCGACTGCCCGCATGGTCAGTACGTTGTCGGCTCCCTCGACGATCAGCCGCCGGGCGGCCGCGAGCGCTTGCGCACGCATGTCCGAAGCGGCCCGTCGAATGCGCTTTGTGTTGACCGAAGCTGGAACTTTGCGTGCCACAAGATCAAGTCTGCGGGATATGCCTTTGTGCGGCAACTCGCCGTTCTCGCGAAAGTGCCGCGTGCATGCGCCGACAATGCTACTGAGACGTGATCTTGGGCGGCGGCGCGAACGGTTGGATACCGAACTTCGGATACACCTCGCTCGGGTAGTAGAAGGTGCCGTCCTTGACGACCATGCTGATGGTCTTGATCGCTTTGAGATTCTTGATCGGATCGCCGGGAATCAAAAAGAAATCTGCAAGCTTGCCTTTCTCGATCGATCCCATGCGCTGATCCTGGCCCACGTACTGCGCCGAATCAAAGGTGGCGCGCTTCAAGATCTCAGCCGGTGTCATTCCCGCGAGTTGGTACAACTCCAGTTCTCGGTGATAGGTGAAGGAGCCGCCCGTGTCGGTGCCGAATACGATGAATATGCCGCGATCGTGCAGCATGCGAACGACGGCGACCAGCTTGTCGAAGGCCTTGCGATAGGCGAGATCATCCCCCGGTGCGGAGGTATCGGCCAGAGCCTTCATCGCATCGCGGCGCCAGGCAATCGGCATGTGATCGATATAGTCGACCGCGCCCGGCGGGACCTGACCATCGCGACGCTGCGTCAATTGTTCATGAATTCCCAATGTAGGATCGATGGCAATCTTGCCCTTCACCATCAAATCGATGGTGTGCTGTACCTTGGGGCTTTGCAGATCCAGGCCGGGCAGGCGCTTCAAGGCAGTGAGTCGAAACAGAGTGCGGGTATCTTCGCCGGGCTGAATCACCCAGCCGAGCGAGAATTGATTGATATGGGTTATTTCATCGTAACCGGCCAGGATCATGGCATCGGCATTCGAGAAGGCAGGAATGTGCCCGGCGAGCCGCATTCCCAAAAGATGCGCCTCCTTGGCCATGGCAGGCACCCATGCCGGATTCATGCTGTTGTAGCTCTTGATCTGCCAGTAATTGCGCGCGCCGTACCAACGCACTGCCTCGACAGCCTGCTGCTCGCTGTCGACCAGAATGCCGTTGTTTGCGCTGAATGGACTCTTGCCCTCGATGAAGCCGGAGCGAATCACGTGGGGGCCGCCGATGGTACCGCTGTCGATCTGTTCGATCAGCTTGTCGAGCACGGCATTGTCATTGCCCATATCCCGCACCGTGGTGATTCCGGCGGCCACATCGAGCAGTGCCTCATTTTGGCCAAGGTGCGAGTGCATCTCATACAGACCCGCGATCAAGGTGCCGCCGGCCCCATCGATCGTGGTCTCGCCGGGCGTTGCCGGATTGTCGAGCGGTTCCACCGCGGCGATCACCTTGCCTTGGACCAGCACCGCCAAGGGTTGCGTCAGCGCCGATGTCTTCGGATCGAACACCCGGACATTGCGAATCCGTATCGGTCCGGTGTAGTGATGCGCCACCTCATGCTCGATATTGACGAAGCGCTGGCTCGACCAGGTTGCCGCCAAGTCGCGCAGGCGTTTTTGCTCGCCTTCGTATCCTGCGCGCACGAGTATGGAGCTGGCATCGACGTCGGCAAACAGATTGTTGTCGGCGTCCAGTAAAATGATCTCGGGATCGAGATTGATTCCGATCAGATCGTAACGGGTGACTTGCAGAGGGCCCGCGTCCCCCTTGACGGTGAGCGCTTCACCTTTCTCCAGGTGCAGCACACCCCCCGGCAGCGCCGGTAATTGCTTGTCCGCCGTCTTGAGCAGGGCGCGTGCGTAAATGCCGTTGGCCCAGGGACTGGAACTCTGCGCCAGATAAATGCTCGGCGTATGGATGGTCGAATGACCCGCGCCGGTGGAGTCCGTCCACTCGCCGCGCGAGCCACGGCGAACAAAATGTTCGGCGATCTTGCTGCCGAACGTGCTCGCTCCCTTCACCGTCCATTCGGCCGGCAAGCCGGCAGCATCGAGCGTGATCGACTCCGCGATGGTGGGACCGCGGCCATTGTTTTTGACATTGAAGTCGATGGTGGTCTGATCGCCCTTGGTATCGGCCGTCAGGTGACCGACGTTTTTGTCGCCGGTGATGAAGACGTAGTTGAAGGTGTCCGCCAGCGCCAGGGAGGGCAGGATGAACAACAAGCTGAGGGCGATTTTTTGTAGGGACACTTTTTTTAAGGCTCGCTGGTTTGAGTGAATGATTGTTATGGCGACCGCGGATTCTAAGCGTAAATTCCGCCTTGCGGCGGTTAAGATAAGGCATGAACTCGCGCGTCATTTACTCCACGGGCATTGGCAGCCTGTGCCCGAACTGCCGCAGGCCGGTTCGCGAGTGCGTCTGCCCCAAGGGCGTTCCGGGTGCGGCCAAACCCGCGGCCGTGCGCGTGGCTCGCGAGATCAAGGGCAGGGCGGGCAAGGGCGTTACCACTATCACCGGTTTGCCGTTGTCGATCGCGGATATCGAATTGCTGGCCACCAAGCTGAAGAAGCGCTGCGGATCGGGCGGTACGGTGCGTGAGGGCGTCATTGAGATTCAGGGCGATCATCGCGATGCGATCGTGGCTGAGCTGATCAAATTGGGCTGGCCGGCCAAGAAATCCGGCGGTTAGCCATGCGGCGGGCAAGATAGCCGCGGGCCGGCAGAGGCACACGCGTGCGAGAGGCGCCTGGCGTAAGACCCGTCGTGCACTAGATATATGAGGGCCTTGCGCTTCAATCCCTAGATGGTCTTCTGTATGATCCCGGCCCACTCGCGATAAGAGCTGTCTGGAGAGAGTCCTTTCAATAGGGCCGCCGAAGGCGCAACCGCCCGGAAACGCTCAGGCACATGAACGGCAGACTCTCGCGATCTCTGGAGAGCGGTCGCATCATGCGATCCACCGAAGGGGAGCAGCGCTGACTTTCAGCGCGCAATCTCTCAGGTCTTAAGGACAGAGGGGCCTAGGCACACAGGTGCTTGGCGTCTCTGTATTCGTTCGCAGCGAGGTTGCGATGGGCCTTAAGACTCCGCTTTACGACACACATGTTCAGCAAGGCGCAAAAATCGTCGACTTCGGCGGTTGGGACATGCCGCTGCACTACGGATCGCAGATCGAAGAACACCACGCGGTGCGCAGCGATGCCGGCATGTTCGATGTTTCGCATATGGCCATCGTGGACTTGACCGGTGGACGTGTCCTGGAGTTCTTGAGATTCCTCCTGGCGAACGATGTGGGCCGCCTCAAAACTGTCGGCAAGGCGCTGTATTCCTGCATGCTGCTGCCCAACGGCGGCGTGATCGATGACCTGATCGTCTATTTCATGTCGGACACCTGGTATCGCATGGTCGTGAATGCCGGGACGCGTGACAAGGACCTGGCGTGGATCCTCAAGCATGCCGTCGATTTCGACGTGACGACGGTCGAGCGCAAGGACTTGGCGATGATTGCGGTGCAGGGTCCCAATGCGCGGCGCAAGACCGCGACGCTGTTGTTGCCGCCGCAGCAACTGGCCGTCCTCGAATTGAAACCCTTCTTCGGCGCGCCTTTTGGATCATGGTTCGTGGCTCGCACCGGCTACACCGGCGAGGATGGATTTGAGCTCATGATTCCCGCAGCTGACGTCGCGGACGTTTGGGCAAGACTGCTCGCGCAAGGGGTGAAGCCGGCCGGCTTGGGCGCGAGAGATACGTTGCGGCTGGAAGCCGGCATGAATCTGTACGGCAACGACATGGATGAGAACTTCCATCCTCTGGAGTCGGGACTCGCCTGGACCGTGGCCTTCGAACCTGCCGATCGCGGCTTCATCGGACGCGACGCTTTGGAGCGTGCGCAGCGCGAGGGCGGCCGTGAGCTCGTCGGGCTGCTGCTCGAGGAACGCGGAGTATTGCGCAGCCATCAGAAAGTGCTGCTAGCGGCTGGGGCCGGGGCCGCGGCTGAAGGCGAGGTCACCAGCGGAACTTTTTCACCCACTTTGAACCGGTCCATTGCGCTGGCGCGGGTGCCCAAGACCTCGCAGCGGACGGTGCAGGTGGAAATTCGCGGCAAATTGCACGCGGCGCGCATTGTGAAGCCGCCATTCGTGCGTCATGGCAAGCCATTGATAGACATCACCTAGGGGAAGTTCAAGTGAGCGACAAAGTACCGGGCGATTTGCGATATACCAAGAGTCACGAGTGGGTGCGCCAAGTGCACGGCGAGGCGCCTAACGGCGCCATCGAGATCGGCATCACCGATCATGCGCAAAGTGCGCTCGGCGACTTGGTGTTCGTCGAAGTGCCGGACGTCGGCCGTGCGTTGAGCGCCGGCGAGGCCTGCGCCGTCGTCGAATCGGTGAAGGCTGCCTCCGACGTTTACAGTCCGCTCGCGGGCAAGGTCATAGCCAATAACCCGGCGTTGGCGAGCAAGCCGGAATTGCTCAACGAAGACCCGTATGGCGCCGGGTGGCTGTTCCGCCTGGAGACGGGCGCTTCCGCCAATGTCGCCTCGCTCATGAGCGCGAGCGCCTACGAGGCTTTCCTGGCAGAAGAGTCCAAGTAAGGCACGCGTATGGCATACATTCCCCACACGCCCGAGGACGTCGCGCACATGCTGCAAGTCATCGGCGTGAATTCCATCGAAGATCTCTTCGACGAGATTCCCGCCGAACTTCGCGCAGGCGTGCTCAACGTGCCGCCGCCCCTGTCCGAGATGGAGATCGGGCGGCTGATGACCGATCGCGCGGCTCTTGATGGACGGCCGTTGAATTTCATCGGCGCAGGCGCCTATGAGCATCACATCCCAGCGCCGGTGTGGGCGATTGCCACGCGCGGCGAATTTTATTCCGCGTACACGCCGTACCAAGCGGAAGCGAGCCAGGGCACGTTGCAGCTGATCTACGAGTACCAATCCATGATGTGCGCGCTGACGGGCATGGAGGTTTCGAACGCGTCGTTGTACGACGGCGCCTCGGCGCTGGCTGAGGCCTGTCTGATGGCGGTGCGGTCCAATCGCCACTCGAGCTCGCGGCGGATACTGATGCCGCGAACCGTGAATCCTACTTACGCGAAAGTTGCGCAAGCCATCGCCGGCAACCAAGACATCAGCTTCGTACCGGTGGACTTCGACCGGTCTGCGGGACGGACGCTGCTCGAGACGCTGCAAGCCTTCAGCGGCCAGGATTTCACGGCCCTGGTGGTGCAGCAGCCGAATTTTTTCGGCAGCTTGGAAGAGGTCGATGCGCTCAACGACTGGGCGCACCAGAACCGGATCATGCTGATCGCGGTCGTCAATCCGACCTCGTTGGCGGTTCTGAAACCGCCTTCGGTCTGGGGACTGGATGGCGTACCCGGCGCGGACATCGTCTGCGGCGAAGGACAGGCGCTCGGCGTGCCGCTGGCGTCGGGCGGTCCTTACTTCGGTTTCATGGCGACGCGCATGCAGTACGTGCGCCAGATGCCCGGCCGAATCGTCGGTCGCACCGTGGATGTGGAAGGGCGGCCCGGCTTCAGTTTGACGCTGCAGGCGCGCGAACAACACATCCGCCGCAGCAAAGCGACCTCCAATATCTGTACGAATCAGGGATTGATGGTGACCGCCGCGACGATTTACATGAGCCTCCTCGGCCCGCAAGGCCTTCAGGCCGTGGCGCAGGCCAGCATGCAGCGCACCGCAGACCTGGTCGCGGCCTTGAGCAAGGTCGCGGGCGTGAAAAGGGCATTCACCGCGCCGCATTTTCACGAAGCGGTGTTGTTGCTCGATCGGCCTCCGGCGGCGGTGCTTGCGGCGCTGTCCCGGCGCGGCATCCTCGGCGGACTGGACTTGAGCGAGCGCTATCCGGAATTGGGTCATGCCATGCTGGTGTGTGCGACCGAAACCAAACTCGCGGTCGATATCGAATCGTATACGGCAGCATTGGCCGACGTGATGAGCGCATCGCGCGCCGCGGCTTGAGGCCGGCTCCTGGGAGAATTGTTCATGACTGAACTTAAATTGCGCGAACCCCTGATATTCGAGTTGAGCAAGGCCGGACGCGGCGCTGTCACGCAGTTTCCGCCGCGGGTTGCCGGCTCCGCGCAAGTGCCCCCGCATCTGCGCCGCAGCGCGCCGCCTGGATTGCCTGAAGTATCGGAGTTACAGGCGGTGCGCCATTACACACGCCTGTCGCAGATGAATTTCTCCATCGATACGCATTTCTATCCTTTGGGTTCTTGCACCATGAAGTACAACCCGAAGGCCTGCAACACCTATGCCATGTTGCCGGAGTTTCTGGGCCGCCACCCGCTGGGACCGGAACCCCAGGGGTTTCTGGCCTGCATGCACGAACTGCAGGAGATGCTGCAAGAGATCACCGGCATGACGGCGGTGAGTCTCACGCCGATGGCCGGCGCCCAGGGCGAATTCGCGGGCGTCGCGATGATTCGTGCCTACCATCGTGCACGCAATGATCTGGCGCGCACCGAAATCATCGTGCCGCAGGCGGCGCATGGCACCAATCCCGCCACCGCGACCATGTGCGGTTTCATCGTCAAGGAAATTCCCTGCGATGCGAATGGCGATGTCGATATCGAGGCGCTGCAGGCTGCGGTGAGCCCGGCTACGGCCGGAATCATGCTCACGAATCCTTCCACGCTGGGTGTATTCGAACGCAAGATCGTGCAGATTGCCCGCATCGTTCACGATGCCGGGGGCCTGCTCTACTACGATGGGGCAAACTTGAACGCCATTCTCGGCAAGGTGCGACCCGGCGACATGGGGTTTGACGTCATTCACATGAACTTGCACAAGACGTTTTCCACGCCGCACGGCGGCGGTGGGCCCGGATCCGGTGCGGTGGGCGTGAGCGCCCGCCTGAAGCCCTTTTTGCCGCTTCCCATCGTGGGCAAGGACGGCGCCCGCTATTACTGGCTTGCGGAACGCGATCTGCCGCAATCGATCGGGCGTCTGTCCGGCTTCATGGGCAATGCCGGCGTCAATTTGCGCGCCTATATTTACATGCGGCTGCTGGGCCGCGAGGGCATGGTGCGGGTCGCGGAATTCGCCGCGCTGAATGCCAATTATCTGATGAAGCGCCTGCAGGGCCTGGGGTTCGAAGCGGCCTATCCAGAGCGTCGGGCCAGCCACGAATTCATCATCACCCTAAAGCCGGAAAACAAGGCCTTCCACGTGTCTGCGATGGATGTTGCGAAGCGGCTGCTGGACTACGGTTTTCACGCGCCAACCACCTATTTCCCTTTGCTGGTTCCCGAGTGTTTGCTGATCGAGCCCACCGAGACCGAGGCCAAAGAGGATCTGGACCGGTTTTGCGATGCAATGGCCTCGATTCGCGAGGAAATGCGCCATGATCCTGAGAAACTCACCTCGGCCCCGCATACAATGCCCGTCCGACGACTGGACGATGTGCGGGCTGCCAAGCAGCTGGATTTGATTTGGAAAGGAACGGCTGCTTAATAGGAACCGTCTGGCTCCGCATTTGTCCATCCTTCGGCGTCATTGAAATTCAACCCTAGGATCGGCATGCCCCGCATTTCGCTGCTTTTGTCACTGCTCGCGTTGTTCGTTACACCCGTATTCAGCGCTCCGTCCGTCACCCCCTCCCCCGGCATTCCAAGCTCTCCCGCCAATTGGGCGCAAACATTGGAAAGAATCGCGACCGGTGTGGTCACCATTCAAATCGACAGCACGCGGGCGTTCGACACCGAATGGAACACCACGGCGCAGGCCACCGGCTTTGTCATCGACGCCAAGCGCGGACTCATCTTGACCAACCGGCACGTCGTGACCCCCGGACCGGTGACCGCACAGGCCATTTTCCTGAACAGGGAAGAGGTACAGCTGTATCCGGTCTACCGCGATCCGATCCACGACTTCGGCATTTACCACTACGATCCTGCGAAATTGCACTTCATCCAGCCGGCTGAGCTGCCGCTGTACCCGCAAGGCGCGGTCATCGGCCGCGAAATTCGCGTCGTCGGCAATGATGCGGGCGAGCAACTGTCGATCCTCTCCGGCACGCTGGCGCGGTTGGATCGAGAGGCGCCGGAATACGGTTACGGCAAGTACAACGACTTCAATACCTTTTATTTTCAGGCCGCTTCGAGCACCTCGGGTGGTTCGTCCGGCTCGCCGGTGATCGACATGGAAGGGCGCGTGGTGGCGCTCAATGCCGGTGGCGCCACCGGCGCAGCCTCTAGTTTCTACTTGCCGCTGCCCGCCGTGGTGCGGGCGCTGAAATATATCGCTACCGGCAAACCGGTGCCGCGCGGTACGCTGGAAACCGTATTCAAATACACGCCCTACGATGAGCTGAAGCGCCTCGGTCTCAATGCAGACACCGAAGCGGCCATGCGCAAAACGTACCCGAAGCTCACCGGCATGCTGGTGGTGGACGACGTGCAGCCCGGTTCGGGCGCCGATGGGATCTTGGCGCCCGGCGATATTCTGGCGGCCGTCGACGGCAAGCCCATACCTGAGTTCTTCGCGCTCGAGGACGTGCTCGACAATCACGTCGGCCAGCGAGTGAAAGTGGCGGTGTTGCGAGGCGGCCAATCAGTCCAGCATGACCTCGATGTTCAGTCCTTGAGCGCTATTTCACCCGATGAATTCATCGAATTCGGCGAGGCTGTGGTGCACACGCTGTCCTATCAGCAGGCGCGCCATTTCAATGTACCCATCAAGGGCGTGTATATCGCCAACCCTGGATACGTGTTCGGTGCCGCCGGCATCCCAAGGGCCGCTTTGATCAGCTCGTTCAACGGCAAGCCGGTGGCAACCCTCGCGGAATTTGCCCAAGCGCTGGCGGAGCTTGCGGATGGGGCGCGAGTGCCGGTTCGCTACGTCACCATCGAGGATCCCCGCGCCACTCAGCTCAAGGTCATTCGCATGGATAGGCGCTGGTTTCCGGCGCGGGAATGCAAGCGCGACGACACGTTGGGGACCTGGCCCTGCATCGGCATCAGTTCCGGACCGCCCCCATCCATGGCCAAATCCGCCTCGACCGAGTTTGCCAAGACCGGCGATGTGCGCATCGATCGGCTGGCACCGTCTTTGGTGATGGTGAACTTCGACATGCCGTATTCAACGTCCGGCGTGACGGAAAAGAATTATCACGGCACCGGTGTCGTCGTGGACGCGGAGCGCGGATTGGTGGCGATCGACCGCAACACGGTGCCGGTGGCGATGGGCGATGTGCGCATCACCTTTGCCGGCACGGTTGAGGTACCGGGCAAAGTCGTGTTCATTCATCCTTTGCACAATCTCGCCCTCGTCTCCTACGATCCGAAGTCGATCGGCAACACGCCGGTGCGCGCCGCGAAGTTGGTGACGCGGCCTTTGAGCGCAGGTGACGATGTTTGGGTGGTCGGCCAGCGCGCAGACTCCAAGATTCTCTCGCAGAGAACCCAGATCTCCAGCGTCGATGTGGTGTCATTTCCCCTATCGCGCACGCTGCGCTTCCGCGACAGTAATTTGGAAGCGGTGAGCCTGATCAATCCGCCGGGCGACTACGACGGCGTGCTGACGGATGAAAAAGGCGATGTGCTGGCGCTTTGGTCGAGTTTCGCATTCGAATCGCAGCGCGAATTGGAGCAAATCAATCGCGGCATACCGGCGGACTTGGTCAGCGAAATGATCGGGGTGGTCGCCGACGGACGGCCCCTGTACTCCTTCGAAGCGGAGTTCGATGTGCAGTCCTTGGCGGTCGCGCGTGAGCTGGGATTGCCGGACGAGTGGGTGCGCCGCCTTTCCGATCACAATCCGCAACGACGCCAGGTGCTCGGCATCAATCGGCTCGTCGCCGGCTCTCCGGCCGCAGCATTGCTCGAGCCGGGCGATCTGCTGCTCGCGATTGACGGCAAGGTTGTGAACCGCTTCCGCGAGGTTGAGCGCGCCGTGCAGAATCCGTTGGTGTCCGTGACGGTGTGGCGAGATGGTGCGGAAAAAACCCTGCAAATGAAGACCGTGGCCTTGAACGGCCGCGACATCGATCGAGTGCTCATTTGGGCGGGCGCCACGCTTCAGGCACCGCATCGCGCCATGGCGGCGCAACGCGGAATTGCGCCGTTCGGCGTGTTTGTGTCGTTTTTCTTTTACGGCTCACCGGCCACGCACTACGGACTGTATGCCGGGCGTCGCATCACGGAAGTGGACGGTCAGCCCACCGCTGATCTCGATGCCTTCATCAGGGCGGTGAGCGGCAGGCCCGACCGGGCCTCGTTGCGCTTGAAGACCATCAGTTGGAACGGACAGACCGATGTCATTACCCTGAAGCTGGACAAGCACTACTGGCCTGCCTATGAACTGAATCGGCAGGCGGACGGCACTTGGACTCGCACCGCGCTCGATCCGCCGGAAGTTACGGCGGCGGTGAGGCCTTGAGCGGCGGGAAATTCTCTGCCGGCGGGAAGTTCTCCACCAGTGATTCGAGGGCCAGCAACCAATGCCGGTAGTAGGTATCGCCGAGGTCCGCATCCCCGCTGTCCTGCGCCAGCGCAATCTGACGGGATAGCGCGGCGGCCCATTGCGGCCATGTGAAAAAACCGCGCTCGTGAAGTGCCAGCACCATGGCAAAGGCACGGGCTTCCCACGGATCGTTGAAAACCGGTATGGCTCCATTCCGCGGCAAGCCTGGCAATCCCGCCAAGCCCGTGAGGTCCGGCAACGCCCCGTGCATCATGCCGGTTCGAGGTACGGTTCGAACGCATCCACCGAAATGGTGGAGTGCTGCTTGGGTTCTTGCGCGCCCCACAGTTCCTTCTCATCGAAGGCCACGGTGTACAGCCACTGCGGGGATTCTCCGAGGCCCTGGGAGTTGGTATCAGGAAAAACATGCACTCCGTGGACTCGTTCCACGACGCCTACCTTGCCGCGCGCATAGGCGGGCAGACGTGTGTGATGATCGGGGTGAGCGGCAACCGTACGCACCCTATCCTTCAGCGCGTAACGGGCAGGGGCCGCCGGCGATCGCGAGTAGTTGCTCGATTTGCGAATGGCGGCAGCGGCGAGATCGGCGCGTAATACCTCCTTCGGCGCGGGAGGTGCGTCGCTGAGTACGCCCTTCTGCAACAGCAATTTTTCCAGCGCCGCCAGCCATATCTCGTAGTAACCAAGATCGCGGTAGTTGGGCAGTGTCTCGCGCGCCGCGCGATTCATGTCGATGTTCGATAATCCGGTGGGACCCATGGCCACCACCAGCGCCATCACTCGCGGCTCCCAGGGCGCATGAAACAATTCGCCTTCCGGTTCCGGCACGATGGCACCACGCACGGTTTGTCCGCCGAGATCGGCGTTGGAGTGGTAGCTCATGGCGCGCCACCCGCCAAACCCGTCGCGCCGCCCGCCAAACCCGTCGCGCTACCCACCAAGCCCGTGCCGATCATCGAGTCACGCGTGACCAGTTTCGCCAGCTCGCTCTCGTTCAAATGCCCGGTGCCTGACGGCCGCTGCGGCAACACCAGATAACGAACCTCGGCAGTCGAATCCCAAATGCGGATGTGGGTCGTATCCGGCAGCTCGACACCGAACTCGCGCAGGACGCCGCGCGGGTCTTTCACCGCGCGTGCGCGATAGGGCGCGCTCTTATACCAGGTCGGCGGAAGCCCGAGGACCGCCCAGGGGTAGCAGCTGCACAGTGTGCACACCACCAAGTTGTGCACTTGCGGCGTGTTCTCCACCGCCACCATATGCTCGCCCTGGCGACCCGTGAAGCCCATTGATGCGATGGCTGCGGTGGCGTCCGTCAGCAGCCGGCGCCGAAATTCGGTGTCGCACCACGCGCGCGCCACGACTCGCGCACCATTGCGGGGCCCTATCTTGGTCTGATACGCATCGATCAATACATCAAGGGCAGCTGGATCGATGTAACCCTTTTCCGTCAGCAGCACCTCTAACGCGCGAACGCGCGTTTCCAGCGCACTCGCGGGGCGCGGCGGGCGGTCGGCATGCGAGTGATCGCCATGCGAATGCCCGGAATGCGAGTCGTGTTCGTGTTCGCTCATTGATCGTCTAGTATAAGAGGCTCCGGAGGGCCAGTCTCATGAAAAACGTTCGCGTCGGACCGATCGTCTCATCGGCGATGGCCCTGCTGCTCATGGGATTGAGCGTGGCCCGCCCATGTATGGCGGCCGCCGCTGAATTGCGGCTCTACGTGCTCGATTGCGGACACGCGACTTTCAAAGACATGGGTGGATTCTCCGATACCGGCGAGTACGACGGGGTGGCCGGTGAGATCGCGGCGCCGTGTTTCCTGATCCGTCATCCCAAGGGTGACTTGCTGTGGGATGCAGGCTTGGGCGATCACTACAATTACCCCAAGGAAGGGAGTGATGCTGCGCCGGGCGTGCACGTTACAGTGCCCGTGACCCTGGTGGCGCAATTGAAATCGCTTGATTTGACGCCAAAGAACATAAAGTTCATTGCCTTCTCGCACTTGCACTGGGATCACACCGGCAACGCCAACGAGTTCCCAGATTCGACTTGGATCATGAACAAGTCGGAATTGGCCGCGGCTCTGACGCTGCCGCCGCCGGGCGGGGTGCTGCCTGAAACATGGAGCGCCTACAAGAGCGCCAAGAATGAAGCGATCGAAGGCGACTATGATGTATTCGGCGACGGCACGGTAATGATCTTGAGAACCCCGGGACACACCCCCGGCCATCAGGTTCTGAAGCTGAAATTGCAAAAGAGCGGCACCGTCATTCTGTCGGGCGATCTTTACCATATGCGAGCCAATCGAACATTCAAACGCGTGCCGGTCTATAACGTGAATCGCGCGGACACGCTGGCCTCGATGAGCCGGGTTGAAACCATCATCAAGAACACGCACGGGCGGCTGATCGTGCAGCACGATCCGCAGGTATTCCAGGCGCTGCCAAAGCCTCCCGCATATCTTGATTGATCAGCATGATCGACAATGCCTCTCGTCAAGACCTCCCCGAAATTCTAGCGATCTACAACGAAGTCATTCGCAATTCCACTGCCGTTTATACCGAGACCGAGTTGACCCACGAGCGCGGCGTCGCGTGGTACGAGACGAAAATCGCGAGCGGCTTCCCCTTGGTGGTCGCGCGGGATGCATCGGGAATTACCGGTTTCGGCAGCTTCGGTGAGTTTCGTGCATGGCCGTGCTATCGGTACAGCGTCGAGCACAGTGTCCACATCCGGGCGGATTGCCGCGGCATGGGGTTGGGCCGCATGCTGGTCACAGAGCTCATGGGCCGGGCTTCCGCCATGGACAAGCATGTCATGATCGCGGGCATCGACGCCGACAACACCGCATCGATCAAGCTGCATCATCGTCTTGGATTCATCCAAGTAGGGCATTTTCATGAAGTGGGATTCAAGTTCGGCCGTTGGCTCGATTTGGTGTTCCTACAATGTCGCCTTCCGGCTACAAATCTGTCGACAAGTGTAAAACCGTCGCCCTGAAGCCGATGCGGCCCTTGCTCGCATCTCAGTCTTGATATCATGAGCCTGTGGTAAGAGCTACTCAGACAGACATCGAAACAGCCGTCGAAGCCTTGCGCGCCGGAGAACTGGTCGTGTTTCCGACCGAGACCGTGTATGGAGTCGGCGCGAATGCGTCCAATCCCGCGGCCGTGCGCAAGATTTTTGAGGTCAAGGGGCGTCCGCCCGATCATCCGGTCATCGTCCACTTGGACGATCCGCGCTACTTGCACCGCTGGGTTTCAAATATGCCCCCGGTTGCCGAACAATTGGCTGGTAGATTCTGGCCGGGTCCCCTGACGCTGATTCTGCCCAAGGCGGAAAACGTCAACGACATCGTCACGGGCGGCCAGGACAGCATCGGTATTCGCGTGCCCTCGCACCCCATCGCCCGGCAGTTGCTGAATGCCTTCGGCGGCGGTATTGCGGCGCCATCGGCCAATCGATATGGGCGCCTGAGTCCCACCAAGCCGGAGCATGTGCGCGATGAGCTGGGGGATGCTGTGAGGGTGATCCTGGACGGCGGAGATTCGCCCATCGGGCTGGAGTCCACCATAGTATCCTGCCTCGACAATCAAGCGCGACTGTTGCGCCCTGGATTTATCACCCGTTCGCAGCTCGAGCAGGTGGTGGGTGTCGTGGCGATCGGCGGACCTGCTCCCCGGGTGCCGGGGGATAGGGCATTGCACTACGCGCCATCGACGCCGCTGGAAATCGTGGATTCCGATGACCTCGAGGTGCGAGCCGGCGAAATCGTGGCGCGCGATGAAAAAGTGGCGGTTCTGGCCATGCGGCCTCCGCTGCAAACCCAGCGTCATATGACTTGGATAAACGCCGGCAAGAAACCGGATACCTACGCGCACAACCTCTACAATCATTTACGCACCTTGGATCGGGTTGGCTGCGTCAAAATTTTCGTACAAAGCCTGCCGCCGGACGAGAGATGGGCGGCGATTCTCGATCGCCTGCAGCGCGCCAGCGGCATGGGCGATAATTCCCTGGAGCTGAGCGTCAGCTAGCGCATGGAGCTCGATCCTCAGCAAGACCCTTTCTCCCGAGAGGCGGTTCAACATTTGGTGGCGCGCTACGGTTCCCCCCTGTTCGTGATCGATGCCGAACGCGTGCGTCAGCAATACCGCCGCCTTGCTGCAGCGCTCCCGGGCGTGGACTTGCATTACGCCTTGAAGCCGCTGCCGCACGCATCGCTCATCGTCACGCTCAACACCGAAGGCGCTTTCTTTGACCTTGCGACCAATGGCGAAGTTGAACTGGTGCGGCGCTTGGGTGTTGCGCCCGAGCGCTGCATTCATACCCATCCGATCAAGCGCGACAGCGACATCCGCACGGCATTGAGTTTTGGCGTGACGCGCTTCGTCATCGACAATCCGGACGAACTGCGCAAGTTCACCAAGTTTCGCAACCGTTGCTCGCTGCTGATCCGCGTTTCCTTCCGCAGTCCCGACGCACAGGTCGACTTATCGCGCAAATTCGGCTGCGACCCGGAAGCGGTTGCGGATCTTTTCCGTCTCGCCGCAGACCTGCGCATCGAAATCGACGGATTGTCGTTTCATACCGGCTCGCAAAACGGCGACTCAGCGATGATGGTCAAGGCTGTCGAGGTGTGTCGCGAACTGCTGCAAGCGGCCACACTGGCCGGCTATTCCCCCCATATTCTCGATATCGGCGGCGGATTTCCGGTGGATTACCTCAAACCTGCCATGCCCATCGAAGAGTTCTGCACGCCGATCAAAGCGGCGCTCAGTCTATTGCCGCCCACGGTGCGCGTGATCGCCGAGCCCGGACGCTATATCGCCGCTCCCTCGGCAATCGCAGTGGCTTCCGTGATGGGGCGCGCGCTGCGCGACGGCCGGTGGTGGTACTACCTCGACGATGGTCTGTACGGCAGCTACAGCGGCCAGATGTATGATCACTCGGTGTTTCCCATTGAGGCGCTGGCGAGCGGCGAGACTTTCCCGTCGGTGTTGGCGGGCCCGACCTGCGACAGCATCGATGTCATCCGGGAAAAATTGCAGCTGCCCAAGCTCGACATGGGAGATCTCGTCGTCGGGCGCGTGATGGGTGCCTATACGTTGGCCTCGGCGTCGGAATTCAATTTCTTCCCGCGCGCCACCGTGTTGGCGCTGGATCGAGGCCGCCTCCTCGACGCAGGCCAGGCATGAATCCCCGGCGCCGCATGCTAATGGCCACCGGGGCCCTGGCCGGCGCGACGGCTCTTTGGTCACGCGCGTCGCTCGCCGGCGCGATTGGCCAGCCTGCGCCCCATGCCGAGCCTGGGCCCCGCCGGATTGCGCTGCTCAATCTGCACACCGGCGAGCGGCTGGAAGCCGAGTACTTCCGCGATGGCGCGTACGTGCCTGACGCACTTGCGGCGTTCGAGATCCTGTTGCGGGATTTCCGCAACGGTGAGAAGCATGTCATCGATCCGCAGCTCATGGACTACCTGACCGACGTCGCGGCGGCGTTGAGCGCGCCGGCCGCATACAGCGTCATCTCGGGCTACCGATCGCGCGAGACCAACGAGCGGCTTCACGAACGCAGCAGCGGCGTCTCGCAACGCAGTTTGCACATGCAGGGTCGCGCCATCGATGTGCGCATGACCGGCAGGGATTGTGCGGATCTGGCGGCGAGCGCTCAGGTATTGAAGCGCGGCGGTGTCGGGTATTACCGGGCGTCGAATTTCGTACACCTGGATACCGGTGCGTTTCGCACCTGGCGTGGATAGCGATGCAACTGCCTGCAGCCAAGAGGGCGAACCTGTTGCCGTTGGCGCTGTTGCTGACAACCTGCGCCTGCTCCCGGCAATCGCCTCCTGCAGCGGCCACCGATACCGCGGTCACCGATACTGCGGCCACCGGCATTGCCGCCCCCGGGGCCGGACCCGCTGAGCGAGGCGCCGTGCTGTACATGCAAAACTGCGTGCCCTGCCACCGCGATAAAGGTGAAGGGGTGCCGAACGTCTATCCCAGCCTTGCCGGATCGCCGGCCGTCGTGGGCGATCCCGTTGAACTGGCGCAGTGGGTGTTGAGCCAGAAGCGGCCCGCGACGATTCCGCCGGGCCGCTATCCTACCCAGATGTTATTGTTTGGTTGGTTGAAGGATCAGGATGCCGCCGCGCTGCTCACGTACATTCGTTCAAACTTTGGGAACTCGGCCGCGCCGGTGGATGGCGCCATGATCGCCAGGGCGCGGGAAAAATAATGGCGCTGACGCCCATCCATGATTGGGTCGAACGCTGCCGTGCGAGCGCGTTGCCGGCGGCGATCGCCAAGCTGCCGTCAGGCTGGGTGATCATGGGCGAGCGCCAGGTATTGCCGGGGTATTGCCTGTTGCTGCCCGATCCGGTGGTGCCGCACTTGAACGCGCTGGCGCCGGAGGCGCGCGCCCAATTTCTTCTCGACATGGCGCTCATCGGCGATGTGCTGTTGACCGTTACGGCCGCTGCCCGCATCAACTACGCGATCTACGGCAATGTGGACCCGGCGTTGCACGCGCATATTTTTCCTCGCGACAGCGCCGAGCCCGAAAGCACGCGCACCGCGCAGCCGTGGGCGCTGGATTGGAAAGCGGCGCCGCTTTACTCCGACGCGCTGCACGGCGATTTCAAGCGCCGCGTCGGCATGGAACTGCGCAAGCACTACGCCTCTAGAAGCCCGTCTGAATATTCCGCTACGTGACGCTCAACTTCAGCGCGCGCGAGACCTCCTGAAAATCCGCCAGAGGCGCCGAGCAGGTCATGCCCCTGCACAGGTAGGCCACTGTCTCGTCTTTCGCACCCTTGGCCGCCAGGGCTGCCGGCAGTTCGGCATCCTTCGGAATGGCAAAGATCATGCGGGTGGGTGCGTACAAGGCGTCCAGGTCCCGCGCCCACCTGGCTGCACTCGCTTGTTCGCCGCGAATCACCAGGATTTGCATCGAGGACAGGAAATCTTCCAAAGCATTCACCAGGCTCATATGCGCCTGAGGATAGTCTTGAATTCCACTCCACGCGGCCTTCAAGGTGCGCTCAGCGGCATCCAGATAGGGCAACTCGCCCAGCAGGTATCCGAGCCGGCAGAGCACCGTGGCCGCGACACCGTTGCCCGACGGCAACGATTCGTCGCCGAACGTCTTGCTGCGGTGAATGAGATTCTCGTGGTCCGCGGCGGTGAAGAAAAATCCGCCGCCGTCCGGGTCTGCGAATTGCTCCAATAACACATCGGCCAATTGGCGCGCGAATTGCAGATCGCTGCTGCGCCAGCGGGTCTGCAACAGTTCCAACAAGGCATCGGCGAGGAAGGCATGATCATCGAGGTAGGCGGGCAGCGATGCGCGTCCATCCTTGTACGCCGCCAGCAGGCGCCCGTCGCGCCACAGATGGTGCCGAATGAAGTCAACGGCGGCAGAGGCAGCCTCGGCCAGGTCCGGCCGCTCGAGTACGCGTGAGGCAATCGCCAGCCCCTTGATCATGAGCGCATTCCAGGAGGTCAATATCTTTTCATCGCGGGCCGGCCATATGCGCAAATTGCGTGCTTTCAACAGTTTCGTGCGCGCCGACTCGATCCTGGCGTCGACGGTTTCCGCGGGCTCCTGGAGCGCCGCGGCAATGTCGTCAACTGAGGCATAGGTGTGCAGATGCCACTGACCCTCGAAGTTGGCAGGGCTGCTCAAGCCGAATCGAGGTGAAAACGCCGCGTACTCCTGCGCCGTCAACAGCGCGGCAACTTCGCCCGGCGTCCAGACGTAGAATTTTCCTTCGTGACCTTGGGAGTCGGCATCGAGGCTGGAGTAAAAGCCGCCTTCGGGCGAGTGCATGTCGCGCAGCGCCCAATCGGCGGTTTCATGGGAGATTCGCGCAAACAGCGCCTCGCCGGTCGCAAGATGCGCGCGGGAATATTCGCAAAGCAGCTGAGCATTGTCGTAGAGCATTTTTTCGAAATGCGGAATCATCCAGGCGCCGTCGACGGAATAGCGTGCGAAGCCGCCGCCGAGCTGGTCGTAAAGACCGCCTTCCGCCATTCTCGTCAGCGTCAGGCTTGCCATGTAAAGCGCCTTGAGGTCAGGACTGGTGCCGGTTGAAGTGCGGTACCAATGCCGCATACAGCGCTCGATGCTGTTCGGATGCGGAAATTTTGGCGCGCGGGTAAAACCGCCGAAGTCGGCATCGAAGGATTGCTCGAGCGCGGCACGCGCCCGCGCAAATGGCGACTCATCGAGAACGACGCCGGGAACCGGCTGCGGAACAAGTGCCGCGAGCGCGGCTTGAAGTTGCGTGTTCTGTGAGGTGATCTGCGCCTTCTCCTGCCGGTAATACTGAGCCACACGACGCAGCAGGTCGCCGAATGCCGGCAGCCCAAAGCGGGCCTCCTTGGGAAAATACGTCCCGCCGAAGAAAGGCTCTTGCTTCTCGGGCGCTAGAAACATGGTCAATGGCCAACCGCCCGGCCCATGCGTCAACATTTGCTGTGCGAGCTGGTAGATCTTGTCCAAATCGGGGCGTTCTTCGCGATCGACCTTGATGTTGATGAACAACTCGTTCATCACGGCCGCGGTGACGGGGTCTTCGAAGGATTCATGGGCCATGACATGACACCAATGGCAGGCCGAGTACCCGATCGACAGAAGAATGGGTTTGTTCTCTTGCTTTGCCCGCCTCAACGCTGCCTCGCCCCAGGGATACCATTCCACGGGATTGTTGGCATGCTGCAGCAAGTATGGGCTGGTCTCCTCGGCGAGGTGATTGCGCAGCATCTTCTTGGTCCTGGTCGGTTAGAATGACGTTTACTATAGCCGAAGTACTTTCCATGTCTGACCCCGGTAATGTGGCGCAACTGCCTGCCCTGCGCCTCAAGCGCAACGAAGATCGCCGCCTGCACGCCGGGCACCTTTGGATCTTCAGCAACGAAGTCGATACGGCTCAGTCGCCCCTGGTCAAGTTCAAGGCCGGCGAGCTGGTGCGGGTGCTGGCGCACAATGACCGGGCGTTAGGCTTGGCCTACGTCAATCCAAAGTCGCTGATCGCTGCGCGGATGCTGCAGACCTGGAAGATTCCCGATGTCGCATGGCTGGCAGCGCGTATTCGCACGGCCTTGGGCTTGCGCGACAGGTTGTATCCCAAGCCCTACTATCGCCTGGTCTACGGCGAGTCCGACGGATTACCCGGGCTGGTGATTGACCGCTACGGCTCCGCCTGTGTGGTGCAAATCGGTACGGCCGGCATGGAAGAACTCAAATCGCAAATTCAAGCAGCATTGAGTCAGGTGCTTCGATGTGAGGCTGTGCTCTTCAAGAACGACAGTTCAGCGCGCGAGATGGAGGGCCTGCCCAGCTATGTCGAAACCGCGATGGGCAATTTTGACCAGCCGGCGCCGGTGACGGAGGACGGCCTGCAATTTCAAGCGCCCCTGGCGCAAGGTCAAAAAACCGGCTGGTTCTTCGACCAAGCGGCCAATCGGCGCGCCCTGTCGAAATATGTGCGCAAGGGTGCCCGCGTTCTGGATGTGTTCAGCTATGTCGGCGCCTGGGGCGTGCGCGCGGCGCGCGACGGCGCCCGCGAGGTGACCTGCGTCGATAGTTCGGCAGCGGCGCTCGAATTGGCTGCGGCCAATGCCGAGCGCAACGGCCTCAAGATTGTCGCTCGCAAGGGCGATGCGTTTGAGGTTCTCGAAGATCTCGTCAAGCAGGGAGCGCAATTCGATATCGTCGTCATCGATCCGCCGGCGTTCGCCAAACGCAAGAAGGACCTGCCCAAAGCGCTGGCCGCATACAAGCGCCTCAATCAGCTCGCCATTCAAGCGCTCGCGAGCGACGGCATTCTGGTTTCATGCTCCTGCTCTTTTCACGTGAGCGCGGAGGATTTGCAGGAGGCCATTGCCAAAGCCGCACGGGGCGCCGACAAGCACCTGCAAATCCTTGAAATGGGTGGCCAAGCGCCGGATCATCCCGTGCACCCGGCGATACCCGAGACCCGCTATCTCAAGGCCTATTTCTGTCGGGTCAATGAGAGTTTAAAGTAGGGGCCATGCTCACGTATCCGCACATCAATCCCATTGCCATATCCCTGGGGCCCGTGCGTGTGCACTGGTACGGGATCATGTACCTGATCGGCTTCGTGGGCGCCTGGTGGCTGGCGAGACATCGTGCACGGCGGCCCGGGTCGACCTGGGTCCCGCTCGAGATCGACGATCTCATTTTTTACTGTGCGCTTGGCGTCATTTTGGGTGGCCGTCTGGGCTGGTGCATTTTTTACGGGCACGATGTCATTGCTGAAAGCTGGCTGAACGTCTTTCGCATCTGGGACGGCGGCATGTCATTTCACGGCGGCATGACCGGCGTGCTGATCGCCGTCGCGGTGTTTGCCCGGGCGAAACACAAGAATGCGGCGGATGTGATGGATTTCGTGGCGCCATTGCCCGGCATCGGTCTATTTTTCGGCCGCCTCGGAAATTTCATCAACGGCGAGTTATGGGGTAAGCCTACGGATCTGCCATGGGGTTTCGGCGTGCCCGATGCGCAGGGCGTCTTGATCTCCCGGCATCCATCGCAACTGTACGAGGCCACTCTCGAAGGGCTGGTTTTGTTTCTCATTCTCCTGTGGTTCACCGGCAAGCCCCGGCCACGATTGGCGCCCACGGGCTTGTTTCTGTTGGTTTACGGCTGTGGCCGTTTCCTGGTGGAGTGGGTTCGTCTGCCGGATGCGAATATCGGCTATCTCGTCGGCGACTGGTTGACCATGGGCATGCTGCTGACGACGCCGATGATTTTGATCGGTGCCGCGATTATGGTTTACGCGTATCGGCGCAATGCGCCCACCGGCAACCTGGTCGCAGTGAAGGCGTAATGCGCCAGTACCTCGATTTCCTGCGCCACATCCGCGAGCACGGCTCTGCCAAAAACGACCGCACCGGTACCGGTACCTCGAGCGTATTTGGCTATCAAATGCGCTTCGATCTGAATGCCGGCTTTCCGCTGGTGACCACCAAGAAGCTGCATCTGCGCTCCATCATTTACGAGCTCCTGTGGTTTCTGCGCGGCGATACCAACGTCAAGTATCTGCACGAGCACGGTGTCAGCATTTGGGATGAGTGGGCGGATGAGAATGGAGAACTGGGGCCTGTCTACGGCAAGCAATGGCGCTCCTGGCCCACACACGACGGACGGCAAATCGACCAGCTTTCGCAGGTGATCGAGCAGCTCAAAAGCAATCCTGATTCGCGCCGCATCCTGGTCAGTGCGTGGAATGTGGGCGAATTGGACCGCATGGCGCTGCTGCCGTGTCACGCATTATTCCAGTTCTATGTGGCAGGCGGCCGGTTATCCTGTCAGCTGTACCAGCGCAGCGCCGATGCGCTGTTGGGCGTTCCTTTCAATATCGCCTCCTATGCGCTGCTGACGCACATGATTGCCCAACAATGCAATTTGAAGGTCGGCGACTTCGTGTGGACGGGCGGGGATTGTCATTTGTATTTGAATCATTTGGAGCAAGCCGATTTGCAGCTCTCGCGCACGCCGTTTCCCCTGCCGCAGCTCAAAATTCTGCGCAAGCCGCCAAGCTTGTTCGATTACGCCTACGAAGACTTCGAGATCGTCGACTATCGCTCTCACGCCGCGATAAAAGCACCGATCGCCGTATGACTCGGGTGGCACCGCACCGAAAACCTCTGTTCGAGGTACGTCACTCGCGCATTCATGGCTATGGCGTGTTTGCGTTGCGACGGATCCGCAAAGGCACGATGGTGATCGAATATCTCGGCGACCGGGTAAGCCACACACTGGCCAACGAGCGGTATGAGCACAAGGATCCGAAGGACGGACATACTTTTCTGTTCACCGTCGATGCCAAGACCGTGATCGACGCGGGCGTCGACGGCAACGAAGCTCGCTTCATCAATCATGGCTGCGACCCGAATTGCCAGACCGTCAATACCAACAAGCGGATTTTCATCGAAGCCCTGCGCACCGTACAGCCCGGCGAGGAATTGGCGTACGACTATCAAATCCAGCGCGACGATGATGATCCTGCGGATGTGGATGTCATCTTCGCCTGCCGTTGCGGAGCGAAGAGCTGCCGCGGCAGCATGCTGGAAGCGCCCAAGAAGAAGCGCAAGTCCAGCGCCAAACGCAAGTCCCGGGCTAAGCGCAAGCCCCTGGCTAAGCGCAAGCCCACGAATAGACATCGGCAGGCGCATAAGCGCAAAGCCGTCCGCAAACAGGCGCGGTGAGTACCGGCGCCGAACTGACGTCACGCGGGATCTCGGTTCGGGATCGGTTCATCGAATCTGCCCAGATGCACGATCTGCTGCAGTGCGCCCGCGCCCGTCAGGCGCGCGGCGATTTTGCTCCCGCGCGCATCGGTGCCCAAGCCCATGCTCAGCGCCGCGAAGAGATTCGCGGGGATTTCACTTGCTGGCTGCGCGAGCCGCTCTACCCGGCAGAGCACAGCTTGCTGCAGCAGCTGGAGGAATTGCGTTTGGAATTGAACCGCGAGGCCTACCTCGGATTGTTCGCGCTGGAGCTGCACTATGCGCGCTATCCGCCGGGCGCGGGCTATGCCCGCCACGTGGATCAGCCGTTTGGAACCACGCTGCGCCAAGTGTCGCTGGTGCTGTACTTGAACGTTGACTGGGAGCCGTCCGACGGAGGCTTGCTGCGATTATACGAGACTGATGATCGAGCAGTTGATATCGAGCCTGTCGGCGGCAGGCTGGTTTGCTTTTTGACGCCGGGACGCGTGCATGAGGTGCTGCCGGCGCGGCGCGAGCGGCTCAGCATCAGCGGCTGGTTCCGGGGGCGCGAGTAGTTGTACGTCGGCACTGTGAATTTGACGGGTTCGTGATGGCGCGCTGGACCGCTCAACATCACGGTGCAGAGGACGAGTTTCGGCGTGGCGGGTTTGCCGCATCGCGCAGCAGGCTGCGCCAGGTACCCAGCAGCTCCGCGGTGGGAGCGCCGGTCAGCACGATCTCGATCCGGCTGTCGCGTCGAAATGCGCTGTCTTCACCGGCGAGGCGTCCACCTTGGGCCTGTACCAGCCAAGAGGGGCCGAGTCCGGTGCGAAACACGCCCTTCATGCGGCGCAACCAGCCCTGATCGGCCTCCAGCAGCCAGTTCAGACGCGGTTCCAGGGTGGCCCGCGAGAAAACCAACTCGCGCGGCAGCATCCACTGCACCGCCCAGAACCCAAGCGCTTGCAGCTGTGTCTCCGTGCCTGTCAAGCCGCCGATGTCGAACGCAGTCGACACGGGGGAGGCGGCGGCTTCGGATTTGGGGATCAGCGAAAAGCGCGGTGCGCGCTGAAATTTGCGCAGCGCTTCTTCAGGCAATTCGCCGTGGCTGCAAGTGCCGAGATAGGACTTGAGCGGATACTGGGCGGCGGCAATTTCCTCGAATGCCTGTCGCTGCGCCGGATTCGCGAGATCCGGTTTGGACAGCAGCAAGGCATCGGCAGATTGAATCTGCGACCATTCGTTGGCCGGCCGCTTGGATAAAATTCGGGCGGCGTCCTGGCTGTCAACCAAGCACACGACGCTGTCGAGCTCCAATGCTTTCTGTGATTCGTAAATCGCCAGCGTATCGACGATGTCCGCGGCATGACCGGCTCCGCTCGGCTCGATCAACAATCGAGCGGGTTTGAAGTGGCGCAAAATGTCACGCAGCTGTTTACCGAATTCGAGCTCCCCGACACAGCACAAGCAGCCGCCCGCGACCAAACGCACGTCGTAATTCCCGCGCGCAGACTGGGCAACGCTGAGCGCATCGATGCCGGCGTCGGTGAATTCATTGAGGATGACAACCCACAACTCATCCTCGAGCTTATGCGCCATCAGCCAGCGGATGGCGGTGGTCTTGCCGCTGCCAAAGCTGCCGGTAATGACATGCGCTCGCGTCGGCAGCGCGCCGGCATCGGGCGGCGTGCCCCGCGATGCGCCCGCTAACAAGGCGGGTAATGGCCTTATATCAGACGTCACTTGGCGATTTGAGGCATTTCAGCGGCTGGCATGAATGTTGCTGTGCAAGGATGATGTATTATAGGTTTTCCCTATGCGCTTGCCGTCGCTTAAATTTCTAAAGACCTTTCAGGTCGCGGCCAGGCTGCAAAGCTTCAAGGCCGCGGCCGAGGAGTTGTTCGTCACCCCATCGGCCATCAGCCATCAAATCAAGGCGCTTGAAGAGCAACTGGGGGTGAGTCTCTTCCAGCGGGGAGTGCGCACCCTGACACTCACCGATGCCGGCGCCAATTACCTGGAACACATCAATGATATTTTTTCGAAACTCGAATCCGTCACGGAGCAGCTCCAGGTCCGCTACGGTCGCACCATCATCCGGCTGAATGTGCCTTCGTTTTTTGCCAACGAACTGCTGCTGCCGAGGCTCGCTTCATTCTCGCAGGCACGCGAAGAGACGGATATTCGCATTGAAACGACATTCTCTGCGCCAAAGACCCATCCCCCCGAGGCTGATCTGTCCATCGTGGTGGGCGCCGGGCCCTGGGATGGACTCATCGTCCACGAGTTGTTCGCGCAGAACTTCATTGCTGCCTGTTCACCGGCGTTTCTGCTCGACAATCCGATCGATTCCTATGGCGATCTGAATGGGAAGACATTGC
>Ga0210406_10001399_pt1 | contig 29443 bp, 20 predicted proteins | sample IncBWC30MmetaG_FD_155454 | JGI IMG/M metagenome (GOLD analysis project Ga0210406, IMG submission 155454) | Forest soil microbial communities from Barre Woods Harvard Forest LTER site, Petersham, Massachusetts, United States - Inc-BW-C-30-M | ecosystem: Environmental > Terrestrial > Soil >... | reverse complement strand
TCGTTCTTCCTCGCTCTACGCAAGACATCAAGGATGGTTCCGGATGGCACGTAACTTATCACGCGAGACTTCAACAGATACTCGCCCTGGTTATCGCGCAGTGCCTCAAACGGAAGAAGGTTCAACGCCCCATCCGGCGCAACGATAAGTCTTGTTGCTGACTTCGCTTCGGGGATCGGCTCCAGGAGCGCTCGGAACAGACGTCCCGAGGTTTCTACCCCTGCGCCCTTTGCGCGTACCTCATCGACAAATTGCTCCGCTAGTTTTTCGATTTCCTTGCGCCCAATCGGTAGCGCTTGAACGTGCGCGCCCCGGCGCGTCACTGAGATACAGAAGGAAATGGGATCATCCAGCACGTACTCTAGGAGCACTTCATCTGGATGCAGGTCGTTCTCCACATTCGTCAACGCCGCTGGCTGCACGGGAAGTCTTCGGTTGGGAACATCATCTCTGGTCCACGCCAGACCCAGGCGTCGCTCGTATTCAACGAGGTTGTCCAGCAATTGTTCTCGTTCAGGTGCGCTGTTGGTCTGCATGAGTCTGGATTGGAGACCCGCAACATCGCCTTCCAGCGCGGCTGTCTGATCTGATTCCGTTGCGGGCAGCGCCTTTCGATCTTTAAGAGCCCATGCGAGAGTTCGGCCTCGAACGCGTTCGAGAACTGCGAACGCTCCGGGCGCGTCACCATTCGCGGTGACAAGTTCGAAGTGTCGAAGGTAGGTCTCGCTCATCGCTGCAGCAACGGAACTGTTCCAATATGGCTCATCGACGCTGATGAGCATTCCCTCAATCACATCTTCCGCCTGTTCGTAGAGAGCGTTCGCTTCGGCAAAGTGTCCACGACGCGCTTTCAAATCGGCGAGCATCGTCAAGTTGCGAGGCACATAATAACGATCACCAACCCGCTGGCTCGCGGCCAGACCCTGAGTCGCACGCTCATCCGCTGTGACAAGGTCTCCGGCATCACGATAAATTTGCGCCAGTTCGAACATGGCGTCGGCTTCCATCCGGTAGAACTGGGCTTGGGTCGCGAATTGGCCGGCATCTTCCAAATACTTCACCGCTTGTTGTCGGTCATCTTTCTGTGCCGCTAGTTTTCCGAGAAGAATCAGCAATTGCGCCTCATGTCCCCGCTTCTCTTGTGATCGTGCTTTGGTGAGCGCATTCTCAAGTACCACCTTCGCCTCGTCGGTTCTGCCGAGCGAGACCAGGGCTTGAGCTTTTCCTTCATAACCCATAAATGGAAGTCCACAGTCAGGATCAGCCTCCGCCAGCTTGATGGCTCTTTCGAAGAATCTCAGCGCTTCCGCGTGGCGATTGACTTCTTCGAAGCCTCTGCCCAGCAATTCTAGGAAGCGCACTTGGCCACCGGTGTCACCGTTTGCCATGGTGGAAAGGAGCGCACCTCCCAGAAGTCTGGCCGCCCGTCCGGGATTCCCTTCTAGGAAACCGATCAGACCCAATTCGCCAGATGCCCTCGTCACCCATTGATCCTCGCCCAAACTCTTTGCAATGTCCTGCGCTTCTAGCCAGTCGCGCTTTGAAGCTCGGTAGTCGATTTCGATGTCCGTGTAGCCCTTTGCGATCAGGCACCAAAGCCGCAGTTTCTTGTCACTCTGGACGATGGAATTCTGGAGTTGTTCGTTCAAGAAACGTGAAAGGTCAACGAACGACATAGTTTCGGCTTCTGATCTAAGGCGGCCCACCTTGGCATGAAGCTCGTTCCGCGTGTCGCCGCGCTCCGAGAACAGTTTCTCGGCTCGGGCATAGAGCGGCGCTGCTGCGGGTCCGTTATTTAACCAGTAGAAGTGATCGGCGATGCCAAGTAGCGCCTGGGGATCGGTGGACTGTTGTAGGATCGCGGAATCAACGCGAGAACCAGCCGCATTGCCTGAAACCGTTCGGTAGTAGCGAGTGTAGGCGTAGTAAGAGCAGATTGTCAGGAACACCACGGCCGGAGCGGCTACAAAGCACGCCCATCTTGGGACACGTTTGCCCACTGAGAACCACGCAAATAAGGAATCTACAAAGTCGCTGCGACGAGGCGACGCAAAGCAGTGGCGATGCGGATTAGAACCCAAAACCTTCCCAATAGTTTCTCATCAGATAATAAAAAACAAAAGGCGGTTTTGCCCGAAACTGCGCCTCGGGCAAGCCTTTTGGCGAAAGCGACCTCTCGGAGTCAATTGACCAATTGGCAGTGGTGGTTAAACCACGAATGGTTCACACGGTTGGCCGGGATTTCCTACAAGCGGCGCATTATGGTCCCGTACACCTAAGAGAGCCACGAAAGCCTTACAATATGAGGGCAAGTTGAGGGGTAGTGAGCCGCCCGTCGTAGCGCACCATAGCTCCGGGCGGCTCTTTGCGTTCGACTGCGGCAAGAGTCAACACTCCGCCAAAGTTTACTCAGTGGGCTGTTCTGAAATGCTGGGAACGGAGTAGTCTGCGGCTTTGGAATCGCGGACAACATCTGCACGACTCTTATTCACGCTGTTCTTGATAGTAATTGCGTATAACATCGAAGTCGTCTGTAGCGCTGTCGCAAAGCTCGGTTCCCACTCTCACAATTTGTGGGCTGAATTCAAGGGCGAAATCGGTTTTGTCTTGGAATCGGATAGAGATGTAGAGGGTGCCATCTTCCACGGAATGGTGAATCCAATCCACGACCTTGCCGTAGACCTCAGGGTATTTATTGCGCAACTTCTGGTGCTTATCCCTGATCCGCTCATCTAGTTTTTTTCGTTCGTCGGCCGTGATTGCAGTTACCTCTGACGTCTGTCGTGATGGTTTTGGACTGGTACTCATCGCTAGTTCCTTTGCTCGCCCCGTTAGCCCGGTCGACTTTAAGTGCGGATGCTGACCAGACGGAAGCGTTTCAATGAGGGGCTGATCTTCGCGCAATCTTTGAGCCAGTCTTTGCTGGCCAGTATTTCAGTGCGCAAGAAGTCGATGGCTGCGCCCTTCGCTTCTCTGTTATGCAGCAGTTCAGTGGGTCCGATCAGGTCGATGTGCACGCTGCCGAATCGGACTTCCTTGCCTTTGCGAATCATTCTTCCCTGTCTCTTGGCAATGTTGCTTATGCTCGCTTCTTCCGAAGTCCCTTCAAGGCGACTCCCCTTATGATTCCCAGCATCTGCGTAATTGAGCGCCGCGATCTCTCGGCCGGACGAGACCAGCCAGCCCAATGTATGAATGCCTCGCATTCGTGGATCACTCCACGAAGTGCTTCGCGCTCAGGGGTCGTGACTCGCTTTTGTCTATTGCTGGGCCGCATTGTCATTTCCTTGCGACTCGCTTCATGACCGGTCGAGTTTTCAACTTTCTCCATCGCACAATGTTCCCACCCTTCACAGTGGAAAGCTCGGGATCAACGGAGAAAGCTATGCTCGCTTTGAACCGAAAACTTACTAGAGTGCTGTCATCAAACTCGACGGACAGTGCTGTGTAGTCTTCATCGTTCACGAATCGCACCTGCCGGATCACTTTGCCAATCAAGGCCGGGTACTCAACGCCCTCGCCTCTAGCCTTCACGGTCTCTTGTGTCAACGTTCCTCCTTCAACCGAACAGGAGTCGGAATCCTTTAAGGCTCGGAGACACCTCCGCACGTTCGAGCAGTAGATTTAGGACAGTCAGCTCAACGGCATGGAGGAATTCTGTCACGCAACCACTGGCCAGCGGGCTGTTGCCGAGTTCGCCCGGTCCGAGCACTTCAATGTGCAGGCTGCTAAACGTGATTAACTGCGTTGACTCCTGTTCCTGTTTCATTCAATCATTCCTTCGGTCGCCAGACTGGAAAGTCGTCGGGAATCAATCCGATCTTTCGTACGAGCCTGTGGTCCCCGGTTTTGCAATCGAAGAGCTCCAGTTTTCCTGTGAGGCGGGTGTCCAGCGTAATCGTTAGTTCTGTTTTATCCTCAAATTCCAGGGAGATGTAACGGCATTCCAGCTCATTCGAGATGCTGACAGCCTCAAGCACTTTGCCTTTAATACCGTCGCTGAATGTGTCTAGGTTTAATTGTCGCTGATGTTTTGTCTGCTTCCGGTTGGCCATGCAGCAACTCCGGTACTAAATATACCACGTCCTAAATAGGACGTGTTCTTTTTAGGGCGTGCAGTTTAGAAAAAGGAATCATGCAAGATGAAACCCAATTTTTCAAGAGGTTGGGAGCGCGAATCAAACAACTACGTGAGGAGGCTGGCGAAAGCCAAGAGGACATGCTTTCGCACGGATATTCGGTGCGATATTGGCAGAAGGTCGAAGCCGGAAAGCCGATAACGTTACGCACACTGCTTCGTATTTGCTGCATATTTTCAACGCCAATGTGTGATGTTGTCCGGGGTCTGGACGGAAGCTCCAAGAGGCGTTCACGAACATCTAGGTAGGGGAGTTCGCGATCTGCTTGCCCTGCCATTTCGATATTCGAAACGCGCTGGCGCTTATCGCTTATCGGGGTCACAGAGATATTTCCCACCTGGACGGCCTTCGGTTTTGCCATAACTCTTGCTCCCCAAACGTGCCCCGTCGCGCCAGGCGGATCGGTTCACGCTCGATGGAGCCTACCGCGAACTAGTGGCCCAGTGATGAAATTTAAATTTCGCGGTCCGAATGCCGACCAGTCCGCCCTATGTGTCGGCTGCAAGTCAATGAAATCGAAAGAGAACAGCGTTGAGATCGTCAGCGAAGGGCTTTGCACGAACGGCTTTTAAGGTGGCCGGAATTTGGGACAACTTGGCACATTATGGCTCTATGTGCCAACGAAGGCCCGAAAAGCCTTTACAATGTGGAGGCAAGCTGAGGGGGTAGTAAGCCGCCCGTCGTAGCGCAGCATAGCTCCGGGCGGCTCTTTTGCGTTTAGCATCCGATGTGACTGACGTGTGCGGCGGGTTGATCGGCTCTCCTGCTGCTCTCATACAACCGAAACGGTGATGAGAGATGTACTGTCGGGCCGCCGTGATGACGGTCGAAGAACAGTTCCCTCTGCTCGTGGGTACGGAGGAACCACCTAATTCGCCACCTATTTGTGGTTCGAACCAAAGAGCGGTTAAAACAGCGTCTCCAGAACATATTCCTCGGCACAAGCGGCGTCATCGTTCTTAACTAAGTTGACCCGAGAACTCACGCTGTAGCGGCGCATGGAATCCGCTTGGTATGGTTTGAGCAAATCGAGTATGTCATCTACTTGTTTGAATTCCGGATCAAGCCATCGATCATGATCTTCACCCCTCAGAATAACGGGCATTCTGTCATGAATATCGGACAGAAGTGCATTTGCCGGGGTCGTAATGATCGAACAGGTTTCGACTGGTTCCCGCTCTGGGTTCTTCCATCGGTCCCAGATTCCAGCGAACGCAAAGACTGAGTTGTCCGCGAGGGTAAAGCAGAGGGGAGACTTCCCCTTGCTGCGTTTCGCCCACTCGTAAAACCCATCGGCAGGAATCAAGCAGCGGCGAGAGAGCAGGGGTTCGCGGAAAGCAGGCTTCTCGGCAATCGTCTCGGCCCTGGCGTTAATCATTTTGTAGCCGGCTTTGGCATCCTTCGCCCAGAACGGGATTAGCCCCCAACGCATCAACGAGACGGAACGAACGGAGCGAGTCGCGTCCTGCAGGACGACTGGCACACTCTGGGTCGGTGCAATGTTGTAGCGAGGACTCCAGTCAACGTCATCTCCCGCATCGAAGACCTCGGCTAGAATCTCTTTTTTCCGGGCGAGGCGATAGCGTCCGCACATGGAGAGAGTATAGGGGAACCGATACCGACTTACTTTATCCTTCCCACGCGGGAAAGTTCAGCGTGCAGGGAGAAACACCTCAAAGTGCGATTCGAAGAGTCGCGCTTTGACACCGCTGACGCCTTGTCCTTGACACAAAAAATGCGGGGCGCTCGAAACGCCCCGCCAGAGCCCCGCAACGCTTAGGCCACAGACTTGGATTTTGGTTGTGGTTTGACTTTTGGCTGTTTACTGCGCTTCGCAGCGAACTCTGCCGCGACTGTTTTCTCTACTTTCTCGACATCTACCCGGAAGCGCTTGGCAGCATCCATCAGCAGGTCTTGCGATACGTCTCCCCGTTGATAAGCCGAGTCGAGCAAACTGATTTCGAGCAGCAGTCGTGACAACGCTGCTTCGTCGTAGGTGCTGATCTTCTTCATTAACACTTCCTGCGGCGGTTTGGTGGTTTTGGCAGTATCGACCTTCTGCCGCTTCAACAAGACCGGGACTTGGTTGTAGGACAAATGGCCGATGGTGTATTGCGCGACCGTGAGCAAGTCGGCTTTCTTCAACGGCGCTGCCACGCGCTCTAACACCTTGGCCAAGACGCAATGGCGAATGGTGATGGCCTGTTTGCTTTTCTCGATGCGCTTGCGTTCCTCAGCCCGTTCCTTGGCAACTTGCTCAGGTGAGGGTGTGTCGGGATGATGTACCCGGCACGAGGGGTCGGCGCAGACCTTAACCAGTTCTCCTCGCCGCCCGCCGTCCATCACCACGCCTTCGGTCATCTTCTGGCATGGTTTCTGATAAGCAGCGACTTTAGAACCTGTCCCATTGGTTTTGGCCTTCTTGATTTCAAGCTCCACATAACGGTTCTTTCCCAGCGGAGCACCTTCGCGCGTGTTCCACGCGGAGGAAATTTGCACCAGTTGGGGTTTGGTTTCGAGCGTCTTCGACACATGCGCGTCGATTTTGGCCCGGAAGCATTGCGGGTCAGTACAAGAGTCCTTGCGCACGTCGGCAAAAAGCAGCTTGTTGAAGCCTGTCCGCTTGGGGCAATTGCTGCACGAACCTGCCGCCGGAATGAGGGTCTCATCCTGCTTGTCGAACGGGGCGGACGCCAGTTGTAACAGGATGTTGGACTCAATCCACGCCGCCAGTTCGCGCACGGGAATGAGCACTTGGGTATTGCCGTCGCTCGTCCACATGCCGCGAAACGCTGCGTTGAAGGCTTCCTGCTGTTGCGAGTCCGACAACTTGGCGATCAAGAGCGCGTGGCCGATGGCAATTCTATCTTTCAGGAATGCCTCGGCCACGGGTGGGATCAAATCCGCCAACTTGATGCGGCCATGCACATAAGCCTCGCTCTTGCCCGCTCGGGCCGCGATGCTGGCGATGGTGTAGGTGGGTTCTCCGAGTTGCAAGAGCGACTTGAAGCCAAGAGACTCTTCGAGCGGATGGATGTCCTCGCGTTGAAGGTTTTCAACCACCTGGGCCTCGATGGATTCCGCGTCCGTCAGTTTGACGACGCGGACGGGAACGGTTTCGAGTTCCGCCAGTTTCGCCGCTCTTAGGCGCCGTGCCCCAGCGACAACTTCGTACTTGCTTTCCTCTAGTTCGCGCACCAGAAGAGGGGCGAGAATTCCTTGCGCTTTCATGCTGGCGGCAAGTTCTTCAAGGTTCTTTTCATCGAACCGCTTGCGCGGGTTGGTAGCGGACTCCACTAATATGCTAATAGGAACGCTGCGATATTCGTTGTTTGTTGCGGTGCTCTGTGCGTCTTGCATGACTATTCTCCTTTTCATTGTTCTTCCTCCTTCGGTTGTGGTTGGAATGTGGCCGTCACAGCTTGGGCATGACGATCTACACCGTTGTTCTTGAGTTAGGGTTTTGTGTTGGTTAAGCGGCGAGTGCCGCTGGCTCGGGGGCAATGCCCCCGAGAATCACAGCAGCGGTTTGCTGGACAGCTTCCAGACTCTCGCGCAGAAGATCGGCGTCTCCATGCCAGAGCTGGATGTAATCGGCGGATGCGGTTCCAGTCTCAAGCCCGATTGCTTGGCAGACCACGAAGGCCACGGCTTCGGCCTCGGTCTCGCGGACTTGCTTGGTGGTCAGAGTGCGACGGTCGCCCCGGTGCAACATCTCGTGGGCGATCTCGTGCGTTAGCGTGGAAAATTCCTCGGCGGGTTGCATCCCGGAAAGCAGCGTGATCTTGCCACCATACGAGAGACCCTTGGCGGGAGCGATTCTCTCGGAGAAGCCAAGCTCGACGCTTTGCGCTTCTACGAACTTGAAAAGTCGTTCGCGGTATCCGCTCACGTCGCCGTTGACTTCGGTTAGCGTTGGAAGCTCTTTGCCTTCGGTCTGAGCAATGTCGAACACATAGACGCCCCGAAAACCGTACAAAGTGCGCTGAGTCTCCTTGGCATCGGTATTCTGTTCCGCATTCTCTTCTTTATTGCGCTTGTTGCCGACCATTGGGGCGAGAATGAAAATACCTTTTTCGCCACGCCGGACGAAGCGGCCAAGCGCAGTCCAAGTGCGGTATCCAGCAACGTGAGTAGCGTCTGGCTTCTGCCTCGCAATGAGCATGATGTTGCCGAAGCTGTAGTTGCGAAACTTCGCCATCGCTCCGAGATACTGCGTAAGGACTGCACTCTGCCCGGACTCCAGCGATTGCACCAGATAATCCACGGCTTCTTTGGTTTTGAGGTTGACTTCTTCTAATTTCATGTTTTTTCCCTTTCTGCCGGTATCGGCTTGTTTTTTTCTTCACTAGAGCGCAGCGGGAAAAAACAAGCCGATGCTGGTGGAAGGGACAGAACGGAGGCCGAAGGAGGGTGGCAGGGCATGAGTGAAAGCGCGGTTCGTGCCAAACGCGATTGATCTTTAGTTTGGCGCGAAACCGGCGCAGTCCGAAACGCCCGGCCGAGCCGCGGCCAAGCGGCGTCCACCCGGAAGAGGACGGAGGGGGAGAAAAGATGGCGTAGCCTTCCGCGTGAGGTTGAGTTTTGGGCATGTAGAGCTCCTGCCGAAAAGATTTGCGGGAGAAGAACAATGGTTAGCGCGGTGGGGTTGCAATGTACTGGCACCCGGCTAGACGGGATCGGGAGGGTTCGTGCCACTCTTTCAGCCCACATACGCCTTCCGTTCGTCAGCGTATAATCTGGCGCGAAGCTTGATCTCAATCCCCCGTAAGGGGTCGCCGTCGGCATAGACAGGTTCGCGCTCGGCAAGATGTCTGACGTTCACGCCGACGGACGCCCTTGGGACGCTTCAACGGTAGACAGCGTTCCGGCATGGAGACGAGGTGGAATGAGCGCGATGCGCGATGATCTGTGGTGCAAAGGCCTGGCCGGGAGGACTGTTGACAAGTATGCCCTCGTCGAATTCGTCGGGTCTGGACGAATCGGATACGTCTATAAAGCACAGATCATCGATTTGCCCAGTGCGGTGTTGGCGGTAAAGCTCACTTTTGATTCACTCAAACCTGGATGGGAAGTCGAAGTTAAGAAAGTGATAAGCCTCGGCCTCGTCGATGGTGTCGTCCATTTTCACGATTTGGGAACTGCACGGATCGAAACACGATTGTGCCAATTCACGGTGTGGGACTACATCGAACCGGGAGAGAACCTAAAACAATATCTCGCGCGTGTTAAGAATATTCCTACGAGCTTTCTGTTGGCAGTCGTCGAGAGGATACTTCGTGTTCTGCATGCATGCGAAGCTCAAGGGATCGTGCGCCACGGAGATCTTCATTCTGGAAATATACTTATTGGCGATGAATCACCAGCTAGGTTGGATGACGCACTTGAGCCACGCGCTCCGATTTACGTATCGGATTTCGGGTACGGAGCGACGGACGGATTCACAACACCGAAGGATGACTACCAAGGCCTTTCAAGAATTATCAATGAGATGATCCCTCGCGTTGAGTACGCGAGTGCAACAGCGACTCACAGACAAATTCTCCAAGCGATGCAGCGGGTTCTCGGGAAGCTGCTGAACGAAGCGACGGGAACGGAGCGGAGAAAACCACTCGAATTGTTGAAGTTGCTGGCTGAGATAAAAAGTATGGCTCAGGGAGGCGCAAGCGCTGCGGCGGGTGCAGCTTCTGGTTCTTTCGCCGGCATCGGTACTTCTCCGTCGGAGACGCCGAGTGTGGGCCAGTTTCAAGTTAGCGAGATGATCGGCGAGCGATGGGAGTGGTGGAGAAAACTTTTTGTCCCGACAGTTCCTGCGCGCTCAAAGATTCTAGCCTTGGATATCCCTACGGTCGTAACGGGGCCACGAGGATGTGGTAAAACGATGCTCTTTCGCCGTCTGAGTGAACGGCTCATCATCGAATGCGGAGAGGTGTCAGAGTTGCCGGTTCGCGACCGTTTCGCTGCGTTCTACGTCAATGCCAACGATTTTGCGGACGCGTTCGCCAGATTTCCAGAACATCCAACTGCAGAAGACGAAGCTCGGCTCGTGTGTTACGCGAATCTTTGCGTGCTAGGAGACTTGCTGACGGTGCAGTCAGCACGCGCGGGCCGTTTAGGAGAGGGAGCAACCGACGCGCTGTTGGGGCTGGTGCAACGATGGCTTGTGCCTGACACATTCAGCGCTCTTGTCGTCGGCGAAGATCGCTTGGAACGGTATAGGGCAATTTTAGAGCAGCACAAATGGTGCTTCCCTGGCTCGACGCCGGACGCTCTGTTCCCCGGATACGCAGAATTGGCTCAACATCGCTGGCTGCCACGATTCATACAGCAAGCGCGATCATGCTGCCCTTGGATGGCTGGCCGAGCGATTCTGCTGTTTGTGGATGATTTCTCAACGCCCCGTGTCTCGGAGTCGATGCAGAGGGTACTGAATCGCTTATTCCTTCAACGCTCACCTGAGTTTCTCGCTAAGGTGGCGACGGAGGCGTGGAGCACTTTTATCCCGGAGGATTCTAGCGGCAAGAATCTACAGGACGGAGACGATTACCAGCTGGTTGACATAGGCGAGGAGTCTTTGTTCCTGCCTGACAGTGAGCGACTGGCTTTTCTCAGCGCTGTCTTTGCCCGGAGATTGGAATCGGATGTTCGAGTACCGGACGGTAAGGCATCCCTGACTGCCCTTCTGGGACGACTTGGCCTTTCGAAGACCGAATTTGCTCGACGGCTTCGCTTGACCCTTCAGGAGCAGGGAGAAAACACCATCGTCACGGCTAGTTCTCAACGGCGAGGACGTTCGCGCGGACGTGTCCAATATTTTGGTGAAGATGTTTTCTCTAACCTATGGTCAGGGGACACTCGTACGATGATTCAGCTTGTAACTGACGTGATCGATCAGGCATCTGAAACCGGCAACGGTGCTGGCAGGTTGCCGCAGATCAATACACCCGTCGATCCGGCTGTTCAGGATCGGGCCTTCCGCAACCGCGGTGGCGAGTGGCTGAACTCGCATACGCGCAACGAGCCCACCAACCCAGAAAAGGTGAAGTCGGAGCTGGAGCGTCTGCGAGAGACGAAGAGCGACTATTCCCTAACTGGCACGTACGGTGACCATTTGAAAGCAGTCGTCGAGGCGTTTGTTGCTACTGCGACAGCGCTCCTACTAGGGCCGACCTACACAATTAGACAAGGTACTGGGCGACGGGAAGTGCCAAGAATGGCGTTTCGAATTGAGATTGTCGACGAGTTCCGAATCGATGGCCTTACGCAGGAAATCTATCGTGACCTGATTCGATATGGGCTCTTCATGAGGGACAGCCGCGGTAAGAGTGTTCGTGGTGCGTTTGTTCCCCGATTGTATCTACGTCGACTGCTCCTCCCGTTCGCCACACTAGCTCTCTCAAAGCGCGACAGCGTGCTCCTAAGCTCTTCAGAGTTCACGCAGCTTCTTCTGCATCCAGACACTTTCAAGACTACGTTTGCTTCACACCCCGTAGATAACGGCCAGCTCGAAATGGCATTTGTTCAAAAGCAACCTGGGTATAGCTTCGATCCTGCCTATGACGATTTAGAAGAGGAATACCACGAAGGCACTTCGCCAGAGGAAGCCATGAAAGATAGCAAACCTGCTGGCAAGCGCGAAGAGGGGGAGTCATGACAGTTGGAGTTTCTGAATCGTTGAAGCAGGGGCTTCCAAGGTTGGAGCCTTGTGTCTCTGTTCCCGTCGGGAAGCACGATGTAGTCATACATGCTCCCGGGTTTGAGGACCGCACAATGGCGATTGTAGAAAGCATTCTACCGACACCGGAAACTCGCACTGTGCTTCTTGACTACCGTCCGTTCAATGCAAGAAATCGCCTCGGTGATGTACGGAACGCCTTGGAATCTCGGGGGGTGTCGATCGCAGATACCGATATCCTGCTCTACGATAGGTTTGACCCAGAGGATTTTGAGGCCCGACTTCGGCTTCATCTTCTCGCCAGTCAGCCGCGGCGTGTTGTGATCGACATATCAACGATGTCAAAACTCGCGATTTTGCTCATTCTGAGTGTCTGTCGGGGCCTGGATGTAGAAGTGACTATTTTGTACGCCGAAGCGAAAAGCTATGGTCCGAGTAGGGAGGAATTTGAAAAGGCGAAAGAGAACAACGAAATTCATCGTCCGACCCTCCAGATTTTCACGGGCGTTCATGGCGTAGTTCGTGTGAGTTCGTTGGCAAGTGTTGCGATGCAAGGGCAACCAACGGCAGCGTTAGTCTTCATGTCTTTCAACGACGCTTTGACACAGGTGCTGCTCAATACGGTATATCCGAGTCGATTGTTCTTGATTAACGGACGGCCACCTGTCCACAGCTGGAGAGAAGAAGCCACTGCTTGGATTCACGACCAAGTCCGACGCGAATGGGAGGAGGACAATCCCGTGGTCAGAACGTCACCGGTAGGAGCATTGGTACCTCGACGTGCGGTTTCGACGCTGGACTACACAGAAACGGTGTCTTTGCTAATCGGGTTATATTGGCAGCTTTCTGCGACCCACCGCGTTTTGCTCGCGCCCGGCGGCAGCAAAATGCAGGCTGTGGGTTGCTATCTGGCTAAAGCACTTCATCCGGATATTCATATTGAATATCCATCGCCGGAGGGATTCTTGCCGGAGTACAGCTCCCAGATCGCTGCACGATGGACTCTCAATCTCGGACGGTTAAGCGGGCTGCTGGATGCTATTTCCGTGAAGGAACGAAGAGAGTTCCTGGAACTGTCGATTTCATAATACCGTTGCAACAGAGTAGTTGGAGGAAGCGGCGCACCGGAGCAGCAACCATGACGATACCGAACAAGGGTGGCGAGGGGAGTACAACTGATTCATCTGATCAGGGGTCGAGAACACAGTCAGGTGCCTCGGAGCGTTTGCGTCGTACTTCGGTCACTGCTCTCGATGAAATGCTGGGAGTTCCGTTCCAGATTCTTGATGACGGTTTTGTTCGATTGGTGGACTACATGGGCGATGACTCCGCCGTGGTGCAAGCGGCGCGGGTTTCCTACGGGGCCGGTACGAAACGTGTTCAGGAAGATCGCGGTCTCGTTCGGTATCTCATGTGCCACTCGCACACGACACCTTTTGAAATGTGCGAGATTAAGCTTCACGTAAGGGCGCCGATGGATGTGTGGCGGCAATGGATTCGCCATCGGACGGCGAATGTGAATGAATACTCGACCCGCTACTCGATAGCGATAGATGCGGCGCAGAGAACGGGGCCTGACGAGTGGCGACTTCAATCCTCAGAAAACAAGCAAGGCAGCAGTGGCTATCTTTCTACGCGTGATGGAGAATTGCTTTCTGCTTCCGAGGCGCAGATTCAACTGGCAACTCGTACTGTATATGACGCGCGTCTTGCTGCTGGGGTAGCCAGAGAACAGGCTCGAAAGGATCTGCCACTGTCGACGTACACTGAGGCATATTGGAAGATTGATCTGCACAATTTGCTTCATTTCTTGAATCTAAGGATGGACAAGCACGCTCAGCAGGAGATTCGTTGTTACGCGGCTGTAATTGGAGAGCAAATCGTTGCGAAGTGGGTTCCGTTGGTTTGGGAGGCGTTCCTCGACTATCGACGCGATTCGGTCCAGCTGTCGCGCATTGAAGCGGAGGTCATTCGTGCACTAGTCTCGGGTTCACCGGAACGCGCCCGTACGGCAGCTGAAGTGAGCGGTTTGCTTCGTCCTGGCAAGAGCGGGAAGCTGGCTGCGAGTCGAGAACGAAGGGAGTTGGAATCGAAACTGCGCATCTTCGGGCTAGCACCTCCGTGGGAATGACCTAACGAGGGAATGACGAGAAGGGTAGTCCAGGCACTCTTCAGAGGACAATGGTTGGTCTTGCCAAAGGGTCTCCGGTCTCGCTATTGCAAATGCCTTGTTGGTGAGTGACAAATCAGCGACCCGTTCGCGTCATCTCTATTGAGGTCGTTCTCACGGATACTATCTTCAGCCAACTGTGTAGGATCTAAATCGGATTTCTCGGCAAGGACGCAGAACTCAAAACCACCACCAACAACCGCGATTTCGTTGTCCTTTCGGTCGCCACGGGGCGCTCGTGGAAAGATAAGGAGTCCCAGGAATACAAGCGCGAGACCGACTGGCATCGCGTCGTCGCGTGGGGAAATCTGACCAAGTTCGCGCAAACGCTGAAAAAGGGCGAGCACATCTTCGTGCAAGGTGAACTCCGGGCCCGGCAGTACGACAAGCAGGTCGGCAAAGGCAAGGACAAAGAAGATGTAACGATGTACGTCGCCGACATTCAGGCCGACACGATCACCCGGCTTCGGCCGGGTGCGGCCGGCGAAGAAGGCGAGGAAACTGCTAGCAGCCGACGCCTCGAAGATCAGCCCGGCGTAGCGGCTTAGTGAATCGACAGGGCGGGCCTCACGCCTTAACGCCAGAGAGGCAGTCTTCTAATAGGCTGAGATGTCGAGGACACATAGAATCCGGTCATCGGCGGGATGCTTAACATCCTTTCGGAGAAAAGCCACATCTTTTCCGTTAACATCTATCGTTGCTAATTCACTCCCGATAGGTAACTCAACGCCATCAACTTTAAGATAAAGACCACTAGGTCTTGATCTGCATGTAAATCGAAACGTTTTTGCGGTGTGCGGACTATTGTAAAACGGGTTCCATATAAATGTTTCATGCACTCGGAACTGCTGAACACCAGTACTCGGGTCGTCACAGTTGATGCGGGGGCGTTGTGGGACGTCAGCCCAGAAGCAGTCTCTTATAAGTCCGCTGCCTCCAGCCCTCAAGGCGATCGAAACGTCAAGGCCCGTCACAATCGTTGGATTGGTATAGTCACTGGCGATCGGGTGCTCCACACCGTCAGCTATGGCCCACAGTCCAGTACCATCTCCGCCGAGGTAGGTACTGGTAAATTGATATTGTTTTCTAACTCCTCCGTGGTAAACAATGTGGCCCTCCCCCTCATTGTCACTGCCTATACCCTTTGCAAAATTCATCTGAAAACGTCCAAGCTGTGCAATTGTCCAATCCATTATCTTGCCCTCGTTGTCGACAATCGAAAGTTAGAAAACGATACCGTCCGTGCGCCACTCGATCTTCTCGCCGGACTCAGCCTCGACGGCTTTGGCGAGATTTTCCCATTCTTCACATGGAAGTTCAAATAGAAGCGGCAATTCATGGACGTTTCTCCTTATCAGGACACCGACACGTGAACGTTATTTGGAATCTCCGGGTGGAGCGGGTCGCGCGGCCATTGCGTCGTGTCGCACGCGTAATGCCCCTGCACGTTCCTCAATTCATCTTCCACGATGTGCATTGAACTCAACATTCCTCCCACTGCAATTTCATTCTAAACGTCTTCGAACCCTTGGCTATTAAACTTTAGTGTCCGGCAGTTCTCCGTTACGGTACGAACAACATTCTCTGGAGCTCCCGAGGGCAAGTCTGCCTCGATTTCAAGTGTAATCTTCACCTTTGCATCGAGCAGTCCCGCCAGGTGCTGAACAACTGAGGCCGCAATCGCATCGACATCTCGGGACAAACGAGTCGCATCGAGGTTAGCCGAACCGTGAAACCGTCGGAGAAGTCGTGAGGCTGATAGGCCGGTCGTGGATGTTGAACCTCCCGTTACCACCCCACCCACCTCTGGAGACTCGGTCACGGGTATCTTGCCACTAGTAGCAGTTCCGGGCAGCGCCGAGGCTTGGGAAGCTGCTTCATTCTCAATCTGGTCCGCAGCGACTTCAGGCTTAACGACCATACTCTCCGAATTCAACTGTACATTCGGGCGACGGCCGGCTTCGAGACCGCGATAGCGCCCGGCTGCTGAGTCGTAAGAATCTGCGTATGCAAAAGTGTCTTGCCTCCACGTCAGGCGAGCCACTCCTTCCTGAATCGCATCGAGAATTACCTGGGCGTTTTTGACCCGCGGTAGGTAGAGGTACTTGGCGAAATCGTCCACCAGTTGTTTCACTCCGACGTGATTGCCCGGAGTACGCCATAAGGGAATCTGGTCAATCTCCAAATGCAATCGGGTCCCGGCCATGCTTGTGATGAGCAGTTCTTCGTTCTTCAGTTTCTTTGATGCCCGTTCGGCCAGTGCTTCTTGGCCTTGAAGCCGGACTTCCTGCCATTCGATATCGGGAAACGCCTTACCAGATTCTGGCCTCTTCTGTCCGGGCACGAGAAGCCAAACGTATGTCTCGGGAATTCGACCCTTTACTGCCTGATCCGAACTCGTTTTCTTCTGATCCACTTGATTCGCCTGGAACGGAGTGAGGTCCAAAGACACTTTTTCGCTCTCAATTGACTTCCAAGCCAGGTATAGGCGAACCGCTTTGTCGAGATCTGCGAAGCGCGACTTGTCGGCGCCAAGAAATACCAGCATGTTTCCGCAGTTTCGACCTGCTGATCCGCGATTCAGGATTTCGGCGGCTAGCTGGCGGGCGGGGCTGTCGGTGTCCTTGGCACTGTGGAGGTAGTCAGGCCCTAGGATCACCAACTTCGCTTCGGGCTCGTCCACCACTTCGTTGTAGCTCACGGGACACGGATGTACTTTTGAAAAGTCCCCACGGTGTTTTGCCTCTTCGAGCAGGCGTAAGCGAATCTCCTCTGTGACATCTTCCGGATGAAACCTTTCGGCACGTTCTTCCGCCATTCGGTTCACACTCGGTTGCGTTGAATACCAGTACCGACCCTCATTCACGTATAAATAAGTAGCTTGATCGGCCAACTTTCGCAGTGCGTCACCGAACGTGTTCGACGTTTCGCCTGGTTGAACGCATCCAAACTTCACTTGACGATCGTCCAAGCCCTTGTTGGCTGCGTCTTGCATCGGTGCGGAGCCCAAGTAGAGGGTGCGGGCCACCCGGCGACATGCCGAATAGCGTCCAAGCATCGGATTTTCTCGATCAATTCGTAGTGGAAGTGAATGCGACCCATCGATATCTTTTTCTATGACCGGAGACCACGTGGGCGGTAGATACCGCGTCAACTCGCTCTGCACAGCGACGGCATCCAAGGGCACATTCGCGGGCAAAATCATTAGGCCGCGGTCTTCGCGTTCCCATAGAGCGTGAATCACGGCTGACATCAGTCGCAATACGCCGCGCGTGCGCTGGAATTTGTCCAGGCTTGACCAATCGTTATACAGCCGGTCGAATAGTTCTGGGTGGATCGGGTACGCAGCGCGCATCCGGCGCTCGTAGTCGCCCTTGCTAGCCTCAGACGGAAATTCTTGTGGGGACTTTCGATATTCGTCCGCGAATGCTCGGACAACCGTGTCCCGCGCAGTAAACAGCTCCGCGTCGGTGATTGGCTGGAAAAGGCGTCGGCGAACAATCTCAAAGCCTTCTTCCGTACTGGCAGGACGCCAAGAAGTCTCTATGCGTTCGAGAACGTTCTTGAGTCGCTCCAAGGCTGCTTGACCACCCTCGCCGCCAATTTCGTTTTGTGAAGCGGGAATGCTCACCACCAGCAGAGTGTTCCCGGCCAACTTTGCTGATTCGCTTAAAGTTTGCGCGAAGGTGAAATGGGCATCGAAGTCGCCAGCAGGTAGGTCTGATTTGTTATAGAGTTGCCGCGCATACGCGACCCATTCGTCAATCAAAATGAGGCAAGGCGAAAACTTCTTGAAGAGCAGGCGTAGCGAATCTCCAGGGCTGACACCCTTCTCGTCGGCGGTGCGGACCATCTCATAGCCTTCTTTGCCGCCGAGTTGCCACGCCAGTTCGCCCCAGAGCGTCCGTACCACAGTGCCATCCGGCTTCTTGTGAAGATCAGCGGGAGAGATTCGATTGCCGACGAGTACCGCCCGTCGAACCTTGGGCGGTTGTGAGACGCCCGCAATCTTCGTGACCGCCTCCATGCCGGGGAGCTGGCTGGCCGGCACATCAGCAAAAAGGTGATAAAGCGCCAGCATGGAGTGCGTCTTGCCGCCGCCGAAATTGGTCTGCAACTCTACGACCGGGTCCCCGCCCTGTCCTGCCATTCGTAGGAGCGCATTCGAGAGAAGTTTCTGGAGGCCTTCAGTGATGAACGTGCGCCGATAGAACTCAATCGGATCGCGATATTCGTCTGACCCCTCCCCGAGAAATACTTGCCATAGATCAGCCGCAAACTCCGCCTGCTGGTATCGTCCCGAGGCCACGTCTGGGTGAGGAGTAACGACTTCACGCCACGGACGAAGACCAGCCGCAGGCTTTCCCTCGACGGCTATGCTCGATTCTTTACGCTTCTGGCTGCGAACCTGCTCGTCGAATTTGACGCGAAGGATTTCGGCCTTCATTTGATCGGCTTGCTCCACTTCGGGCGCGGCGACGGCGGTTAGCAGACGCGAGATGCTATCAACCGCACGGTATGCGTCGTCGGTGCTAAAGGTTTTCTGGTGAGCCCACTTATTCCGGACATCACGAAGTTCGCTAACAAGGCTCCGGTCGGATGGCCCTAGAATTTTTCTAAAGCAATCGTTCCACAGATCCCACATCACGCCTAGCAATGCCTGCGTGTCCCAATTCAGATCTTTGGCATTTTTCCCGGTCTGCTGCCAGTTCGGGAAGCTTGGGCGGGCGGTTTCTATCCACCTGTCCTTATAGGTAGCCTTCAGTTCGCGCTCTACAAAAGGGCGCAGGCCAGCGTTTAGAAGATCGAGCGCTTTGCCCACGCGTTCATGGTTTGTGATCGCCATATATTGATCCAGTGGAATCTCAGCTCAACGCGAATGCCTTCGGTGCGATCGCGGGCCAAGAGACAACTAAGCTGTTGTAATAGCCAGCTTCTTCAGCCCAACCCTTACGCTCGCTTAGGATATAAAGTCGGTATGCAAGATCGCGAGCGATTTCCGCTAGTCCGCCGACCCTGCCTGCAACAGCCGACGTCGCAGTTTCTCCATTTTTGTCCAGTGAGCGGATGAGATGTTGCGTCACGCTCCACACTGTTAGCCGATGCTCTAGAGATGGATTCCAGTTCTCCGGAAGCTCATCCCGTCGAAGTAGACGAACTTTACCGGCGCGAGAATGGAGAATGCCAGTTTCAGCCAATCCTGAAATACTGAGCGCTTTGGCAGTAGCAAGCACTTCGGCTTCTCCATAGGGTCCATCGTCGAAAGCGTGTTGCTCGAACCAGGCCAAAGCCCAACGGGTATCAGGATCGAACTCCCCTTCTTGCTCCGAGAGGACCTCGTCAAGGGTCTGGTTGATGAGTCCGAGAGCAGTATGTACTCGCATCGAACTCCCGTCAGTCTCAAGAACCTTTTTGTAGCTAGAAAAGACCGCCATACCTGGCCCAATGGTCGCTTGGGCGAGATCAACGGGGGCGATGTTACCTAATTGCATTCGCTTCAAAGCAACAGGTAGTTCTCGTTTTAGGGAAGCCAAGAAATCTTTGCGCGTTGTTATCCGAGCATCGATAGCCCTTGTTCGACAGACCAGTACGATCGACGAAGCCAAGGCGTTACTAGCCCGCGCTCTATTGCGGCCAGCGCTTTCGGTCTTCATCGGCCATGTCCCGGTTATTTCAAACTCAGCGCGGAGCAGAGCTTCTAGCATGGTTTCCCAGCCGGTGGACACCGTAGAGCCATTGTTAGGGGAGTCTTCATCTTCGTCTGTGTCAGACTGCTTGAAGGCATAGAACACAGTTAGAGGGAATCGATTATCTTGCACCTCTCTCATTCGATTGAATGCCTTCATCATTCCTGACTCGAAAAACTCACGCGCCTTCTGACTATCACCTTCGAATCGGTAGGGATTGGCAATCATTTCTTGTGCCTTGGGAACGAGAAGCGTGCTAAACAACTCCGGATACAGACCGACAAGAGCCTTGCGAAGCCAGACATAAAAAAAATCTGACAAGTCGCCATACCCTATGTTGTCGTAGTAAGGAGGATCTGTCGAAAACATAACCTGATGTCCCGCGTCGATTCCAGCAGCCGCATCCAATTGTTTGGACCAACCAATTGGCTTGCACGGGAGCATATCAACGACATCCGCAATACGCTCCACGAACATCATGAGATTCCCGCCTGCCTGGCTAAAGGGATTAGCTTCCGCGTAGTCCCAAACCATCGACAGCGCTTGCCTAGCGAATGTTTCTCTTAAGGCACCTCTATCGTTCATCCAACTAGACAACGACGACCACAAGTTAGCGCTCTTGCCAATCGCAAAAGCCAAAAAGGTAGCGACCGCAACACTGTATTCTTCTGAGCCTCCATGGCGCAGCACCTGTTTTCTAACCTCTTCAATCAAATCACAAATCGTCGACAGTGCTAACATCTGTCGAGTTGTGAAGAGGTCTGAATGCTGAGTCATGCCGTACAGTTGTACCCGGAAGCCCAGCGCCTGATCTGGCAGCTGCGTAGTCGGGCACCATGACGGTTTGGCTTTCAACGCAAGTGATTCATGTTCCGGTGTGGCGGCAACATAGACCCGACCCCGTGATCCCTCTGCAACAATCGCCATCAATCGATTTCCGAGTCGACCGAGCCGACCTTCAGACCTAACATAGTCAAAGGGAATGGAAGTGGCGCATGCTAGACACCTACAACCTTTCCTGTTTACTGTTCCTTCCGGGGGCTCTCCGTGACCTCGCCGAATTGAGAATGAAACGGACCGATCGGCTAGGTTTACCTTCGGTTCAACCCAAAATTCCGCACCAGGACGAGTGGAGAGCATGAAACTCCTAACCAACGGTGCTTCAGTACGACAGGCCGGATTGGGGCAAACCACTGTTCTCGCCCAAAGCCATGCAATTGGATCCGCTTCCTCTCCACCGAATTCTTTTGGCAGTCGAACCTTAGGATAGAAAGTTCCTATTTTGTCTCTGGCTCGATCACGCATCCACTCTCCGTAGTACCGCACATCGTCAGCTAAGCCCCGAGCACCTTCCCACATTCCCGTACCCGTTACTCTCCCTTTCGCCATGGGATGCACAGGCTGTCTGCCCGCGAATTTCCCGGGAATCTCGATCATGGCCTTGGTAATAAGAACAGCCACTGGATTCAGATCACTACCATGCGCCTCCAGCCCAAGCCGCTGAGCTTCAAGCGGGATTGACCCACCGCCACAAAAAGGATCGTAAACAGCAGGCGGATTGCCATCAGCCGACTTTAAGATCTCGGCGTGAACGGCCGCCAACAGCTGTTTATTGTTAGAGTTTTCCCATTTCACTAATTCTTCGATTAGCCGAAACAGGCGCTGGCGCTCACGGTCCTGGTCGCCCTCAGTTGGGAACTCTTCAGGACGACTTGATGGGTCATCCACTAGAGAAGCGAACAGCACGGCCCGGCAGGCCGCCAATGGCCGTCGAGCCCACCACAGGTGCAGCGTGGAAGGATGGCCCTGTCGAATGGATTTCTCGCGCGCTGCCTCCTTGTTAATGGCTTCCAGCGGGAGCGCTACTTCAATCAGCTTTTTCTTCATCTGCTTTCAGATCACTTCCAGGCGTTACGAACGGCGTTATCCGCTAATCGGCGAATATCGGCCGGTTCAATGCCGAGCGGCGCCAGCAACGCCCACGCCTTCGCGATAATCGAAATCATTTTCTTCTCTTGACTGGTCCAGGTTGAAGCGCCCTGCGCATGGGTTTCCGAAACCAATTTCTCAAGGTCTTGTCGATTAATGAGTAGCGGCTTCAAGATCTCGGCAGCCTCCGAGATTACCGCTTTAACGTCCAATCCAGGGATTTCCGGGTGAAATGGGCTGTCCACAGTGGTCCACGAGCAACGCTCTGAGTAGCGATTCGTGTAAAGTCTGTTTTCTCCGACATTCACATGCAGGCGAATTGGGTCTCCGGCAGGCATGTTTTTGGCGAGTCGTCGAACCCAGGACAACCCGACGACGATGTTGAGAGGCCAGAATCCTCGTGCTGGTGCTTTTGCCACCGCGTTCCCATGACCAGCCTCGATAAACAGCCAGCCATCCTCAAACCGAAGGCTCACACCTTTATTCCATTTCTCAACCAATTTCGACACGATACGGACGGCTTTGGACAGATCATCGCGGGAGACTTCAAGTCCGTCGGCAGGATCGGAAGCAACGATCATGCTGGGTCCTCGCCGCGATTGAGCAATTCCTGGAGTTTGTAGTTGACACTTTCCACCGAGAATTCTGGCTCCAACTGGAACGGCTGACGGACATAAAGCAGCTTGCCCTGACCGTTCTCGATTTGGCCAACGGCGAGGATAAAGTCTTCGGGCTTGTTAAGCGCGGTAAGGATTTCATTTCGCGTTACCGTAACAGTGGTTGCGTCGGCAACTCGTCCCTTCACTTCAATAAATCGGAGCTTTCCGGTGTCGGGAACTGTCGATTCGATGTCATATCCGCATTTGTCAGCGCTAACATCGCGTGGCACATAACCCAATCGAGTTTCGGCTTCCATCACCAATTTCATAGCGAGAAGCTCGATTTTCTTGCGATTCTCAGCGGCCTCAGCTCCGTTTGCCGCCGGCCAATTTGGCTGCAGTCTTCTCAGAAGGCCAATCGGAATGACAAGCGAGCCACCAACCACTACAGGCGGCAACGGCGAGAGCTGACCTTCGAGTACCAGATCCGCCATGCGTTTCTGCAGACGAGCTTGCAGTTCGTCAGCCCTCTGACGGGCCTTGCCAGAATTAATCTTGGCGTTGGTCTTGCCAGCGAGTTCCTGGTCCTTGAGCTGATTGGCGCGGTGATCCCAGTAGTTGATTTCTTTCGTGAGTCGATCCTTGACCGCAGCCATTGTGCGTGTCACGAGGTCTTTGCGACGCGAACTCACCTCTTGAATATGCTGCGGCACCAGCGTTTCGATCGCGTGGCCGACGACGGCCGATTCCAGATCCGTTTTCAGCCAGACTTGCGATTCGAGTTCTGGCGAGATCGCAGCGTGCTCTTCGGATGTTGTGGCACGATAGTCGAGGTAGGGTGCATAGCCAGCGTGCTTCATCGTGCCGGTCGAATCGATCTCGATAAACTGAAGCTGCCTAGAAACCGCACGGTGGTTTCCAGCCTTGTCAATTCGTCCATCCTGTATTGTGTGCTCCAAATAAAAGAGCGCCCGAATCTCCTGTCCGGGATCATCCGGGTCCACCAGCACAGTGCCACGTTTCAAAAGATCGCGATTCCGCTCCAAGACGAGATCAATCGTTGCGGCAAGCAGAGGATGCCCAGGAGATACAAAAGTCGCTAGCGGCTGTCCGGGCACTGCCCTGAGTGATTTCTCGAATGTGATCCGCTCATACCTGAGCAAGACAGGCTCACCTATTCCGATAAGGCGGTCGCGTTGACGAATCAACGCCGGGACATGAGTGATCTCGAACCTGCGAGGTTCGCGTTCCTTGATGGAGCCGCCTAAGACACGGAACGCCTCAAGGAAAAATGATTCGATGAAGTGTGGCTGTAAGCGTCTGGCTTCGGCACGCTCCATGTCTTCGCGAATCTTCCTGACCTCGGTCGCGTCCATGCTGTCGTGGGCAAGAGCACGTTCTTCCAGAAGCTCTTGGCAGTGTTTCCGATCAGTCAAGTTATCGACAATCTGGTGAAGGCGGGCTTTCACGTCGGGGCGGTCGCCGTACCGTATAGCCTCGATCAGAAGATCCTTTAGCTTTTGATCGCGGAACAGTTGGCCGAGGATATCGAAAACACCCGCGCCAAGCGCCTCCCGTTCCTGCTCGATCTTTTCGAGCAACCGCTTATATACGTCGCCCTCCCGCGTCTCCTCGGCCAGAAGGTTCCAGAGATGGCAGACTTCGGTCTGGCCGATGCGGTGAATGCGCCCGAACCGTTGTTCCAAGCGATTTGGATTCCAAGGCAAGTCGTAATTCACCATCAGATGCGCGCGCTGAAGGTTGATTCCTTCGCCAGCTGCATCGGTGGCCAGAAGGATGAGCACGTCTTTGTCTTGTTTGAAGGCTTCCTGAGCCTTGGCGCGATCTTCGCGTCCCATTCCTCCGTGAATGGTCACGAGCGCTTCCGGCGCACCAAGGAGTGAACGCAGCCGTTCGGTTAAATAATTCAGAGTGTCGCGATGCTCGGTAAAAATAACTAGTTTCCGCCGATGCCCATGGGCGTCAAACATCTCCGCCTGATTCTGCAGAAGCGCCGAGAGTTCCTCCCACTTCTTATCTGTTCCACTGCGACGAACTTTTAGGGCTAATGTTTCAAGCCTTTTCAAGATTTCAATTTCAGCTTCAAGTTCAGCGATCGTCCGAGCCGCCGTCGCCTGGTCAACGACCGTTTCTTCTACTTGTTCGACTTCGTCATCCGGGGCGTCATCCAGCTCGTCGATGTCCTCATCTGTGAGATCAGGCAGCTTTCCAACATCGCTATCCTGTAGATCCCCGCCGCGCTTGAGTATTTGTTCTTCCCGTAAGCGCCGTTCCAGTCTTTCGCGTCGTCGTCGTAAAGATTGCAGGATAGCTTCAGGGGAAGATGCCAGTCGCCGCTGCAAGATTGTCAGCGCGAATCCAATCGTTCCCTTTCGCCCCTCATTTTCCAATGCATCGGCACGATTAAACTCGTCCCGAACGTAATCCGTGACGCTCTTGTAGAGCGCCGCTTCCGGATCGGACAATTTGTAGCTGACGGTATATGCCCTCCGTTCAGGAAACAATGGTTTCCCATCGAACTTGAGTAACTGCTCCTTTACCAGTCGGCGCATGAGATCTGAAGCGTCAACAGTATGGACACCGTCTCGGTCTCGCCCTTCAAAGCGGTCGGCGTCTAAGAGGGCCAAGAAAAGCTGGAAATCCTCCTCCTTGCCATTGTGCGGAGTCGCCGTCATCAGCAGAAGATGCCGCGTGAGCTGGCCAAGAAGTTGGCCCAGTCGATATCGCTTTGTGTACTTGACCTCGTTGCCGAAATACGTTGCGGACATCTTGTGGGCCTCATCACAGATGATGAGGTCCCAGTCTGTGTTCGCCAGCTTTGCCTGAACGTCCTCATTGCGGCTAAGTTTATCGAGGCGGCAGATGGCCATTGAATTCTCAGCGAACCAGTTTCCAGTACGGGCCGATTCAAGTTTGTCATTTGTCAGAATCTCGAAGGGAAGCTGAAACCGTTGATAGAGTTCGTCCTGCCACTGCTCTGCGAGATTGCCGGGGCACACGATGAGACAGCGGTGCAGGTCGCCGCGAATCAGCAATTCCTTGATCAGCAGACCGGCCATGATCGTTTTCCCAGCACCGGGATCATCCGCGAGTAAGAATCGTAAGGGTTGGCGCGGCAGCATTTCTCCGTAAACCGCAGTGATCTGATGCGGCAGAGCATCAACCATCGAAGTGTGGATAGCCAGTAGCGGGTCAAAAAGGTGAGCCAGATTGATACGCTGCGCTTCAGAAACAAGGCGAAACATCTTGCCGTCGCCATCGAAGCTCCAGGGGCGACCAGTTTCGCCGATTTCCAGGCTGGGTTCGCGGTCCCGATAGAGAAGCACGACGCTTGGCTTCCCTGCGGGGTCTTTGTACGTAAGCTCGACAGCCGCAGAGCCGTACCACTTGACGTCGATAACCGTCACCAAGCAGTCAGGCGCAATGCCCTTGACAGTCGCGCCTCGTTTTAAGTCCTCAAGCTTCGTCATTTTTAGGGGAAAGACCTGCGAACGGCAAACAATCCTGCCGCGTCCGAATGATATCGTGTGTGACCCAGTTCCTCAAAGACGCGGCTGAAGACGCTTAGCCGTAGTGAATGTCTCAATATGTCATTACTTAAGAATATCCAATGACGGTTTGAGACACACCATATGGATATCCCTTCGAGGTTGTCACTCGTCAAGGTGGCGAACTTTTGCAGACGCGCGTTTCTCCAGTTCTCGGCGGGAGCGCTCAAGTTCGTCGGCGATGAGCTTTTCGTCTGGGAGGACAGTCTGGTACTCGGCTGCGAGCACCTTGTTGGGGAGATTGTCGAGTGCGTAGTGAGCCTCTGAAGCTCCCTTTTCAGTGCACAGAATGAGTCCGACTGGCGGGTTCTCACCGGGCTTCATCCAGTGCTCGCTGGCATAGTTCAGGTAGAGGTGCATCTGCCCAGCGTCCGCGTAACTGAATTTTCCGACCTTCAAATCCGCTATCAGAAGGGCGCGCAAGCCACGGTGGAAGAAGACAAGGTCGATACGAAACCAGCTGTCGTCGATACGAAGCCTGCGCTGGCGGCCGAGGAAGGCAAAATCATCGCCCAACTCCAAGAGGAAGTCCGTGAGGTGCTGGATGAGCGCTTGCTCTAAGTCTGACTCGGAGTATTCGTCCTTGAGGTCGAGGAATTCGAGAACGAACGGGTCCTTAATGCCCTCTTCAGGCGTCACCAAATCGCCGGGTTCGGAGTTCTCTGCTTTCTCCAGCATGGCGGCTTTGTTCTTTGAGAGCGCGAGGCGTTCATAAAATTGACTGCCGATCTGACGGTCCAATTGCCGGACGGACCAGCCCAACCGCAGAGCCTCAGTCTCATAGAAGGTTCGAGCTTCCGGGTTCTTGACGGAAAGCAGTCGCACGTAGGCGGACCAGGGTAACGGGAACTGATTAGCAACGAACGGAATACTTGAGGAACTTGCCCGTATGTCATTGAGTGACATCGGAGTTAAAGATTTTTCAGACAGCGTCTGAAAAATTCCGTTCGCGGGCCACGCGAGGAAGAATCGTCGCATTTGGCTGAGGTTTACAACCCCAAATCCGCGCCCAAATTGGGCGGACAGATCATTCGCCAGTTGCTTAATCAACTCGTCGCCGTAATTGGCGCGGACCGCGCCACCTTGCTCCGAGTTAACGATTCGCCGTCCGATTTCCCAGTACACAGCGGTCATGATCGAATTGACATTCCGGGAAGTAGCAGAGCGAGCGGCTTTGAGCAGTTCGACGATTCCGGCACGGATGTTTTTGTAATTGTCGGGAATGGTCGTGATCTTCGTCATGGCGATTCCTCCGTCTTAAATAGTTGGCACTGTCAGATCCCTAGTCCAATTCCCTGTGCGACGGATAAAGCTCGATTGATTTCCAGGGCGGAGGTTTTCGAGACATCGGCTCCGAGCTGAGGACCGAGTTTCGCCATGTTGTCGGTGAAGAGCGTGGCCTCCTGGCTGGCGCGGGAGATGGAGACGTAGCCGAAGCGGCAGTTGAGCAGATCTGGGTGGACGCTCGTATCGGCGTGAACGAGGACGCGTTCCGCGGTGAGGCCCTGGGAACTGTGGCTCGTGACGGCGTAGCCGTGGTCAAAATGACGATGATCTCCGGCGTTAAACTCGATCTGGCGGTTGTCGTCGAGGCGAGCGGTGACCTGGCCATCCGGCGCAATTGACTCGATTACGGCAAGATCGCGATTGGCAACGCCTAGCGATTTGTCGGGTGCGGTGAACTGGACGCGGTCGCCTACGGAGAACTGGCGGTCGATCTCTCGATAGACACTGACACCGGTGAGACGGCGAGGATCGTAGGTAGCAAGTTCTTTATTCGCTTTCTCGACCGTGAGCTGGTTTGCGGCCGGGTTGATCGCGACGACCGATGCGTAGGCGGCAGCTTCGATTCCGATGGCTTTACTGCCACGCGTGTAGCGAACTACGTCGTCGATCTCGTAGTGGCTCGCCCAAGATCGTTCGGCTCCGGTCATGTCCTGACGCTGAACCAGGATACGGAAAGTGTGATCCTCCGGGGCAACGGTTCCGATGGCTTTCAATTCCTGGCGAACCGCGACATTCAACTGGCGGCGGGAAGCATTGTCGGGTGAAACGATGAGAGTGTTCTCGGGCGATTCGACGTAGCTCTTAGCGATGGCGCGAACGCGCTCTTCCGCGTTGGGAATTTCCTTCACCCGGCCCTGCTGTTGGAGTGCGTCGAGCGCGCCGGAGACTTGGCCCGTCGCCAGCATTTCCACGGTAGATTTCAGAGCCGGGTCTTGCTGACGAACGATGTCATCGAGCTTGGCCGTGTGCATTCCGGCTTCCTGTAGTTGCTCGAAAGGGCGACCCGCTTCGACACCTTGATGCTGGCGGATGTCGCCGATCAGAAGCACGCGGTCATCGGGACCAAGCCGCGAAAGGAACTCGCGGATCTGGTTTGTGCTGGCTAGGCTTGATTCATCGACAAGGTAGAAGTGCTTTTGCTCTGGCAGTGGACTCGCGCTGCGAGCGAGGAAGCCTTGCAGGGTTCCAGCCTCGATGCCTGCTTCATTCAGTTGACGCGCGGCGCGGGAGGTTGGGGCGATGCCCTCGACCTCATAGTTCTGCCTTTCCGCGACGCTACGGATGACGGTAAGCGTGGTTGTTTTGCCTGCGCCAGCGAATCCTTGGATTCCTTGGATGCGGTCCGGCGAGCTGAGAACATCTTCGACCACGCTCTTTTGTGCGAAGTTGAGATGCGCGTGCTGGTCCGCAACTTCGATAGCCTGCGGACGCGAAAGAACCGGCCCGACATGGTCTTGGCCCTCGCGCATTCTGCGGATAATTTCACGTTCCGCTTCGATGGTTTTCGCGGTGGTGAACTGACGGCTCGGAACACCCGAAGACCGCTCTACGATTTGAAATTCCCCGGAAGCCAAACGAGCCTTCAGATTGGAACGAACCTGGCCGTGAGTGATCTCTCCCATGCCGCGGCGGAGCCCGTCGCGGATCAGTGCACGTTCATCCACAACCGCCTCGCGTTCGAAGTTCTTGTCGCGAGAAAAGGTCAGAGACTCTCGAACGCGGTCAAAAGAATTGACAGGCTTCTCCTGATGTTGAGACCGTTCACGAGCCGCTCGCACAACCGCGTCGGCTTGGTGTCCAAAGTCTGCGGCCAGCTTTCGGTGGGCGGCCATCACTTCTCCCGGTGAATGAATCTCCTTGCGGTCGCGCGTTGAGTGCGCTGCGATCTCAGCTGCTTCCCTCCCGGAACGGCCTGTGCGTTCAAGGTATTCGCGAATCTGTTGGCTGCGCGGACTCGATGCGTCGAGGTATTCCTGGGTGTAGCCCTTGATTTCCGGCGCACCGCAGCGCCCTGTCGTGATTTCGTATCCAAGTTGACGCAGTTTGTAGGTCAACTCGGATTGATAGATGGCTGTGGCAAATTGCTGCGAGGCAAAGAGGCTCTGCGGCTGAATGGCCCGAGGCTGACCGTTGTCCCGCTCGGTCACGTTGAAAACCACAGCGTGTGTGTGCAGTTGTGGGGCGACGTAGCCATCGACAGGGCGGGCTGTATCATGCTCGAACTTGGCGGCGATAAACTTGCCCGTGGTTTCGGGCGGATGATTGCCGCCGATGCGGGCTTGCGTGTAGTGTTCGAGTTGATCAAGGGCTACGCGAACGCTCTCCTGGTGCGCCTCGCGGACGCGATAGTCGCCGCCGACCAGCGCGGTAAGCGAGACGGATTTTGGG